>ERZ857998.3850-NODE-3850-length-11631-cov-3.830684_pt1 | contig 11631 bp, 7 predicted proteins | sample MGYA00519954_ERZ857998 | MGnify/ENA primary metagenome ERZ857998 (study PRJEB31778, sample SAMEA3449424) | human gut metagenome | biome: human gut; feature: human-associated habitat; material: faeces | place: United Kingdom | collected 2010/2012 ...
GTGCGCTTCATCGGCCGTGAGGACAAATTCAAAAATATGGTGGAATTTTACAACAAGCTGTGGACGGAGGGCCTGGTAGACAAGGAAAGCTATTCTCAGGACCAGACCCAGGCCGCCGCAAAGGTGAACGCCGGCCAGGTGGGCTTTGTGGCCCGCGCGCAGAACACCCAGTGGATGGGCGCCGCCGCTGAGAACTATGTGCAGTGCCCCGTGCTGGAAGGCCCCTACGGCGACCGCGCGCTCATCAACGTGGAGAGCAACGTGCAGATGACGGGCGTTGCCGTCATCACCACCGCCAACAAATATCCCGAAGCAACCATGCGCTGGCTGGACTATTTTTACAGCGAAGAAGGCACCGTGCTGTGCCGCCTGGGCATCGAGGGCGAGAGCTATGAGGTCGTGGACGGCAAGTACCAGCTGCTGGATAACATCAAGAACAACCCCGACGGGCTGACGCTGGACCAGGCTCTGGGCCAGTGGGCCATCTTCCCGGGCGGCTACCTGCCTCAGTATATCACCAACGAAGTGGACCAGAGCGCGGCCCAGCTGCCCGAAACCAAAGCGGCCAACGATGTGGTACGCGATTATGTGGTGCCCTTTGAGACAGTGCCTCGCGTAAAGTTTACCGAGGAGGAGAGCATCAAGCTGGGCACCTATGCGCAGGATATCGTCAACTACGCCACGGAGAATGTGGTGAAGTTCATCACGGGCGAAAAGAGCCTGAGCGAGTGGGACGCCTACGTGGCGGAACTGAACAATATGCCGGTTGAGGATTACATCAAAATCAACCAGGACGCTTACGACCGCTGGAAGGGTTGAGCGGAAAATGCATTATGCGGCGCCCCGCGCCTGTAAACCAGGCGCGGGGGGACGCCGCTCCAAAGGAGAAGAACAATGAAAAAAATCAGATTTGGCGTGATCGGCTGCGGAAGCATCGCCAACGAATACCATCTGCCCGCGCTGCGGCGCGTGGAGGGCGCGCAGCTCGTGTGGGCCTGCGATCTGATCGAGGAGCGCGCGCAGAAAGCAAAGGACGACTTCGGCTTTGAAAAATATACGCTGGATTATCACGACATCCTGAACGACAGCAGCATCGACGCGGTGTGCATCTTCACAAAGATCGAGATGCACGCGACGCTCTGCATCGAGGCGGCCGCCGCGGGCAAGCATATCTTTTCGCAAAAGCCCTTTGCCTATAACATTGAGGAAGGCCGCAAGATCATCCGCGCTGTGGACGAGGCGGGCGTCAAACTCACGCCGTCCTTCATGCACAGCTATATGGACGGCTCCATCGCGGCGCGCAGGATCGTGGAAGAGGGGAAGATCGGTGAGATCCGCCACATCCGCATGCGCAACGCCACCAAAAATCCGTTCGATTCCGCGCCCGGCTACGGCGGCTGTATGATGGACATCGGCTGCCACGGGATGGACCTGATCCACACAGTGGCGGGGTCCTCCATTGAAGAGGTGTTCGCGCTGCACCTGTCCCCGCGGGACGAAAAGCGCAGAGAGGAATTCGGCGAGCGTGCCAACCTGAACGGTGTGGAAAATACCGCCATCCTCAACTACAGGCTGGCCAGCGGCGCAACGGTGTTCCACGAGGTTTTCTGGACGCAGGTGGCGCAGACCAACCGCTTTGAAATGGAAATCTACGGTGCGAAGGGCGTTATCTATCTGTACAATCCCCACCGCAGCGATATCGTATATTATGGCTGGAATCTGGACGGCCATCCCCGCAAGGATATCCACTGGCAGGCCGCCCCCGTCGACCCGCAGTTCTTTGGGTACATTCATCACAAGACATTTGTGGACGATCTGCTGAACGGCACGAACAACAGCAAAACAGCGCGCGACGCATTTGTGCCGCTCCAGGTGGTAGAGGCCGCCCGGCGCTCCTTTGAATCGGGCCGCATCGAGCGCGTGCTGGGCATCTGAAGGAGGAATAGAACATGAAAAAACTCGGTTTTATCGTAGAGATGAAGGACTGCAAGGACGCAGCCGACCTGCGCCGCTGGGTGGACCTGGCCCAGCAGCAGGGCATCGACGGCGTGGAACTGCTGTTCAACTCAAAGTGCGGCGTGGACTTCTCGCTGGACAAAATCAAGCCTGCGTTTGAAAATACACCCGTGGAGCCCGCTGCCTGCGGCCTCTGGTGGCTGAACACCATCAGCCCGGACCCGGACGAGCGCGCGGCAGTGCGCAGGACCATGCTGGAATTTCTGGACATGGCGGAGGCCATCGGCTGCAGGATGGCGTTTTTCAACACCGGCGAGTACGACCCGGAGGACCCGGACAAGAATATCGCCGAGTTCAAAAAAGAATATCTTTACTATAAGGACATCGCGGACAAAAAGGGCATCAAGCTGGCCTGCTACCTGGGCCACGGCGGAAACTTCGTCCATTCCCGCGGGATTTTGGACAAGCTGCTGAAGGAAGTGCCTGAGTTCAACATCAAGCTGGACCCGGTGGGTATTATGCGCAACATGAAGGACGACCCCTATGAGATCATGAAGCGTTACGCCAACCGCATCGCGCACTTCCATGCCAAGGACATTTTCCGCTATGGCGACGACGGCTGGGAGATCGAACCTATCGTAGGCATGGGCCAGCTGAAGTGGAACGTGATGCTGGGTATGCTGTGGAATGTGGGCTATGACGGCTATATCATCATCGAGCCCCACGGCGACGTGTGGGCCGAGCCGGAGAACCGCTGGAAGCACATCGTGCTGGCGAAGCGCCATCTGGAACAATACATGATCCGCTGAGAAAGGAGCCGCTCATGCTGTTATGGGGAGATTTACATAACCACTGCGGCATCACCTATGGTTTCGGAAGCCTGCAGAATGCGCTGAAGATCGCCCGCAGCCATCTGGATTTTTGCTGCATTACGGGACACGCCATGTGGCCGGACATCTATGCGCGCACACCGGAGACGGAATTTATCGTGGATTTTCACCGGGAGGGCTTTAAAAAGCTTCTGGACCACTGGGACGAGATCCGGGCCGAGATGGCGCGGCAGAATGACGGCGAACTGGTGACCTTCCAAAGCTATGAGATGCATTCCTCGCTTTACGGAGACCACCACATCATCTCGCCGGATGACACATTCCCGCTCATTTATCGGGACAGCCCCGCGCGGCTGGTGGCGGATTGCGGCGTGCGCGCCATCGCGGTGCCGCACCACATCGGCTATACGCCGGGATACCGGGGCATCAATTGGGAGCTGTACGACCAGAACATCTCGCCCTGCGTGGAGGTATGCTCCAAGCACGGCTGCGCCATGAGCGAAACGGCTCCCTATCCGTATTATCACGACATGGGCCCGCGGGATTCCCGCAACACGGTATACGCCGGATTGCGGCGGGGCAGCCGGTTCTGCTTTTTGGGCTCCACCGACCACCACGCCGGGTTCCCCGGCTCCTACGGCGACGGCCTGACGGCGGTTTTGGCGAAGGAGAAAAGCCGGGAGGCCATTTGGGAGGCGCTGCTTTCGGGCCGTGCCTACGCGGTGACGGGCGACCGGATCGAATGCGATTTTACCGTCAACGGCCAGGGCCTGGGCGAGACGGTGCGCGGCGCAAAGAGAAAGCTGCGCTGCGCCGTAAAGGGCGAATACTGGGCCGACAAGCTGGTGATCTATAAAAACTGCAGGCCGCTGGCGGTTTTGTGCGGCGAACAGCTTCGCCCGAAGCCTGCCCGTGCGTACAAGCTGCGGGTGGAGATGGGCTGGGGAAACAGCGAGGAGCTGACGCGCTGGGCCGGGCGCATTACAACCGACGGGCGGCTGGCCGGCGCGAACCTGTACCTGCGGGGCCGCAGCCTGCTTTCGCCCACAAACCACGACGGAAGCCCTGTCGAGGTAAACGAGATCGACAACCGTGTGCTGGAACAGGACACGCAGGCCTTTGCCTGGCAGTGCGAGACCGTGCGCAACAAGAGCACGCTGCACCCCCAGACGGACGCCGTCGTTGCCGAGATAGAGGGCGGGCCGGACACTGTGGTAAACGTGACGGTAAACGGCCGTACGCACACGGCGTCCATCGCGCAGCTTTTGGACGGCGGCGTAACCTGGCACGTGAAGCCCTGGCATTCCGAGGCGGTAAAAATTCATGCCGCCGTGCCGGACAGCGCCTATGAAATGGTGCTGGAGGCAGAGGACGAGGGCAGCGGGGGCATGGACGTGTATCATGCGGAATTTGCCCAGAAGAACGGGCAGTGGGCGTTTGTCTCGCCCATATACGCCGGGCTGTAAAGCAGAGGCCCGGCGCAGACGCAAAACGGAAAAACCGCCGCTTGGGACGGCGCACGCCGTACCCGGCACGGAAAAACAAGAAAGAGGGTAAACACAATGTCTATCGCGATTGTAAAAAAGGAAGAAATGGCGCCTCAGTATGACGCAAACGGATTTTCCCGCATGGAAATGCTGCCCGGAACGTTCCCCGGCGCCCACAACTACAAATGCTTTTTGAAGGCCGGGCATGATGTGCAGCCGGAAAAATATGCGGATAAGACCGCAGTGTACTGCTTTACAGCCGGCAAGGGCTATGTCACCACGGATAAGTTCGCCCGAAACATCACCGAACTGGCTTTTTTTGTGCCGGATTTTGACAACGGCGATTTTACCATTCACGCCGTCGAGGATCTGGAATTCCTGTGCCTGGTGCTGGATATGACAGAGGGAGACCACAAAAATTATGCGGCGTGCCACACAACGCTGCCGATCTTCCGTTCCTTCTCTGAGACGCACGAATATACGCAGGACTGCAAGGGCCCCCACACCCGCAGCTGGCAGGTGCTGTACTCCGGCGAGGTAGGCCGCAATCTGCTGGGTGTGGTGAAAGCCGTGGGCGAAGGCACTGTGGAAAAAGGCCATCCCGCGGTGGACCAGTGGAACTACGGCCTGGACAATGCCGATTTCACGCTGACGGTGGAAAACGAGAGCGTGGCCCATCATGCGGGCGACTGGAGCTTCGTGCCCGCCGGGCTGGACCACTCCCTGACGGCGGAGCCGGGCAAGGAAGTGGCGTACATCTGGTTCGAGCGCTTCGTGAAAGAGCGGGAGGCCTGAATTTCTGCGGCGGCAGAAAAACAACAGAAACGGCGGGATGCGCTTCGGTGCGCCCCGCCCATCCATCAGGCTTTCTCAAGGCAATAGCTTGCCTTGAGGCGGCCTGATGCCAAAAGGGGACGAAGTGATGGAAGTACGGAAACTGAAAACGGTGATCGCAGGCTGCGGAAAGATATTCCCCATGCATGCCGTACCGGTCTCCAGGGACCCGCACGCCATGCTCACGGCGGTGTGCGATGTGAAGCCCGAGCGTGCCGGGGCTGCGGCGGAGCGCTTCGGCTGCCGGGCGTATACGGATTTTGAAGTGATGCTGGAGCAGGAAAAGCCGGATGTGGTGCATATCTGCACGCCGCACTATCTGCATGCGCCGCTGGCGTGCCTTGCCATGGAGCAAGGCTGCCATGTGCTGACAGAAAAGCCGATGGCCATTGCGCTGGCGGACGCGCGCCGTATGCTGGACACCGCGGCCGCCACAGGCAGAACGCTGGGCGTCATTTTCCAGAACCGCTATAACGCGGGTTCCCAGCTCATCCGCCGTTGCCTGGACAATGGAGATTTGGGCGAGGTGCGCGCGGCGCGCGTGCTGCTGACATGGGACCGCTCACCGGAATATTATTCCCAAAGCGACTGGAAAGGCACCTGGGATAAAGAGGGCGGCGGCGTCATCATCGACCAGGCCATCCATACGCTGGACCTGATGCGCTGGTTCATCGGCCGTCCGGTGACAGGCGTACAGGCCAGCCTGGCCAACCGCACGCACCCGGATATTCCGGTGGAGGACACAGCCGAGGGACGGGTGGAATTTGAAGGCGGTGCGTACGGCGCCTTTTATGTGATGAACCACTACTGCACAGACGAGCCGGTTCGTCTGGAGCTGGCGTGCACCCGGGGCAAAGCCGTTATGGAAGGGCCCAAGGCGCGGGTGGAGCTGAACAACGGCCTCACCTGCCTTGCGGACAACGACCCGACACAGATGTTTGAATATGGGGACGTCAAGCAATATTGGGGCACCAGCCATGTCAAGCAGATCGGTAACTTTTATCAGAGCCTGCTGGGGCTTGCGCCCATGTATGTCACCGCGGAAAACGCCTTTTTAACACAGGAAATGATCTGCGCCCTGTATGAGCACGGCCGCAGGCATTTTGTAAGGGAAGTACGATGAAGGTCATTTATTTTGATATCGACACGCTGCGGCCGGACCATTTGTCCTGCTGCGGGTATGGGCGGCCGACGCCGCACATCGACGCGCTGGCGGCGGACGGGGTGCGTTTTTCCCGGGCGTATGCTTCCAACACGCCCTGCATGCCGGCCCGCGCAGCGTTGTTTACCGGGTGCTTCGGCGTGGTCAACGGCGTGGAGACCCACGGTACGGCTGCACTTTCCGTGGCCACGCCGCCGGAAACGGCCCTGCCCCGTGTACTGGCCTGGCAGGGCGTGCACACGGCGGCGGTTTCTTCGTTCGGGCGGCATCCTGCGCCATGGTTTTACAATGGATTTTCCCATGTGATCGACCCCTCCTACCGCTGCCGTGCGGAAAATTTCCAGCGCTTTCCGGGCGCCGCGGTGAATGAGGCGGCAATGGATTTTCTGGACGGCTTTTGTGGGGAAGACCTTTTCCTGCATCTGCATTACTGGGATCCTCACGGGCCGCTGTCCCCGCCGCCGGAATGGATCGACCGCGGCTATGAGCCGGACACCTCCGCCGTAACCGATGAACAGCTCACCCGGCTGGCCGCATCTCCGCTGTACCGGGGCGGCCGGCATACGGGCGTGCGCAGCCGACGGGAGCTGGCGGAGCTGCTTCGCCTGTATGACGCCGAGATCCACTATACCGACCATCTGGTAGGGCAGATGTGCGCATACCTGAAAAAAAGAGGCTGGTATGACGACTGTGCCGTGATACTGAGCGCGGACCACGGCGAGCAGTATGGAGAGGGGCAGATGATCCTGGAGCACGGCACGGTGCATGACAGCTGTATCCATATCCCGATGCTGCTCAAGCTGCCGGGCGGCGCCCACAGGGGCGAGGTGTGCGCCCATCCTGTGTATGGGCTGGACATCGCGCCTGCCGCGGCGCGCTTTTTCGGCGTGGCCGCACCGGAGATGTGGCACGGTACAGCGCTGCAGGACACGCTGGACGGAACAGCGGCGCCCCGGGAATATCTTGTGTGTGAGCACGGGCTGTACACCTGCCAGAGGGCGGTTTTACAGGACGGCTGGAAGATGGTGCATACCTTCAGCCCCGGCCTGTGGGATTTTGCAGAATATGCCCTGTATCATACGGAAGAGGACCCGCGGGAAACGGCGGATGTAAAGGCCCGGTATCCGGAGGTGCTGGCGCGGATGCAGGCGCTGGAGGCGGAATGGCTGGAGCGCACGCTGCACGGCGCGCCAGACCCGCTTGCACGGCTGGGCGCTGAAAATGCACAGCACGGCCTGCGTGTTGCCCGGGAGGTGACCCGGCGCCTGCGTGCGGACAAGGAGCAATAACCGGCTGCCAAAGGGGCAAAAGGGTGCGGAAAGCTGAACGCTTTCTGTACCCTTTTTCTATTGACAAACCTTAAAAAAAGCAGTAAGATATGGTTCGTCCCCTAACAAACGGGGCATAGCTGGCGCTTAAAATTCAAGAGCCGCGGGCGGCAGCCCGCATGGCCGCGTCGGGCCGCACTGCCTGTCGCAGGGCGGCCGAAGAGACTGCGGCTGATTTTTTTGAGCCAAATTGTTAGCGTCATAACAAATAATACAGAAAGGCTCCTCGGAGCCGGAGAGAAAGGGGTATCTTTTTATGCTGAGCGTTTTGGCCAAAAGCATCCGCGAGTACAAGAAGCCTTCGCTGCTCGCGCCGCTGTTGGTCTCGGGCGAGGTGGTGATGGAGTGCATCATCCCGTTTGTCACGGCGAATCTGGTAAACCAGATCAAAGCCGGGTGCTCCATCGGCGTCATTGTGCAGTACGGCGCGGTGCTGGTGGTGATGGCTGGGCTGTCGCTCACCTTCGGCGCGCTGGCGGGCAGCGCCTGCGCCACCGCAAGCTGCGGCTTCGCGCGCAATCTGCGCAAGGACATGTTCTATAAAATACAGGATTATTCTTTCGAGAACATCGACAAGTTTTCGGTGTCCAGCCTTGTGACACGCATGACCACCGATGTGACCAACGTGCAGATGGCGTATATGATGATCGTGCGCACGGCCATCCGCTGCCCTCTGATGCTGGTGTTTTCGTTTGTGATGGCGTTTATCATGGGCGGCAAGATGGCGGTGATCTTCCTGCTGGTCATCCCGGTGTTGGGCGTGGGGCTGGCGCTGGTGGTGCGCAGCATGATGCCGCTGTTCAAGCGCGTGTTCAAAAAATACGACGCGTTGAACAGCTCTGTGCAGGAAAACATCAAAGGTATGCGCGTCGTGAAGTCCTATGTGCGCGAGGACTATGAGAAGAAAAAGTTCGGTGTTGCGGCCGAAGACGTCCGGAAGGATTTCACCCGCGCCGAGCGGATTATGGCCATCAACAACCCGCTCATGCAGTTCTGTGTATATGCGGTGATGGTGTTCGTGCTGTCCTTCGGCTCGTATACGGTCATCACCAGCCGCGGCCTTGCGCTGGATGTGGGCCAGATGTCCTCCATGCTCACGTACAGCTTCCAGATATTGATGAGCCTGATGATGCTCTCCATGGTGTTCGTGATGATCACCATGGCCAGTGAATCGGCTCAGCGCATCGTGGAGGTGCTGTGCGAAGAGAGCGCGCTGCAAAGCCCGGAAAACCCTGTGCGCGAGGTGAAGGACGGCTCCATCGATTTTGATAACGTGAGCTTCAAGTACGCAAAGACGGCGGAGCGCATGGCGCTTTCCGGCATTGACCTGCACATTCGTTCCGGCGAGACCATCGGCATTATCGGCGGCACGGGCTCGTCCAAATCCACGCTGATCCAGCTCATCTCCCGTCTGTATGACGCCACTGAGGGCGCTGTGCGCGTGGGCGGTGTGGATGTGCGCGGCTACGACCTGGAGGCTCTGCGCGACCAGGTAGCCGTGGTGCTGCAGAAAAACGTGCTGTTCAGCGGTTCCATCCGGGAAAATCTGCGTTGGGGAAACAAGGACGCCACCGATGCAGAGATGGAGGAGGCCTGCCGCCTGGCGCAGGCGGATGAGTTTATCCGCCAGTTCCCGGACGGCTACGACACCCATATCGAGCAGGGCGGCGCCAATGTTTCCGGAGGGCAGAAGCAGCGCCTGTGCATTGCCCGCGCGCTGCTGAAAAAGCCCAAGATCCTGGTCCTGGACGATTCAACCAGTGCCGTGGATACGCGCACCGACGCACTGATCCGCCAGGCGCTGCGCCGGTATATACCCGAAACGACAAAGATCATCATTGCCCAGCGCATCGCCTCCGTACAGGACGCGGACCGCATCGTCGTCATGGACGGCGGCGCGGTGAATGCCGTGGGCACCCATGCGGAGCTTATGAAAACAAACAAGATCTACCGCGAGGTGTATACCTCTCAGAACAAGGCAGGTGACGACGATGCCGAATAAAGGAACCGCAAAGCGCCGCGCGCCCAAGGGCGTGCTGGGCCGTCTCATCCGCACGCTGTTCGGTTTTTATCCGGTGCTGCTGCCCGTTACCGTGGCGTGCATCCTGTTCAACGCCGTCGTCAGTTCGGTGCCGTCCATCTTCATGCAGAACGTCATTGCCGCCGTGGAGCAGAGCTGGCAGAGCGGCGATTGGTCCGCCGTATCCGGCCGCATTTTGGGACTGGTGGCGTTGCTGGCGGTGTTTTATGTCCTCAGCCTGGCAGCGGGTGTTGTATATACTCAGCTCATGGCCGTCATCACGCAGGGCTCGCTGGAAAAAATGCGCGAGAAGATGTTCAACGGCATGCAGGACCTTCCCATCCGCTATTTCGATACCCACAATCATGGCGATATCATGAGCTATTATACCAACGATATCGACACGCTGCGCCAGATGATCAGCCAGAGCTTTCCGCAGCTGCTGATCTCCGCCGTAACGGTGATAACGGTGTTCAGCATCATGCTGTATTACAGCATCTGGCTGGCCGCCGTGGTGGTGCTGGGCGTGGTGTGTATGGTGCTTGTGGTGCGCAGGATCGGCGGCGGCTCCGCCAAATATTTTGTACGCCAGCAGCAGGCGTTGGGCCGTACCGAGGGCTACATTGAGGAAATGATGAACGGTCAGAAGGTCGTTAAGGTGTTCTGCCACGAGCAGGAGGCCAAGCGCGCCTTCGACGCCATCAATGATGCCCTTTTTTCCGACGCCGAAAAAGCCAACCGCTACGCCAACATGCTCATGCCCATTCTGAACAACATCGGGAATGTGCTGTATGTGGTGGTGGCGCTGGCCGGCGGAATTCTGCTGCTGAGCGGAGCGCCCAACCTGAGCATTTCAGGCCTGGCGTTCAGCATCAGCATCGTGGTGCCGTTTCTGAACATGACGAAGCAGTTTTCCGGCAATGTCAGCCAGGTGTCCAATCAGATCAATTCCATCGTCATGGGCCTGGCCGGCACGCAGCGCATTTTTGCGCTCATCGACGAGCATCCGGAAGCCGACGAGGGCTATGTGACGCTGGTGAACGCGAAAGAGGGGGCGGACGGCACGCTGGAGGAGTGCGCGGCGCGCACAAATGTATGGGCCTGGAAGCATCCGCATGGCGACGGAACTACCACCTATACCCGCCTGACCGGCGATGTGCGTCTGTTTGACGTAGATTTCGCCTACGAAGAAGGCAAAACGGTGCTGCATGATGTGACGCTGTATGCAAAGCCCGGCCAGAAGGTGGCTTTTGTGGGCTCCACCGGCGCGGGCAAGACGACCATCACCAATCTCATCAACCGTTTTTACGATATCGCGGACGGCAAGATCCGCTATGACGGCATCAATATCAATAAAATAAAAAAGGCAGACCTGCGCCGCAGCCTGGGCGTTGTGCTGCAGGATACCAACCTGTTCACCGGCACGGTGATGGACAACATTCGCTACGGGCGCCTGGACGCCTGTGACGAGGAGTGTATCGCCGCGGCCAAGCTGGCGGGTGCGCACGATTTCATCACGCGCCTGCCGCAGGGCTATGATACGCCGCTGAGCGGCAACGGCGCAAGCCTGTCCCAGGGCCAAAGACAGCTGCTGGCCATTGCCCGTGCGGCGGTGGCGGACCCGCCCGTGATGATCCTGGACGAGGCGACCAGCTCCATCGACACCCGCACCGAGGCCATTGTACAACGGGGCATGGACGCGCTGATGACGGGCCGCACGGTGTTTGTCATCGCACACCGGCTGAGCACTGTGAAAAACGCCGACGCTATCATGGTGCTGGACCACGGACGCATCATTGAGCGCGGTACGCACGACGAGCTGCTGGCCCTGAAGGGGACTTATTACCAGCTTTATACCGGCGCGCTGGAACTGGATTGAAGCGCGCGGAAAACACCGGCAGGCGCGCCCCGCTTCGTGCGGAGCGCGCCTGCTTTTTGTAGAGAAACCACCGGCTGTGCCGGTGGTACGGAAAAGCTTAAGCTATGAAAAGAAACTCCTTCCAGTAAAATGGAA
>ERZ857998.3851-NODE-3851-length-11629-cov-3.853292_pt1 | contig 11629 bp, 13 predicted proteins | sample MGYA00519954_ERZ857998 | MGnify/ENA primary metagenome ERZ857998 (study PRJEB31778, sample SAMEA3449424) | human gut metagenome | biome: human gut; feature: human-associated habitat; material: faeces | place: United Kingdom | collected 2010/2012 ...
AAAAACATATACCTATAAACAATTGGCCTATTATCAGAAATGATAATAGGCCACACATTTCAATCTGTATGTCAACAAAAAAATTCAAATTTTCTATAAAAAAAGGAGCACATTTTTTGTGTTCCTCTTAAAAGATGCCATTTCTTAACTTAATGACATTGGATTGATATCGGTTTTTTATTTATTTGTTTTCAGTAATATATTTGTTGAAAGCCTTCGCAATAGCCTGGGCAACCTTCTTTTGATTTGTTGAATTTTTAAGCTTTTGTATTTCCTTGGTATTCGTACTAAAACCAGCTTCAAATAATATGGCTGGAATTTTTTGCTCATCAACCACATGTAGAGGATAAAATTCAGTTGTAAGAGTACCACGGTCATGTGTCCAATCTAAACCAGATAAGTTTTTACATATATATTCTGTGATCTGTTCACTTGCTTTATCGTCTTGACGAATATAAGAAACATATCCAGAACAAGTAGGATCTTCATTTGAATTGATATGGAATGAGAAGAAATAATCGGCTTTTTCTTTTTTTGCCATCTTAACTCTCGCTTTTAAATCCTCTGTTTCATCTTCTGACCACGTTACTTTATCGCTTGTACGAGTATAGACAACTTTGATTTCTGGATTTAGTTTTTTTAGTTGTTTACCTGTTTCTAAAGCTAAAGCCAAAGTTAAATCTTTTTCGGTAGTACCATCTTCTGCAACGGTTCCCCCATCATAACCACCATGTCCAGCATCAATCATGACAGTCGCAATCGTTTCGTAATGTTTATTGACTGTTTTTGCCTTTGAGTCTGAATTAGAAGCTGAGTGATTTGATAATAAAACTACGAAAGTTCCTATAATCAAACATATACATGCCAAAACAATAAGTAGGTTTTGTGGTTTCAACTTTCTTTTCTTTGAATTTTGCATGGGATTAGTATAGCACTGTTTAAAAAATTATTCAAAAATTGCGCGTCCAATTCGAACTGTATTCGAACCATGCTTAATAGCTAATTTATAATCTTGAGACATCCCCATGGATAAAGTGTCTATATCTGGATATTGCTCTTTTAGCTCTAAATAAAGGGTATGCATCTGGTCAAATTCAGATTCTACTAATGCTTGATCTTCTGTTTTTGAAGCAACACACATAATTCCTTTAATTTGAATATGTTTAAATTCTTGCAATTGAGAAATAAAGTTTTTAGCATCCTTAAAAGGATATCCCGTTTTGTTTGGATCTTCCGAAATTTTTAGTTCTACCAATACCTTTTGAATGATGCCATGTTTATTCGCCTGTTTTTCAATTTCTTCAGCCAGTTTCAATGAATCCAAGCTTTCAATCACATCAACCTTTCCAACAATATACTTTACTTTGTTTGTCTGTAGATGCCCAATAATGTGCCAAGTATATTTTGGATCATACTTATCTATAAATTCCTGTACACGATTTTCTCCAAAAGTAGTTAGACCCATTTTTGCGACTTCATCAATTTCTTCCTTTGTACGCGTTTTAGATACAGCCACTACATTAAAATCTTGTACTTTTAGTTCTTCAATCAACTCTTTATTCATATTAAAACAGTCCTTTCAATATCAATCTAATTATAATCAAAGAAAAAAAAGAAGCAACATTTGCTTCTAATGAAATAATTTTCCAAAAATCCAACGAACGAATGGTCCACAATAACAAATTTGCCAAAAGAAAGCCATTGGAAAATTAAATAAAATAGTCATAAACCAAACTGAAATAATTTGGACACCTGGTGTTTTGAATAGAATGGTCGCAATCAAACTCATGATTGGACACATAATACAAATAATGTAGAAAGAAATCGCAAGTGTGATAAAGAAAGGACGATCCTTCGGTGTTACAACTTTAAAGGCAAAGTAATGTGCTAGTTTATCAACAAAGAAATATTCTAAAATAAAGGCTACAGGCCACATGATGATTAATTCATGAAAGGCTAATAAAAAGACTTGATTAGACATTCCACCCATATTAAGTGCGATGTTGTAACAAATCATGGCATAAACCATTAAAAAAGACATGAATAAAGTGAATACAATATTTTCGAATTTTGTTTTTGGCATATATTTTCTCCTCCTAAATGACTTTTTGTGTTGTTCAATCAAAGACGTTTCCAATATGTACCAAAAAGCGAACGCTAGTAATAATATCATAATTTTTTTGTTTTTGTAATAAAAATTAAATACTTTCTCAAAAGTGGCGTAAAACCAAGGGTTTAAGCTGTTTTGAGAGAGAAAACACTTGAATTTTACTACACATTTACTACAAATGAAGAGCCTTGCCACTGGGATACCTCATACAACATGGGGTATCTCTTTTTTAAGCTTTAGAAGAAATCAAACTCATTATTAGCCTTTTCTGCTTCTTTCTGTCTGATACGCTCTGCAATTACATCATCCATTGTACGTTTACGTACGTTAGGACGTTCAGGAGCAGTAGGCTTTTCATACGCTCTCTTTAATCGCTCTTTACGCTCTCTATCGAATTGTTTAAACAGCTTTTCCACGTTTTGCCGTAAAGGGTTATTAGTCTGTCGTCCGAGTTTATCCAAGAAGTCTAAAAAATCTTTATTCAGATTATGTTCTTCCTCAATCATTTTACTACACATATCAGAAACAGAATAAACCTTTTCTAACATCTCATCGGTTTCTTTACGCATTTTATTCAACTTTTCTTTTTCTGCTAATACAGTCTGCATTTGTGTCTTAAGATTCGCTTTTTCATTTTCAAAATCTGCCTGTTGGCACTCGAATAATTTCATATTGGTTTCCAAGTTTTCCTGTGTTGCCTGTGCTTTTTCTTGTACATCTTCCATAGCTTTCGCTAAGATATCTAATTCTTCTTTAGACAGCATAATTTCACGCTCCTTTTCGTTTAATTCTTTATGTCTATTGGTAATTGCTTTTAATTGGTCGGGTGTTAAGCCTTGCTGATGGAATATTCCATGTTTGTCTGTATATCCTGCAAGCATTTCTTCAATAGGCTTATTTTCTTTTTGAATATTGTAGCCTTTGTCTAATAACTTTTTACGGATATGCTTGTGCATACCTGCAAGCTGTCGAGGATTCTTGAAAAATTGAGTTTGGGATAGAGTACATTTGATTTTACCATTTGCCTTTTTAACCTCGTGGCAGGGAACAAATAGAACGTGTATATGAACGTTAGTTTCATCACGGTGTACTGAAAAACCTAAAATATTTTCTTTGTCGAACATATCCTCAAGAATAGAAATCATATCCCATACCCATGTATTTTCATGACCTTTTATACTCTCTGAATCTAACTGTACAATAAGCGGTCTTACAATAACTGTATCGTTTTGACCCTTGCTTGCAATTCTTGCACCATTCTTTTTAGCGTATTCTATACGCCTTATAACAGCATTAGCCATATCCTTTGTATCTTTTGTTTTCTGCCAGTTTCAGCTACTATCTTTATAGTAGGATGTATTCTGTAATGTCATTTGAGGATTGATATTCATATTACTATGTTTAACTTCACAGCCAATTCTACGAGCAGTGCCACGGTCAATGTGTCGAAGAAATCCATAAATTCCGCCACCACCTGTTTTATTGGTTTTCGTGCTTGCATATCGCCCTGATTGATGAATCTTAACGCTTGCGTCAAAACTTAAATATCCCACATTTTCCACCTCCTTTTGTATTGATATAATAAACAAGTTAGCCTTATCTAACTGTCTTCATTATACCACATTGTGAAATGATTAACAAGTGACCTAATAGGTTATAGCCTAATAGGGTATAGTTCACATTTCACAAAGCAAAAGATGGTTTCAAATATAATCATGCCACATCAATTCGGCTTGGCTGTAGCAAAATACAGCGACCGTTTCATTGCATTACACTCTTTTTCGCCATATTTTGCAAAGGAGCTTCGCCCCTCTTGACACCCCTTTTCAAAACCATGCGACAGATTCTGCTACGATCTATCTTGCACGAATCAGCTCCGCTGTGCACGATAGGCATAGCGATTTTTTGTCGCAAGGTTTTATTTGATGGGAAATCTATGTTACATATTTTGCCCAAATGATGTGACATGATTTTCCTATGCAAATGTTATGTACCCAATCATGCCCAAAATATGTAACATAAAATGGGCATATCATGGTACATAAATTTCCCATTATCACTTCGCAGGCTCGTGATTAAAATTGCGGGAGCAGTTGTGAAAGGAGGTACATGGATATGTACGAAAAAATATTATCAGCTTATGTGACTAATCTAGGGAAATACAATGAGGGAGAGCTTGTCGGGAAATGGCTTGACTTTCCAACAACGCAAAAGGAAATAAATACAGTATTAAAAGAAATTGGTATTGACGGTATACGCTATGAGGAAATCTTTATTACTGATTATGAATCTGATATTTGCGGATTGACGGAGTGCTTCGGAGAATATGAAAGTTTATTTGCATTGAATTATCTTGCTGAAAAGATACAGGAATCAGAAAACACGATTGAGGAAGTGGAAGCTTTATTGGATTTCGGAGAGTATACAGGAAGTATCGAGGAACTGGTTACACTTCTTGATAACACGGATTGTTTTATGATGTATGCAGAAGTGGAAAATGATTATGAGCTTGGTTACTATTATGTTCACGAGTTGGGATTGATACAGGAATTGAAAGGGAGTGTATTGGAAAGATACATTGATTATGAAGCTTACGGTCATGATGTTCGACTTGAGGAGGGAGGGATATACACGCATAATGGATATTATGTTTATATGATTGATTCCCCAAAAGTACAGAGTGAAGAGGTATGGGGAGCGATACAGGAAATGAAACGGATTGCTTAAAGCTATCGTTTGTCCGTTTGTCTGACTTTTTCTTTAAAACTTCTTTTTACTTCTATATTATATATGTATATTATTATATTTATTTTCAACAAAGTTATTAAAATAAAGAGAGACAATCGGACAAATATAAAAATATAGAAATAAATTTGTTAATAAAAGACGGACAATCGGACAGCTCCCTCTACTACTGTATGATATTATTAAAGAAAGGAACTCTTAGATATGAATGAAAAATACATAGAAACAGCAATCACACTTTCACGCCTGTATGGAATCGCAGAAACACTCCACCCGTGGGCGTATCTTGAAAACCATCGGTTTTGCGATAAAATAAGAACGTGGACAGAGGAATATTTACAATCCGAACAAGAGGATATTTTATCGTTCTTTGAATCAAAAGTAATTGAATAAAAAAGGACGTATCTAAGCTCGATAATCGTCCTCTACTAAATATCCTCGGGTGGAATATATTCTAAAATATCTTCTACTCTACATTGTAAGATTTCGCAAAGAGTATCAAGTGTGGTAGTAGTAATCGGCTTGTTATGTTTCATGCGGTGTATGGTATTTGCAGGCAAGCCAAACTTATAAATCAATGCATACTCTGTTACATTCTTTTTGTAAAGTGTTTCATAAAAGGGTTGATATGAAATCATATAGTGAATCACGTCCTTTGCATGGTTTTATACATGATATCATTATCAATATATTGACTATGCCTAATATATTAGCTATAATTGTGATTATCGAGACAGACAATACATATAAGAAAACATCTAAAGGAGAGATTACACATGAAAAAGAAAGTACTAGCTCTTTTCATGTCATCTATGCTGATACTTTCACTTACAGCTTGTAACACATCAGCTGATACATCAAAAGAGACTACGAAAAAGAAGGAGACTACTGTCTCTGTCGACAAGGATGCCGATAAGGTGGACGACAAGAAGGACTCTAAGGAGTCTGACAAGAAGGCTGACAAAGCCAATAAGCAGGAAGACTCTAAAGAGTCTAGCAAGCCTGCTGAAAAGCCTGCCGATAAGGCAGACAATAAGAAGGAAGACAAGCCTGCTGAAAGCAAGCCTTCAAAACCTGCTAACAGCGGTGCTGTGAACAAGCCTTCTAATCCTGCACCTGCACCTTCTAAGCCTGCTCCTAGTGAGCCTAGCAAGCCTGCACCTAGTGAGCCTGCTAAGCCTAGCAAGCCTGCTCACCAGCACGACTGGAAGACTGAGTACAAGACTGTACATCATGAGGCTCAGTATCGTAACGAGCCTGTCTACAAGGATGAAATCGTTTACGAAGACCGTCCTGTGTACAAGTGGAGTGCATACTGGACTTGCAACGGTTGTGGTCAACGCTTCAACAGCGAAAATGATGTTCTTGAGCATGTACTCTTGGAATGCGGTACTGGTTACACTCCTCACAAGGAGCAAGTCCAAACTGGCACTGAACAGGTACAGGTTGGAACCAACAAAGTGCAAATCGGCACGAACCCAGTTCTTGTAAAGGACGCCTGGGATGAACAGGTTCCAAATGGTCAGTCTTGCTCTTGCGGTGCACGCAAGTAAGCAGAACTCTTGACTCACACACACACCCTGCCCATTCGGGTAGGGTGTTCTTTTTTTCACCCGCAGTGTAATCACATCTCCAACCTTTCTACAAAAAATATGAAAGGGCGGTTTGCCAAGGATTGTTATATTGATTCGGGCAAGGAATCCATTTTCAGATCTTTTAAAGAATTGAAAACGGATTCCTTTTCATTTAATTGTGAAACGTTCGAAATTGTTAATTTTTTTCTCATTTACTTTATAAAGCTTTTCTATGTTTCTTAGTCTTTCCATATGATAAAAGGATTCCAACATTCTATTTTTGATATTATCATAATCCTGTTTTAAGTTTTCTATATCTTCTTCCGAATAGTCCTGTTCACGTCCTTTTAACGCTAAATATGAGCAAGCTTTTCAATGTGATATTTGGAAAGCAGGAGGAAGTGATTGTTATGAATAAGACAGTTAATTAAACGGGTGCATTTAGAGGAGATTCTTTTGAAATCCGAGACAATCTAAAATATATGAATTGAGCTTTGTGTGTGGTATAATCAGCTACATGGCAAGGCTCTTTTCATACTAGAAAGGAGCAATTATGGGTAAACGAAAAGATAACAAAGGTAGAATTTTAAAAACTGGAGAAAGCCAAAGAAAAGATGGGCGTTATGCTTATAAGTGTCAAGATATTCATGGAGAATCCAAATTCATTTATTCTTGGCGACTTAACCCTACAGACCCATTACCTAAAGGAAAAAGGGAATGTAAATCACTAAGAGAAAAAGAGAAAGAGCTACAAAGAGATTTGTATGACGGTATAGATTCATCTGGAAAGAAGATTACTGTATCTCAGTTATATGAAAAACAAAATGCTTTAAAACCAGATGTTCGTAAAAATACAGAGGTCGGCAGAAGTTATCTAATGAAGATTCTAAAAGAAGATAAATTAGGTTCTATGTCTATTACATCTGTGACTGTATCTGATTGTAAAAATTGGGCTATTAGAATGAAGAAAAATGGATATAGCTATCAAACAATCAATAACTACAAACGTTCGTTAAAAGCGTCTTTCTATATGGCTGTGAATGATGACTTGATTCGTAAGAATCCATTCAATTTTAATCTCAATGATGTTTTGACTGATGATACAAAACGTAAAGAAATACTCAATAAAGAGCAAGTAAACAAGTTACTTGAATTTGTAGAAAATGACAGAACATATAAAAGATACCGTAATGAGATTATAATTCTTTTAAATACAGGACTTCGTATTTCTGAACTTTGTGGACTTACAGACAAAGATATTGATTTTGAAAAAGGTTTTATCTCTGTAAATCATCAACTGTTAAAAGATAAAGACGGTTATCGTTTGACAGAGCCTAAAACAGAATGTGGGATTCGTAAGATTCCCATGCTTGAAGTTACACGTAAAGCAATACAAGAACAAATGGAAATTAGAAAAGGAATTAAGAGAGTTAGTGTAGTCGGTCATTCTGATTTTCTTTTCTATACACATCAAGGACAACCTACATACGGAGAAATATATTCTTCAACGTTTTCTAATCTTGTGAAAAAGCATAACAAAATGTATAAGGATGATATTTTACCACCTGTTACAGCACATATCTTACGACATACATTTTGTACACGTATGGCAAATGCTAAAATGACACCAAACAATCTGCAATATATTATGGGTCACAAGAATATTACCATGACACTAGGGTATTATACTCATGCTTCTTGTGAATCTGCATTTGAAGAAATGATGTCATTAGCAGTATGATTTACTACATTATTTACTACTTTATAAGGGTATTATTTAAGATGATTTAAAACGATTTGAGAACTTCTCCTTTATCTTGATATTTCAAAAATCCGCATGAAATAAGGATTTGAAACGATTTAAGGAGATTTATGAAGATAAATGAAAAGTTACTTATTTTTTAATAAAAAAAATCAGTAAGATTCACTCTTACTGATGAATAGGGAAAGTTAATATAATAGTAAATAAATCATTTGTTTCGTCTTGATAGAAAGTTCCATGATGGATTTTTATCATTTTTTTAACACTCTTCAAACCAATTCCATTACTTTCGACTTTATCCAAATGATGATTGATTGAATTCGTAAAACTCATTTTTAATTGGTCTTCTTCAATCGTTGTTTGAATCACGATATCTTTCCAAGGATCACAATATTTTTGAATATTCGAGAATACATTATTTAATATTCTTTGAATTATCGCAAAATTCACATCCATAGATAGAGAAGTTTGTAGAGGTTCATATAAAATATGAAGATCCATTTCTCTTAAATACTGAATATGATCTACCAATGTATCGATGAGCTTTTGAACAGGAATATTCGATAAATCCGAATTATATTCTGTTGAAAAGACAAGAGAATACTCAAACATTTTATTGGAAAGATATGTGATTTCTTCAACCTTATCTAAACATTTTTGAAGATATTGATCACGAAATTTAATATCATCCTTTTTTAAATTCATGATTTCAAGGTATCCCTTTAATGTTGTTAGTGGAGTTCTTAAATCATGGGATAAAGAAGAAATTAATTCTTTATTCGCAACACGAGCCTGCTGTTCATTGTCCATTGTTTGTAGAAAGGCAATGCGCATTTGATTCAAGTCCTGGGCTAAACGTCCAATCTCATCTTTATCACTTACTTTGATTTCATGATTCCAATCTCCAATTGCTAAAGTAAAGACATCTTCTTGTAAATTTTGAATGGACTGAATTCGTTTACGAATAAAACTTTGCAGGATAATTAAATAAAAAGAGAAAGAAATCAAAAGTGAAAGAATGATATAAGGAATTTGGAATGGAATCATAGGGAATGAAGTGATATATAAATAAACGGATTGGTTTTTAAAATGTATTGGATAATCATAGTACAACGGGGCTTCCAAGACATCCAAATCATCAAAACTATATAACAACAATAAATTATTGCTGCTTAAAGGAGATTTGTCCGTAAAATAGATTCCATCCTGATCATATAATTCCACATACGCATGATTGAGTGCATTTTCTTTTAATATATGATTGATGACTTTTTTGTTTTCTTTCGTTAAATCAAAATTTTGGAGTTGTTTTTCTAATTTCTTTACATAAGAAGAATAATCTTCCGATTGATAAAAAGTATCCATTAAAAACTCAAAGACAGCACTGCGATTTAAATATAGAAATGAAAAAGAAGTTAATACCAACAATGTTGCACAAAGAAAAGAGAACATCATACGACTGGATAAGGAATAGAAGACGTTTTTCTTTGAACGGAGTGGTTTAAGATTTTTTAAAAGTAAATAAAAAAGAATTGTTATAATAAGACTTAAAATACAGTTGAAAATACGATAAGAATGATAATAATTCGTGAAAGATGGATACCACTCAATACAACTCATTTTACTTGAACTCTTTATAAAAATATTATACTTTTGTGCATTTTTTAAAGGAGTACGGCCACAAAACGAAAGTATAGAATCGATGACTTTATCATCTGGTTTATTTGATTTTGTTTTATATAAAATGACTTGATAACTTCCCTTTTTTAATAATTGATTTAAATCTTTACGAATTTGAGTGTGGTTCATAAAATCCACTTGTTCTTGTTCATCTAAATAAGCCTTCGCCTCTTTTATTTTTTCTTTAGATAAAGTATCAGAATACTCATAATGAGTATTTAAATAATCGTATACGACAAATCTTTGAGAATATATTGCGAAAAAACTCAATAAAAAAACAAGAAGGGAAAGATACAGTCTCGTTATTTTTTTATTCAAAACGATACCCCTTTCCCCAAATTGTTTTTATGTATACTGGATTGGCGGGATCCTTCTCGATTTTCTTTCTAAGATTACGAATATGAACCATGATTGTATTATTTGCCGAATAATAATACGGCTCATTCCATGCTTTTTCATACAATTGTTCAGCTGAAAAAATTTGTTTAGGATTCTTCATCAACGTACTCAAAATATTAAATTCAATATCCGTTAATTCAACTTCCTTTCCATTGACCTCTGCATTTTGTTGGGCATAACGCAAAGTAAGACCATCCATACTTAAATCCTTTTCTGTATCAAGTAATATTTCTTCTTTTTTACCCTTATAGACTTGATAACGACGAAGTAAAGCTTTAACTCTTGCCGTTAATTCACTATACGAAAAAGGCTTTGCCAAATAGTCATCGGCACCACTTGAAAAACCAAGCGTCTTATCCGAATCTAATCCTTTGGCTGTTAAAAATAAGATAGGGACATTGCTTGTTTCACGAAGCTTTAAACAAGTCTGGTAACCATTCATATTCGGCATCATAATATCAAGGACGATTAAATCGATGGAAGAATCAAACAATTGAAGGACCTCGTTTCCATCTTTGGCTTCAATCACTTCATAGCCTTCGCCAGTTAATAAAATTCTTAATATTTCACGGATTTCTGCATTGTCATCCGCCACTAAAATACGCGTCTGCATGTTCACATCCCCTTTCTTTTATTCTATTTTACCCCAATTACTATAGGGTTTCCAATTTTCATAAGGCAACATATGATGTAAATGATCTATCACTTTCGATTGCGAAGAATACCACTGAATGACATCCAATTTTCCTTTATAATCTTTCTTGGATAATTTTTTTTCATTTTTTAATTCAGCCTTGTTTTTCTTTGATGCATACTTACCAAAATATATAAGCTGATTTGTCTTATCTTCTTTTTTTAAAATCATAGTAACATACTTAGATATCTTTTTATGATGGATATGCCCATATTCACCATCTGGATTATGCGTTACAATTTTGTCCCAATCCTTAGAATCGATTTCCTTTTTGATTTCTCTTTGAATATCCTTTTTACAAGATTTCCAGTTATCACGCTTACCCTTTGTCTTATCAGGAAAAGATAAAATAATTCCTTTAGAATGTGTCTTCTCCAGTACCTTCATAAATTCTTTTTTTCTCTTTTTATTGTTTCCATTCGTAATACATAAAACCGTGTAATTTCCATTGATTAAATGAGATCCACCCCAAATTGTTTCATCATCTGGATGGGCCACAATCATTAAAGATTCATGCTCTTGGGCATGAATTACGGATGTATTTAGACAAAGCATTAAACTTAAGATGCATAATAATAACTTTTTCATTTTCATCACCAAAAAAAATTCTATCAAACATTTCTTAACACTCTACTTATGCATTTCTTAAATCTTCTTAATATATT
>ERZ857998.3853-NODE-3853-length-11617-cov-3.538575_pt1 | contig 11617 bp, 9 predicted proteins | sample MGYA00519954_ERZ857998 | MGnify/ENA primary metagenome ERZ857998 (study PRJEB31778, sample SAMEA3449424) | human gut metagenome | biome: human gut; feature: human-associated habitat; material: faeces | place: United Kingdom | collected 2010/2012 ...
CATAGCAGATTTGAGTGGCATTGCCGGAAGTATCACACTGGATACGCCGATCATGGAGGCGTACTCCGGAGTAACGTCCATGAACAGCGCCATGAGCGGCGAGTTCCCCGTGCTCCTGCCCGGAGCGAATGCAATCAGCTGGACGGGGAATGTGAGCAAGGTGGTCATTGAGCCGCATTGGCGGTATCTGTAAGAAAAACGTATTGCAATTTGCAATACAAAGTGGTATAATGCTCTTGAAAGGTGGTGCTGATATGGCCAGCAAGAGCGCAAACGTGATGGCAAGAGTGGAGCCCGAGATCAAAGCACAGGCGGAAGCGGTGCTGGATCAACTGGGATTGCCGGTTTCAGTGGTGATTAACTCGCTCTACCGGCAGATCATCATGAACAACGGACTTCCCTTTTCGCTGACAATTCCCACGAAACTTCCAGTGCGAGATCAGATGAGCGCCGCGCAGTTTGACGCCATGATGGAAAAGGGACTGATTCAGGCGCACGCTGGAAACGGCATGGATTTGGATGAAGCCTTTGAGCAGATCATGACGAGGACAGCGAAATGAGCTATCGGGTAAAGCTGACACAAAGCGCCGTGGAGCAGGCGCAGGAAATCGTCCAATACATTTCGGAAACGCTGTTGGTTCCGGATGTGGCACAGGCATGGATGTCTCGCCTGAAAGCGGAAATCGGAAAGCTATCCTTCATGCCCGGACGCTTTCCTCTGACGGAAGAGGAGCCTTGGCGGAGCAAGGGCATTCGCCGCGTAGTTGTCGAGAATTTTCTGGTGTATTTCTGGATAGACGAACCACAGGACATTGTGTGGGTGACGGCGATTGTGTACGGGCGAATGGATCGCATAGCGGCACTAATGGATATGCCACTGCAATAAACAGAAACAAAGAAATGGCGTCCTCCTGCGGGAAGGGCGCTTTTTCATGCCCCGGAGGGAGGTGATGGCCCATGATCTGCGTATACTCCGCCACGTGCACGGACTTTTCCGGCAACGGCCTGGGCGTTGTTTCACCGCAGTCCTGCACAGTGACGGAAACGCTCAACGGCGAGTGGGAGCTGACGCTTACGCATTCCATCGACGAATATGGGAAATGGCAACGCCTGACTGAGGGGAACATCCTGCGTGCGCCGGTGCCCGCTGCCACCACGCCGCGGGTGCAGCTGGTATACGCGGGCCAGATCACCACTCCAGGCAGCAGTGTAAGCACGGTTGTCTATCGCGTGAAAACCAACAGCGGAGATCCTCTGCGCTTGCGCGCGGGCGCCAGTACCTCCAGTGCCATTCTCGGCAAATATAAGCAGGGTACGGAAATCATTGTGTTGGAGAAGGCTACGGATTCCTGGTATGAAGTCACCTGCCCGGATGGCAAGCGCGGTTATATGTATGCGGATTATCTTGCGTATGTGCGCACAGATGTGGTATCCAGGCCGGAAACGGTTGACTTTGTGCATATGACGGGGCAATACATTGAACCGCGCCAGCTGCGCGACCAGCCGTTTCGCATTTACCGGGTGGTGCCAGAACTCACCAAGGTCACGGTGTATGCCCGTCATATCTTCTACGACCTGCTGGACAACATGGTGAAGACGCTTAAACCCTCATCCACAGCGGTAGGGGCTTCGGTTGTTAAGAGCCTGTCCGCGGCCTGCCTCTCGCCGCACGATTTCACCTTTTATTCCGACCTGACTTCTACAGCGGAAGATGTGGTTTGGGAGAACGTCAACCCGGTGGAAGCTATACTGGGCGAAGGCGGCCTGGTCGAGAAATACAAGGCAGAACTGGTGCGCGACTGGTACGACGTGTTTCTCGTGAAGCGCGTGGGCACAGACACCAGCGTGCAGATTCGGGAAAGGAAAAACCTTACGGGCATCGCATATGACGTGGACGAGACGAATGTCATCACGCGTATCCTGCCCACGGGCGAGGACGTGGACGGCAATGTCCTCTATTTGCCGGAACTGTACGTTGACAGTCCGCATGCTGGCGCATACCTCCATCCCAAGTGGGTTCACCTGGCTGTGTCGGAAGCCAGGGAGGTAACCGAAGGGGACACGCAAAAGTCCCGGGACCAGTGCTATGTCGAGATGCGCAAAGCGGCACAGGCGGAGTTTGAGAAAGGTTGCGACCTTCCCACCGTTACTGTAACAGTGGATTTTGTCAACTGTCCAGACGCAGAGGAATATAAGCAGTATGCCGCGCTCTCAAACATTTTCCTGGGCGACGCGGTAAAAGTCATTGCCCGCCGCATCGGTATAGAAGTGTATCTGCGCATGACGCAATACACCTACGACTGCCTCACGCGCAAGTATACATCCGTTACACTGGGCACAGCGGCACAAGCGCTGGAAGGAAGCCTCATCTCCACGCGCCAGCTGCCCAATGGCTCCATATCGGGCATGAAACTGGCGCTGAATTCCGTGGGCATAGGGCAACTGCAAAATGGTTCTGTGGGCAGCTTGCAGATCCGGAACGCAGCCATTCGCACGGCGCACATTCAGGAAGCGAGCATTGTGCGGGCGCATATCGCGGAGGCGCTGATTGCCACGCTCAACGTGGAAGCGTTGCAAGCGGTAAGCGCGAAAATCCAGGAATTGGCCGCCGGAAGCATCACGGCGGACGAACTGTACAGCGCCATAGCGGAAATCGCGCGCGCCCAGATTACCCAGGCGAACATCCTGGATGCGGACATACACTGGGCAGAGATCGACGCGCTGAGCGCGCACATCGCGCAGATCAGTAAAGCGCAGATCAACACAGCGAATATCCATGAAGCGGATATCGAGTGGGCGGCCATAGGCTCGCTCGCGGCCGCGATTGCGGACGTCGTAAACGCCAACATCCAGAGCGCGGATATCGGCTGGGCGCAGATCAAAGATCTGGTAACGGATACGGCAATCATCACGCAGGGCGTGAGCGGCGAGTTGTACATCGCCCGGTTGGCGGTGACGGAAGCCAATCTCGTATCGCTCACCGTGGGCGAGCTGGTGGTCAAGGGTGCAGACGGGCACTTTTACTCTGTGTCGGTTGACTCGGATGGCAACGTTACGTCCACGCTCAAGCAGGTGCGCAATGACGACGTGGCGGACGTATCCATCAACGCGGGTGAGAAGCTCATTGAGGGAACGGTAACGGCCGCAACGCTCAACGTGCAGGACATCTTTGCGGACAGCGCCATTGTCCGTAGCCTGATTGCAGCGAATCTGGATGTGGACGCTCTGTTTGCGCGGGAAGCGACGGTGCAGGCACTCAATGCCGTGGATATAACGGGGAATGCGTACTTGCGCCTGCTGGTGGATAGCAAGGCAGACCAGGCGGCGGTCGATGCGTTGGCTGAACGGATATCGAGCGCGGAATTGCGGCTGACGGACGATTCTATAGTTTCCATCGTCACGAGCAGCCAGGCATACAGGGAGCAACAGGCGCAAATCCACTCGGAAATTGAAGAAGCCATTGGGTACCGGCTGGAGGTCCTTTCGGACACGGTATTTCTGACGGAAACGGTGCGAACCACTACGCTGCGGGCACAGGTATGGCGTGGCACGCAGGACGTGACAGATAGCATAGAGGCGAGCCGTTTTTCGTGGAAACGCACGAGCAACGACGCCATGGCAGACCAAATCTGGAACGCAAACCATATGGGCATGAAAAGCGTGACCGTATCGGCAACGGAGGTCCTTAAGCAGGCGTCGTTTCGCTGCGAGCTGGCAGAAGCCATTTTGCCAATGCCATAGACAGAACGGAGACAAGCCCATATGCGCATATAAGGGGGCGCGAGCAAACGCCTCTTTATTGTGCCTATATAGCAATTGTTGAAAGTGCAAGGAGGACAAGAACATGGCAATCATAGCAACTGGTCAAATCAGCATCGTCGACCTTTCGGATGGCAAGAGCCTAAGCTGCTACATCACGAGCAATCTACCCAAAGTGCAGGTATCCGACCCAAACCCTGGCGGCGGCCTGAATCCTGATTGGACCGCCTCGCCCTCGCTCGTTTTGACGCCGGTGGTATTCGCCAATCAGACGGCGCTTCCGCTCGGTTCCGCCGGGCTGAGCGTCACATGGAAGCGCAAAGAAGGCGCGGGCACGGAGGCGGCGCTCGCGTCTGGCGAAACGGCATCTGGCGGCGTGCTCACCATCGTGCAGAACAAGCTCGTGGGCGTGCCCTCCGGTTTGCTCACGTATTTGTGCTACGTCACATACACCGACCCGGAAACGAACATCCCCGTTAACATCGTTTCGGACATTACTTTCAGCCTGATTCAAACCGCGCTCCATGCGCAAAGCGTCTGGATCAGCGGCGAGCAGCTCTTCAAGTACAATGCAGAGGGCGCGGTTTCGCCCGCGCAAATTGCCCTGACCGCACACGCTGCCAACGTATCCATTGCCAGGTGGCAGTACCGGAATGCCAGCGGCGAATGGACGGACTATCCGACCACGTCGGACAATACTGCCATCAATGGCGCAACTTTGAATGTCAAGCCCACGCATAGCGTATTCGTGGGGGACGGCGCGACGCTGCGGGTGCTCACCAGCAACGCGGACGTAACGGATGTGTTTTCCATTTATAAGGTACGCGACGGCCAGGACGGCACGCTCGGCGCATCTGCGCCCATGGCGTTTTTGTCCAATGAAAACCTGTCGTTTGCCGCCAACGCGAATGGCCAGGTAGCCGCCACAACGCGCGTGTGCAATGTTGTGGCGTATCAGGGAACCAGTAAGGTTATGCCGTGGGAGAAATCACCGGCGCGCCAGCGGGCATGTCTATCTCCAAAGGCGCGGCGGCGGACAATGAGATCCCCATAACGCTATCCATCTCTGCAAACGCCACGCTGGGCGGCGCAGGGCCGCAGCAGGGCGAGCTGTTGGTGCCTATAACGTCGCCAGTCAATACCACGCTCAAAATCGCCTGGAGCAAGATCAATACTGGAGCAACGGGCCAGACCGGCGCGGCAGGCGCGGACGCCATCGTCTTTTCCCTGTTTGCGCCAGATGGCACGGTCTTTGTCAATGGCGAGGGTTCTCTTGTCATTGAGGCGGCGGCGTATAAGGGCGCGGTGGAAATTTCCTCTGGTGCGACCTTATGCGTCCGGCGAATGGCAGGCATTGTCCGGACAGACGGGTTCTTCGCTTACGGTTGCAGGTAGTATGATCAGCGGCGTGGGTACGTTCCGCTGCAGCATGACCTATGGCGGCAAGACATATACCGATACGCTGACGCTTACGGACAAGTCGGACAATTATCAGGCGAACATCGAGAGCTCGGGCGGCGATGTGTTCAAGAATGCGGTCGGTACATCGACGCTGCTGTGCCGGCTGTTTCAGAATGGGCAGGAAGTAGACGTGGAGGGTACGGCCCACACGTATACTTGGTACCGCCGCGACAAGGACGGTGATGCCATGGACGAAGGCGTAGCGTTCGCCACGGGCAAATCCATTCAAATCGACGGGGACGATGTAGACGGCAAAACGACGTTTATTTGCGAGGTGTCATAAGCCATGCTGACCTGTGCGCAGATCACCATCCGGGACGCCATGGACGAGCTGTATGCGTCGGCGATAGCGCCTGAAGATCCAGCAATGGATCAACTGTGGCTGGATACGTCGGCATCACCGAGCGTGCTTAAGCGTTGGACCGGCACAGCTTGGGAAACCGTTAACGATACTGCGCCGCTCGTGGAACGGATTTTGCGTGCGGAACAGCGCGTTACCGACGAAGCGATTCTTGCCACGGTCACAGAATCAGAGGCGTACCAGGGCTTGGAAACCCGGCTGAGCTCTGCGGAACAGCAAATCACCAGCGACGCGATTCTCTCCACTGTCCGTTCCAGCGCGGAGTACCGCAGCGATGTATATGGCGAGCGCAATTTCGTTTTGCTTTCACACCTGCACGCGACTTTTATCGATAACCGGTATGTAAATGCGTCTGGAACGGCGACACAATATACCCAAATTGGTTTCACTTTATCCGAGGATTTGTATGCGGCCAGTGGTCAAGGGAAAAACCTATATATATCCTTTGACATCAAACGCACGAATGTGGCAGTCACCGCGGATAACATCTATTCTGGGGTTTGGATAAATTATTCGTATTGGGACGAGAACTGGGATACGGTGACGTCGAATTGGGGCTGGTATTTGCGCGATACGGACAGCGATTTTCAAGCGACGGACAGCGACTGGGTTCACATTCAAAAAGGGCCGATGGATCTGGATAAACGCAACGCCTTAAGCCTGATTTACCTCGCCTTCGGCTGCGAAGCAGCGGATGGCACAACGGGTAAGATAGAGTTCCGGAATCCCAAAGTAGAAGTGGCGGGTTTCAGCGATTGGACGCGCGCGCCAGAAGATCTTGCGGATATGCCGGAGCGGTTGGCGAGCGCAGAATCCAAGATAGAGCAACATAGCGACGAGATCTCGCTTAAGGTCAGCCAGACCACATATGACAGCGAAAAGATCTATCGCAGCGCTACCGCACCCGCAAATCCAACCATAGGCATGCTGTGGCTGGATACGGGCGCAACACCCAACCTGCTCAAGCGCTGTACGCTTGCGGCCGCGGATGGCTGGGTTATGTGGGACATCGTGGGCGCGCGGGAAGTGAGCGCGAGCGGGGTGTACATTGGCCCGGATACGGTGCGCATCGATACGCCGAATTTCACCGTGACAGTGCCTGGAGCGGGCGAACAATTGCAGATCGATGGCGAAGGCGTAGTAGCCCAGACGATTGCTTCGCCCAGCGTTGTGCCGCAGTACACGGGTTCGTCCACGGTGTATGTGCGCACAGATATTGCGCCGGACGGCAAGCAGTATTTCCGTTCTTTGGAAGATATCTTCTCGCTGGTACGGGGCAAATATGTGTCCCGCCTGACCGTATACCTGATGAGCAGCGGTACGCTGAGCATAGGCGATCTCATGGTGCAGCAGATCCATGGCCGCATTCGGATCTATAACATGGCGAACATGATTCTTGCGGGCAATCTGAGTTTTACCCGATGCGATAGTGTGGAGCTAAGCGGCATTGTGCTGCACAGTTCTCATAGCATTGGCATATCGGTGAGCGATTGCTATGCGTTCGAGTGTGCGGACGGCAAAATCTACGGGCCGGGTACAGGAATCGGCATCAACCTGGGGCGGCACATCAACGCGAGCATCATGAACACGGAGATCCGCGGTTACAGCAGCGCGGTATCCGCAAACTACAGCTGTGTGCTCTTTACGAAAAACCTGTCTGGCACAGGCGCCATATCCGCGTTAGGGTGTTGCCTGATGGCCAATGGCACGGTGCCCAGCGGCGGGGTTCGGGCTATGGAAAACGCGCTGGTGTCCAGCAGCGGTTCCAGCGCATCTGGAGGCAGCGGAACGACGCCGGTGATTCCAGCGCTGCAGACGGCACGCTACAACGCGACGGTGACGCGGACGTATCGGAACAACCGCTGGGAAAGTGAGAGTGGCCTGCGGCAGGGGTATACGGCGGGAAATGGGCAGCATTACGCATGCATCTGGTTCGACAACGCGACATTGCGCGCAAATCTCTCTGGCAAAACGATCGCTTCGGCAACGCTTACCATACGGCGAATCGCTGGATATGGACGGGGCGGGGCGGTGAACGTGTACTTGCACGGGCTGACCAACGCGAGCGCGTCGGGTGCGCCGTCGCTTTCTGGGAATTATGGGCTGCTGGGAGCCATGGAGCCGACAAACGTGCTCACGTTTACCCTGCCGGTGGGAATTGTGACCGCGTTGCGCAGCGGCAGCATACAGGGCTTTTGCCTGTATACAGGCGAAACGTCAACGATAAGCGGGGAGGTGTATAGCCGTCATTATGCGGCATTTACCAATGCGGAAGGCGTAAATATGCCATACCTTTCGGTTACGTATCAGTAGAGGCGGAGGAACAAGGCAGATTGGCGGCGCTCAAAACGGGCGCCGCCGGTTTTGTCAGAAACCATGAGCCTGCAAATAAAAAGTCAAGGGGTAAAAGAGCGAAAGAGGGAAAAATTTTGAGGTAGGGAAAGAGGAGGAAAGAAGTGCAAAGCAAACAGGCTGGAGCGGAAGCGCCAGCCAACAGGAGAAAACAGAAGGCGTCAGGTCTCAGGCATCAGTGTGGCATAGTGAAAGCAATCCCAGCCAAGCTTCTGACCACAGCGATCACAGAAAGATTGGTATTCGCGCTCCAGATTGCAATGACAGCGAGGGCAAACCGGGAAAGTCGCGAAGGAAGGATTGTAGGAGCGATGCTGTCGGTAGTAAATAACCTGCCGGGGAAAACGGAAAGAGAATTCTTCGCCTGCAGCAGAGAAACCCAGCAGTTCGTTGGGCGTCCTGTTGAGCCCATTGCAGAGCTTTTCCAGGGTATTGACTGTCGGGGAGGTTTTGCCGCGAGCGATATCTCCGAAGTATCTGGAGCTGAGATCACAGAGTTCAGCGGCGGCTTCGTAGGAAAGATCACCACTGTCGCAGATGCTGAGAACGGAGGAAGAAAGTTTCTTGGAAAACATGCAGAGTCCTCGCCTTCTGTATAGGATATACATTTAGCGTAGAGGCAGCATGCATCCACCTCAAGGAAGGATCGTTCCCAAATTTTTCCAAGGCAAAGGAAACAGAGAGAACGAGTTGCACAGCCCCCTGCTTCCGGCAAGAATAAACGGCTGCGCCGCGCCTGCGGCGCCCTTGAAAGAACCAGCCGTCTGAGCAGACGGGCGCCCAAGAGATGGTTTCACCATCTGCGTCAATCAGGGATTGACCAGGATTCCACGGGAGGAGGCGAGTCCATTGCGGCAAAACAATCGCGGACTTTTCCGTAATAGCGGCGCAGGAACTTGTTTGCGCCGGCAGTCATGTAGACGTAGTGGGGCTTGCCCTCGGAGCGTTTTCGGTCGAGGAACTGGAAAACCGGTTCGTCGGCAGGTGCATTTTGAAGCAGGATCGTCATGATGACGAACAAGGTCTTTCGCAGATAGGGCGAGCCGCGTTTGGAGGAACGACAGCTTTTGCTTTCGTGCGAACCGGACTGGTTGGGCATGGGATCCACGCCCGCAAAAGCCACCAGCGACTGTTTCCCCGCAAAGCGGCGAATATCGCCGATCTCCGCCATGAGCTGAGGGCCTGTGGATTCTCCGACGCCGTACATAGACATGACGGTGTCGAACTCGGGGAGCTGCTTTGCCAGACGCAACATTTCGGCACGGATGGTTTCAACGGTTTTTGAAACGGCGAGAAGTTGAGCGGCAGCTTCCTGTATCAACAGCTTTGTGGTCTCGGTCTTGCTTACGAGGGGGACAACTTCTCTGGATTCCGCATGGATTTTCGCGGCTTTGTCCGCATTGAAGTTGTAGCCGTGGCGCTTGCACCACTTGCGGTAGCGCTCGGTAAAGGCTGCGCAACTGACGGATGCGACACATTCCGCGTGCCAAAAGGCCGCAGCAAAATCTACCCACTTCTGACTGCCGTCTTTGCGGGCGGGGCTGTCGAACCAGCGATTTACCCCAGGAAAGGACTGATCCAGCAGTGCGATGAGGTTATTGGCCAAAGACACCCTGGTCTTGGCATACAGGCTAAACTGCCGGTTCAGGGTGTTCAACTCATATCTTACAGTGTCCATAGGAGTATATTGCCTCAATTCTGCCCAATTGTCAAGAGTGTAACGGGCGATTTTGATCGAATCGGCCTTGTCGGTCTTGACACGGCGCAGCGAATTGTTCCCATACTCCTTGATCAGCAGCGGGTTGACCGCGCTGACGAACACGCCGGACGCATGAATGTACTGGGCGACAGGTTCATAGTACCGCCCGGTATGCTCCATGACTACTCTCGTCTCACCGTCCAGGCTTTTGAGAAGGTCTGCCAGCTTCTTAAGTTCGATGGCGGTGTGACGGACTTCAAAAGGTTTGACCACGACCTGTCCCAATGGACGGGCAACAGCGACCATGCTTTTGTTTTTGGAAACGTCGATCCCTACTGCGTTCATGCGATCTTCTCCTCTGTGTGGATTTGCAACGGATGCTGCCATCCGATCTCATTGCCGATTCCATCTGTTCGGTGACGCGAACGCTCCGATGTTTTCAAAGTCGTGGTTCTACCTGCACAAATCGAACGCTGCGAATGAGAGAATGGCTGACTGACTCTTTTGCGGACGCGTTTGTCCTTGGAGGAATGAGTCATCCTTTGCTTCTCTCATTCTAACAGCTTAGGCAACTAGATGCCCCCCCGGCTGGCTGTCGGGTGGCTGCAAATATATTGTAACAGGAGGAAGAAAACATGCGGGATTTTTCGATTGACATTGTATGGGCAAAGTTGCAGATGGGCGTGAGCGCAGTAGGCGGTTGGCTCGGGTATTTCCTGGGCGGCATGGACGGACTGCTCATCGCGCTGGTGGTGTTTATGGCACTGGATTATGTGACCGGCGTAATGTGCGCCATATCGGATAAGGCGCTGTCGAGCGCAGTGGGATTCCGGGGAATTTGCCGGAAAGTATTGATCCTGCTGCTGGTAGGTGTGGCGCACATTGTAGATACGCATGTGGTGGGCACAGGCGAGGCACTGCGCACGGCAGTCGTGTGCTTTTACTTGTCCAACGAAGGCGTGAGCATGCTGGAAAACGCCGCGCATCTTGGCCTGCCAGTTCCGGAAAAGCTCAAGGCCATCCTGGAGCAGCTACATAACCGGGAGATAAATGGCTCAGAAGGCGCAGGCTTGCCACAGGAGCCAGAGGACAGCGATACCGGCTCTCATCCGGGAAATCAGTAATCCGCAAAGGATATAGGGAGGAAAATTATATGGCAGACCGGCTCCATACTCCGTTTACGAACGAACATTTTGCCGCCTGGTGCCTGTCCATGATCGGTCAGCCGTACTGGTTTGGCACTACGCTGCACAAATGCACGGAAAGTCTGCTTATCCGCAAGGGCAAACAGTACCCGTCGCATTATGGTTCCAGCCGTATGAGCCGCTACCGGCAGGACATAGCGGACAAGAAAGTCTGTGCGGACTGCATGGGCGCGGCAAAAGGATATGCCTGGTCGGGCGGTGGCCAGGGCGTCAAGGATGCCATTGGCACGGATAGGAATGTAGAAAAGGTCTCCGAATCCAACGGCTGCCCGGACCGGTCTTCAAACGGAATGTTTTCCTATGCGAAATCCCAGGGCTGCGAATGGGGCACGATAGACAGCTTGCCGGAACAAGTTGGCCTTGCAGTACGGTTTGACGGGCATGTAGGGTATTACGTTGGAAATGGCGAAGTGGTAGAGTGGAAGGGGTTTAATTATGGCTGCGTGAAAACGAAAATCAAGGGGCGCGGCTGGACGCACTGGTACAAGCTGCCGTTCATCGACTACAACGACGCTGCTTCCTCGGTGCCGGAGAAGGAGATCGCGCTCGGCTCCCGCCTGCTCAAGAAGGGTACGGAGGGCAGCGACGTCAAAGCGCTGCAGGAAGCGCTGATGAAACTGGGCTATGAACTCCCCGACTACGGCGCGGACGGCGAATTCGGGGAAGAAACGAAGGAAGCCCTGATGGATTTTCAGCGCGACGAAGGTCTTGAAGTAGACGGCGAGTACGGCGAAAAGAGCCACGCCGCCCTCATGGACGCTCTCTCCGACGAGGAAGCCG
>ERZ857998.3854-NODE-3854-length-11616-cov-3.374622_pt1 | contig 11616 bp, 8 predicted proteins | sample MGYA00519954_ERZ857998 | MGnify/ENA primary metagenome ERZ857998 (study PRJEB31778, sample SAMEA3449424) | human gut metagenome | biome: human gut; feature: human-associated habitat; material: faeces | place: United Kingdom | collected 2010/2012 ...
TAAATGGAAAATTAGTCCCAAAGCGTTTTTAACAACTAATAAGAAAGACTTCACTAAATTATAATGACCAATTATTTGCATTATGGACAATTTATACTTTTTATTGAACAGTTTCTATCTTTCTAAAAAATCAAAAGTCTTACCTTTGTTACAACGAACCATTTTAAACTCTAATATGAAAACTAAGCAATCTTTAATGATGTTACTAATGATTATGTTTTGGATAACATCTGCATTGGGACAATCAACGATCCCTCCATCATGTTTTACCGATAGTCACGACATCACCTCACTGCAAGCTTGGGGGCCTTACTCTAAGCGATACGCAGGAATCTCACATATACCCGATATGAAAGCCGGGATGCGTTTCGATTTCTCTGTAATGCCAGGCTATTACCGTAATCGTCAACTGATTCCTCATGTGCTTTTCGAATCATCTTATTACCCATGGGATATCAATTCATCCATGAGCCGCATCACATACCGCTATGAAATGGAGTGGAAAGACCGAGTATTTACTGATGTCACCTATTATATATTAGATGAACACCGAACACTGGTAGGCATGAATTGTGTCAATAATACCGCTGTTAATCAAAATCTCGTTCTCAACTTGATGGCCTATATCGATTATGAAGAAGAACAACCTCAATTCAAAATCCCTGAAGATTCAAATATACAGTGGCATAACGCAACTGATTATACATCAAATGAACCGGTACGCAAATCTCCACAGTATAATTTAGTATACGACGGATGGAATAGGAACGAAATGCGAACTTCTCAATCACTCAGTGGTTTTGTTCTAGGAAAAGGATTTGGAAGAGATAAGGGAGACAAAGTGAACTATGAAATAAATATTCTACCTGGAAAAGAAAAAGGAATGATAGGATTCAGATACAATACTCCTAAAGGAAAAACAAGCACTTTTCAAGTAAAAGGAATAACCGAAAGCCGCCTAGAGTTACAAGGCACCGGAGAATATAACATAGTCTCAATCCCCTATACTTGTAAAGAACCAGGAAAATATACGCTAGAATTAATTTCAGAAGGTACTCACAGTACTGATTTAGATGGTTTCTTTATCGGTAGCGAAGAAGATATTAAACAAATCAAGATACTGCCTAGGAAGCTTTCTTTTATTCCCGAAATTAAATCGGGAAAAACGAAACAAGATTTTATCTTAAAATATCCGGAATGTGATAACTATTATGGAATAGCATGGAATTACCAAGAATCTCAGATTCGGGAAGTTCTGGATAACAATCTGGAATCTTTCTTCCGCAAAAAGACTCACGACCATGTATCATCGAGACTAATAGGAAACAGAGAGTGGCATTATTCTAATGCTTTTCTACGTCCGATTGTCTTGGCACCTCACTCCGAACAGACAATATACGCCTTAGTCTGCACCGGAACACCCCAACAAGTCAATGAACAGATTCAGAAGTTTCATTCCACACCGGAAACTCTGACTTCATTAATACAAAAGGATTCGAATAACTCTGAAGACAGAATATTAGCAGATGGCAAGAAGTATGAATTCGGACGTCGCTTGCTGCAATCAGCATTATTATCCAACATTGTTTATCCCGTTCATACCCAAGGACAATACATCCGGCATTTTACGCCCGGCAAAAATTGGAATAGCCTTTATACATGGGATTCCGGTTTCATAGCTTTGGGATTAATAGATGTGGATATTACTAAGGCTTTTGAGTGTATCAGAGCTTATACAACTCCTGTTGGCAGTGAATCTGCATTTATTCATCATGGCACTCCATTGCCCATACAGATGTATGCTTATTACGATTTATGGAATAATTCTCAGTCAAAAGAAGCATTGCAATTTCTATATCCACGATTGAAGCAGTTCTTTGATTTTATGACAGGCAAGAACCTCTACTCCACAACCCGAATGAAAGGTTCTGGTCTGCTACGAACATGGGATTACTTCTATAATTCAGGAGGATGGGATGATTATCCGCCTCAACATGCTTTACGCGACAAGGCTTCTGTTACTCCGGTAGTATCTTCGGCTTATTATATCCGAGCTGCTAAAATTTTACGTTTAGCAGCCAAAGAACTAGGTCTTAAAAAAGATGTAAAAGAGTATGAGCAAACCATCAAACAACTGTCAAATGCATTACAAACCTATTCATGGGATAAAGAAACCGGTTATTTCGGATATGTAATGCATGACAAAGATGGCAAACCTAAAGGCATCTATCGATATAAAGATGGTTCCAACTTTAATAAGGGATTGGACGGAGTAAGCCCACTTATTGCAAACATCTCTTCCAAAGAGCAAACACGCAGAATGATAAACCATGTATTTTCTCCTGATGAAATGTGGACAGAAGTAGGAATTTCTACAGTAGACCAGTCTGCTCCTTATTATCGTACAGACGGTTATTGGAATGGAGCCGTTTGGTTTCCTCATCAATGGATGGTGTGGAAAGCCTTGCTGGACCTTGGAGAAGGAGAAAAAGCCTATCAAGTAGCAACTACAGCATTAAATACATGGGAAAAAGAATGTAAAGAGAGTTATTATACCTTCGAACACTTCATTATCTCCTCACAACGTGGAGCCGGATGGCATCAATTCTCCGGTTTATCATCTCCCATACTCAACTGGTTTGCTGCATACTATCGGATAGGGAAAGTTTCAACCGGCTTCGAGGTATGGATTTCCAACAGTCATTTCAATGATGATTATACACAGTATCAGGCAGAAATAACTTTTGATGATTCAACAGTTCCTCACCAACGAACAATTCTTGTTTGCATGAATCCAAAGAAAGATTATCAGATTGCTTTCAATGGGAAAATGATAGAAAGCAGAACATACCATCAAGGATTATTAGAAATTACATTACCTAGTACAAACAAATCGGGAAAACTTACTATAAAACCAGTCTAATAGCCAATTTTTCACTTAAGAAAGAAGATCAATAACAAACTAAGTCCTAAAAGCTCTCTGATATTACATTACCAATATTGATGGAATAATTGAAACTAAATGTAAATAACAATAGCAGGTAGTTTATTCAGCTACCTGCTATTTCAGTTCAATCAAAGATTAAAATTATCAACGTTCAAAATCAGACACAGTAAAATAAACTTCAATTTCTCTTTCACCTGTATCATAATTAATCATTTGACTAGAATAAGAATCCTCATTTGTTAAATTATCTCTTCTCGTAGCAAAAACTTCCATACTTCCTCCTTTCTCCCCTACCACATCGGCTATAGATTTACTAAATCCCACTGCATTAGGTGCACCAGTAAGATACTGCACATAGCCTCCTGTCATATTCATTATCTCATACGTATATGTATATTTTTTAGGATAACCTATTTCATAAGGCAAATAAACTCTCACAAGAATAGTACATTTTTGTATTTCCTCTTCTTCATCACCACTTTCCTTTGGTTCCGGGTCTGGCTGTGGCCTACCATATCCCCAACAGTTACAATATTCACCAGTGTAACTTGGATAACTCCAACTTGAATATAAGCTACGATCATACCGATACTGACTTTCAACCTCTGGGACTGGACTGGATGTTATAAAGTCTTTATGAATTGTACGCATTCTCAAATAAATAGTTTCTCCATTTACCTTATACGGAAAAGCATATGCAGGAAGATCATCAAGCAATTCGCTACGAAGTATTTTAACAAGTCCATACTTATTATCCGCCATATTGATATAATGCCACTCAGGTGAATATTCTGTATGACTCCATTGAATTTGCATATAATATTCTTGTGCCACTTCATCTCCAATACCATCCGCACCAAATCCTGCTCCCCAATCAAAAAAAGCATAGTAACCAGCATCCCCATCATTTTTAGACTCAGGCTTCTTATCTAAATAAAAATAATAAATATATCCTGGCATAAAGCGGTCTGTTCCCTCTACCGTCTCCGCTCACTCCATAGGAGTCTCCTCATCCCATGGATTACCTCTTGTTAATACACTGTCCGCACTCAATCTCAAATTCACAGCCTCTTCATCACTTTCAGAATCGCTATCCATTTCATTACTACAGGAATTAAACGTAAACAACATCACCAAAAGAAAGCCCCATCCTAGAAATAGATTCTGTCTCATAACAATTAGTTTTAAAGTTAAACAATTTATAAATATAAGGACAAATATCTATTTATACGAGTTTTGAAGAATGTTCATAAACATAAAAAGCTCCAAATCAGTTAAATAAAAAAATAAGAATACGAAAGTACGTTACAACAGCATTTCCAAGAAGTTATAAGGATAAAACTCTCGTAGAAATTTCATATTACTTTGGAAACGAGATAAACCAATTGCATCAAAATAAGATGTCATTGGGAAATAACAAACACCACTCTCTATATGATTTAAAACAGATTTAAGACTTTCAACAGGTGGACGCTGGAATTCTTCTTTATTTCTATTAAAAATAATTATATTACCATTGCCTGTCAATAACCATAAGCATCTGCATATTTCACTTTCTAAACGACTAACCTAAAGTATTCAAGTAATCTATCAAACTTTAAGCGTTCAACTGAAAAAACTAAGCCCCTTCTCCGAAAAAAGTAATACCTTTGAGTGCATAAACTAATTCGTCCGGCTATAGGCATTCTTTCGTCCGCCTATAGGCAAACGCAACGTCGGCTATAGGCAAACTTGCGTCCGGCTATAGGCGGACGAATTAATTTATGAAGAGAAAGAAATTATCTGTAGAACAAGAAAAATATAAAGTAACTATGAGCATTTATTACGATTTATACACGAGTGGTAATCCACAGAAAAAGGAGGAGCAACAGGCACTTTATGCACGTGTTATTCCGTCAGGCACTATTGATGCCGATAAGTTCGTTGAACTAATATCCAAATCCAACGGCTTCAGTCCAGCCACGATAGAAGGTTGCCTGCAAGCCGTCAGTGATGAGCTACAACACTGGCTCGCGCAAGGCTGGACCGTAGAAGTCGGGGAAATCGGACATTTCTCTCTATCACTGACATGTGACCGTCCGGTGATGGAGAAGAAAGAAATTCGTTCTCCTTCCATACATTTAAATAAGGTGAACCTGCGCATTAACAAAAAGTTTCGTGAGAGTCTGGAACCATTGCAACTGGAACGTATAGAGTCACCCTATCGTACTAATAACGATTCCAACGAAGAAAGATGCCGCACCCTCCTGATACAACATCTGGACAAACATGGCTGTATCACCCGCACCGATTTCATGAGATTGGCAGAAATCAGCCGCAACAAAGCGATTGAACTGCTCAATAAGTTCTTGGAAGAAGAGATAATCCGGAAGTATGGAGGAGGAAAAACTGTCGTATATCTAAAGAAGTAGTTTTTCTAATAGTACTATCACACTACAAGGCAAGCTTATAGCGAAAAACGACGTTCATTATCAGCAACATACGCATTATTAATTATTTGTTTAACGCACTTTCGAAAAATAACTTGCACAGTAATTTCAGTTGCCATATCTTTGCATCGTGATCACAAAACAAAAACTTGATTTATAAACTATTTAAAAAACTAAAATCATGGCACTGAAATATGTAGTCAAAAAAACAACCTTTGGTTTCGACGATACCAAAGCAGAAAAATATGTAGCGCGTCCATTCAATGTAGTCAACGTTGATTTTAAGATGCTGTGCGATCAGGTAACCAAAGTGGGATTCGTTCCACGCGGTACAGTAAAAGCCGTCCTCGACGGACTCATTGATTCTTTGATAACGTACATGGAAATCGGAGCATCCGTCAACTTGGGGGAATTTGGAACTTTCCGTCCCTCCTTCGGATGCAAGAGCCAGGAAAACGCAGAGGAAGTCACTACGGAAACATTGAAAAACCGTAAAATCATCTTTACTCCGGGGGAGTTGCTGAAAAATATGATAAAGTCTGTCAGCATTCAGAAACTGGATGTAACCAGAAACAGCAGTTCTGCTCCTTCAGGTGGTGGTGAAGAAGGCGGAGGAAACGAAGGCGGTAATGACGGTAGTGATGAAGCACCGGACCCGACAGTATAAGGAATCATTTTATATCGTTATATTTAGAGAAAGAGGATGTCTCCAATCAGTGGGGACATCCTCTCCTTTTATACAACAAAATATATCTGTCTTTTACTTATTGTTCAGCAAAGCATAAGCACACCACAAAATAGGTGCCTGTCCATGATAATCTCCGGCAATGCGAGGACGGTCCATATAATATTGCTTACTGTTTTTCTTTCCCGTTCCGATACAAACTTCGGTAAGGTCATTCTTATCATCTATATAATTGCACAGGCCCAACCAAGCTCTGCGTGCAACAGGAGCAAATTCTTCTTTATCCAACCATCCGTTCTGAACACCCAAGATCATAGCATAGGTAAACATTGCAGATCCGGATGTTTCAGTCCAAAAGTCGGGCTGGTCTATCAGCTGATTCCACAGTCCGTCCTTGTTCACATATTTCTTCAGGTTATTCATCATCAAAAGATAGCCTTTCATTATCCGGTCTCTATTCGGATCATTTTTCGGCAGGTTGAACAGAAGCTCTGTCATACCCACAGCCATCCAGCCATCTCCGCGTCCCCAATAGTAAGGCACATCCGGTGCATGGTAGAAAAGGCCGTTAGGATGTTGCAGCTCGTCCAGATACAGCACCATTTCTTTGGCAGCCCTATTGATGTATTTAGGATCACCGGTAGCCTTATAAGCCTCAGACTGTACGATAGTAATCATATACATATCGTCAATCCAAAGACGAGTTTGCCAGGAATATCCTTTTTTATCCCATTTACGTTCTTCTTCATTCGCATTGGCAGGAAGCTCCCATTGAGTGTCGGCGTAAGGCAATCCGAGGTCCAGATAACGTTTATCCTTCGTTATATTATAAAATCTGAGAGGCAGACAACCAAACATATTCTGGTCTACGTGTATGGGTGGAGGAAGGAGTTCTTTTTCCAGGTGGAACAATAGTTCGAAACGATTTCTCAATAGCTTGATCAGCTCTTTGTTATTCGTCAATTCTGCAAAACGGAGAGCTCCGTACCATGTACATACTTCAGCATAATGTATTCCTCTATCAAAATATAGCTGATGTTTAGTTTCCATCAAGCGTCTGCTCAATTTATTTCCAACAGTCTTAGGATCTGCTTTTACAGGAAAATCTCCAAAATAATTTTGAGCAGTAGCAATACTGGTTGTACAGAAAGCAGCCAGTAACAATACACAAATTAAATAATAGTTCTTTTTCATCATTACAATTGTTTCTATATAATTAATTATTCATGTTATTATCAGATTACAATCCCGCCACCGGTATCCAACGGCTCATAGAAGACACATCACTGACTGCTTCCTCTTCTTTATTGTCGGTAATAGAGAAATTGACCAATACCTGTCCCGAAGAAATAGTCAGGCTGGAACGGGGGACAGAGATTTCGGCAATATAACCATAGTTGTCAATACGATCTTCATTGGTGTCATTGCATACATAGGTTTTCACTTCTACCCCCATCTCCGCATTGTTCCACTTGCCGGCATAAGTTTCGGTACTTTTCAATCCATCCATTGATACTTGTAGCCGTTTAGCACCGTTCGTCAAACTTTTACTATCACCCGAAGAGAGATAAACAGTAGCATAATCACCTCTCAGCAAGCTCCGGTCAAGTACTTCTACCAGGAAATATACATTCTTATCATCACACGAACAGCGGAGAGTTCCCTGCACTTGCGATTTTTCTCCGACAAAAAGCGCATGATCCGTATTCACCCATTCCTTATTGTTGCCATCCACCTTTACGTTACGGCGTACTGCATTGATACGATGATTAAGAATAAATTGTGATAACATGATTGTTCCATTAGAAGTATCAGGCATCGCTCCCACCAATTGATGCGGATTTACCAAATTCAACGTTCCCCAATACCCCTTACCTGAAAACGGTGAATAAGCACTTCCAAAATTACGCGCTTTGGCATCCCCCATTTTCATATAGAAAGTAGAAGATTTGTTATACGAAAGCACAGTCTCACCCGATGGAAACTGAGATAAATATGGAGCGCTGCCTAAAAAAGACAAATTGTCGCTATCAGCCGGTCCTTCCTGATCCGCATCAAGATGATCCCATTCACCATCTTCGCCGGAATAAGCCAGTGATATATAATATGTTCCACGGTTATTAGTCTCTACAGCGGCCGCCAGTTCATTACTACCTTTAAGTTGAATAACAGACGGCATCTGATGATTGAAGTATGTTTTTCCGTCTTGTTCCCACTTCATTCGTATCACATAGTAAGGGATACTTCCAAATGAAGGCGTCCACGTTTGACCGCCATCTCTGGATATGACCATTGCAGTTCCGGTGTCTTTGCCTTCAATACCCGTACGGCTACTGTCCGTGAAATAGCAATGGATTTCTCCCGAGGACAATTCCAGCAAATACGGCTCCCAGTTGACACCTTGATACACTGAGACCGGTTCACTCCACGTAACGCCATTATCGGTACTACGTCTCATTTCAATACCTGCATCATTAGGTAAGTCTCTATACCCATTATTAGCCCTATAGGAGGCTACGGCCAGAATATCTCCGTTGGAAAGTACCAGCCCATCACAATTTGAATAACGCCGGTCATTCTTTTCACCTTTACTGTCGATAATACTGTAATTGGTAAACAGCTTGCCTTTATAACTCCATGTTTTAAAGTCCGTACTGGTCGCATAAGAACAACTGGCACCAATCTGATTGTTGTGATAGAACATGATATAACCATCATTAGCCAATTTCTTAACCCGTACATAATTAGGTTTGGCAGATTTTAGTACACTCTCTCCCAATTGTGAATACGTCCGAAAGTTCATCTTCAAGGACGAACGCGAAGTAACATCAGCGTGCGAATTAATCACCGGGACACCTTGATTGAGTTTGTCGACAGGAGTAATATGAGCAACAAATGGTTGTTCCGGTTCTTCTTGATCGCCCTTATTACCAGTTCCGCCACCATCACCTCCCTTATGATCCAATGCATCCTCTCCACCACCTCCACAGGCCATGGCTGTAGCGCAGAAAATAACCAACAATACAGCTGTTTTCAATAATCCTTTCATAGTACTATTTTTGAGTAGTGATTAAATATGATATTTACGATACATTCTCTTGGCTGTTTCCACCGGATCAACACCAGTCTCAAGCACATACTTATTATGTGCATTCACCCATGCCTTCTCCGCTTGAAACGAGTCCGGAACAGTAAGTGAACGTCCTTCCAATGTACCTTTAAGATAAGCGATGTAATTAGTCCAGCGAGGCAGATAATAATCCTTCAACAGTCCGCCCCATTCCTTGTGGGCATAGTCGCGCACCGGACTAAGCGTCTCCGTCCATGTCCCGATCAGCATACGGGCATTGTGCTCATACAAATCCTGCAATTCAGGCTGTTTTGACTTCGAACGGGCCATATCCAGCCAGCGTCCCACGAAGAAGCATTCGTGGGTGGACAGTAACTCATTTTGATCCCTAATCAGCTGCAGAAACCTCTCCGACCAGTAATCAAACTGTTTCGTATCTTTCGCCCGATAAGCATCCACCAGATTGTAATATGCTTCCCGCCCTAAATCCGCAAGATACTGACGAACGAAATCGACTGCATCATACTGATAAGTTGACGTCTGCTTCAGACGGTCTGCACTTTGCAAGAATAATCCTACTCCCTGGGCAAAGAGCTCCGGATCATAGAAAATCCGGCATTGACTCCAGGCAGAAGCCGTGATTTTATCTCTTTTCAAGCTGGGAGGGGCACAAAAGACCGACTCTGACGGACGGCGATGACCGGTATAAGTACCATAAGCTGTACGGTGGAAAATAGTCCACGCCTCTTTCAGATTTTCATCTTCCACACCATAACGACGCACTGAATACTCTTTCAACCAGACATCCAGATCCAAATGCTCCGAACGCCAGCGCATTTCATTCAACAAATCAAATACTACCGGATTCACCTCGATGCCTTCCGGGGTAGAGCTAGTTCCTTTCATGCTCGGTGATGCCGCCGAATCCTTCTGACCATCTACCGGACCGGTAGCTATAGCGTCCAGACGCCCGTGCAGACCAATGTTACCTCCATAATTGGAAATATGCGACCATAACCACGGGAAGCCATCAAAGCCCTTGCGCTTCCGCCAGTTATCCCAAAACTCGGCAGCAAGATCAACGATCAGCGTATTCTTTCTGTCGAGTCCTGCCAGCAATTCCTTTTTCGGATTTCCCAACCATGCCTGAATCACCCAGGTCGCATCCGGATTATATCGTTTCATGGCTGTCTGTACCCGACGGGCGGCATCTGTTACGTCAATGCCTCCGGTCTTTCCACCTTCGTGAAAGAGATCACCGCCAAACAAGTCCGCTTTCCCATAAAGCTTCTCATATTCAGCATACCACACCTTTGCCATTCTTTCAAACAACGGATCGGCAGGATCGAGCACAGGAGGACGTTGAAGCGAGTTCCACAGTCCCTGTTCCACCAAGCGGGCTTCCGGATATTTTTCTTTCAACGAGGAAGGAACCATCCCAAAAAATCCCTGAAAAACAGGCTTCATCCCATATTCACGCATACGGGCAAGTATTTTCTTCTGTAAGACTATCTGCTCCTTAAACCATTCATCGGGCAACGGGCCACCGATATTCTCAAGATTACCCATCAGCAACCAACCGAAATAAGCTGGTCCACACAAGAACTCCTTCACTTCCGGAAGCGTATACCCGAATTTCAACAACGTATTCCGCCATACAGCCTCCACCCCAACCATAGCCATCGGCATATTGATACCGCTCAAAGCCATCAGATCTATTTCACGTTCCCAACGTTTCCAGTTCCAAAAGGCTGTAGTATAACTAAATGTGCAATAATTCATGTAAAAATTATCGGATAGTTTAGTCGCATGACGTTCTTTCACCTGTGGCAGATCAACAGGCAATTGAGGTAACTGGTCTCCACAGAAAGAGACATGGGCATGACAGTAATACTTCAAATACCAGTTAATGCCAAAGGCAGCACTTACATAATTGTTGGCACGTACTGTGACTTTGCGCCCGCCACCATACAGTTCAAAGTAGTCGCCTTCATCAGAAGAAGAACGGATCTCAATCTTAAACCGGTCGGAAAGCCCTTCCTGAAGACGTTCCAACATTTGCTTTACCGGATTAGCAGCCTCAACAATCGCAGCAAAGAGCAGGAAGACTAAAAGTAAAAAGTGTTTTTTCATGGTTAACCCTATCCCCCATGGTCATATACAACCATGGCAATCTTTAACTACATATTCATCAAACAACTCTATTTTCTTGTCGGTTGTGGTCCAAAGTAGGAACGTTTCATTCCTCCAAAGTCCAATACAATCTTTTGCAATACAGTTCCGGCATCTCCACAGATTATTTTCACGGTATGCTTACCCGGCTTGTCGATATGCAAAGTTGTTTTATTGATTCTACAGTTCTTCAATACGCTCTCATACCAGATTTGCGCATATTCAAAAGAAGATGTAGACGGATTCAAAACCGGTCCTTCGTCAATACATACACCATATTTGGTTTCGATATTCGTTGCTTCGTGTCCGGCAT
>ERZ857998.3861-NODE-3861-length-11604-cov-7.794787_pt1 | contig 11604 bp, 8 predicted proteins | sample MGYA00519954_ERZ857998 | MGnify/ENA primary metagenome ERZ857998 (study PRJEB31778, sample SAMEA3449424) | human gut metagenome | biome: human gut; feature: human-associated habitat; material: faeces | place: United Kingdom | collected 2010/2012 ...
GCACCCGGAGTTTGAGTTTGTGCAGTTACAGCTCAACTATCTCGACTGGGAAAGCGCCGGTGTGCAGTCCAGAAAATGCTACGAAGTTGCCGAAAAGCACGGCGTGCCGGTATTCGTCATGGAGCCGGTGAAGGGCGGCACACTCGCAAACGTGCCGGAAGAAGTGACGAAGCTGTTTAAGGGCTATAATTCAGAAGCTTCCGTACCGTCTTGGGCAATTCGTTTCGCAGCGAGCCTGCCGAACGTGAAGATCGTGCTTTCCGGCATGAGCGATATGGACCAGCTTTTGGACAACACATCGTACATGCAGGATCTTAAGCCGCTGAACGATGAGGAAAAAGCGCTCATCAAAAAGGCGACGGACATCATCAACGCGAGCATCGATATTCCGTATACGGGCTGTTCGTACTGCACGGACGGCTGCCCGATGCAGATTGCAATCCCGAAGTATTTCTCGCTGTACAACGCCGATATGCAGGAGCTGCGCGGCAGAGGAATCACTCCGGACGAGGGCTGGACGCCGCAGAGCGAGTATTACGAGAACGTCGCAAAGCACTTCGGCAAAGCGAGCGCGTGCATTCAGTGCGGCCAGTGCGAGGGTGTATGTCCGCAGCATTTGCCGATCATCGAGTACTTGCAGACGGTCGCAAAGCATTTTGAGAGAGAGTAAACACAAGGCTTTCTATAACGATAGTTAAAAGTTTCGCCCGCCTATTGAAAAAGGCGGGCGAAACTTTTATTCGCGCTTCGCGCAGCGAAGAGCAGATTATTTATTGGGGATGAGCTTGGCTTTGCCGCCCATATAGGGGCGCAGGACCTCGGGGATATCCACGGTGCCGTCCGCGTTGAGATTGTTCTCGAGGAAGGAGATGAGCATGCGCGGGGGAGCGACGCAGGTATTATTCAGCGTATGGGCCAGATACAGCTTGCCGTCCTCGCCGCGGACCCTTATCTTCAGGCGGCGCGCCTGAGCGTCGCCGAGATTCGAGCAGCTGCACACCTCAAAGTACTTGCCCTGCCTCGGGCTCCAGGCCTCGATGTCGCAGCTCTTCACCTTCAGGTCCGCCAAATCGCCCGAGCAGCACTCCAGCTGCCTCACTGGGATGTCCAGGCTCCTGAACAGGTCCACCGAGTTGTGCCACAGCTTGTCGTACCACATCATGCTGTCCTCGGGGCGGCAGAGAACGATCATCTCCTGTTTCTCAAACTGGTGGATGCGGTATATACCGCGCTCCTCCAGGCCGTGCGCGCCCTTCTCCTTGCGGAAGCAGGGGGAATAGCTCGTGTAGGTGATGGGGAGCTCCTTCTCGGGGACGATGCGGTCGATGAACGAGCCGATCATGGAGTGCTCGCTCGTGCCGATGAGATAGAGATCCTCGCCCTCGATCTTGTACATCATGGCGTCCATGTCGGTCTGGGACATGACGCCCTGCACCACGTCGCCGTGGATCATGTAGGGGGGAATGTAGTACACAAAGCCCTTGTCGATCATAAAGTCGCGCGCGTACGCGAGCACCGCGGAGTGCAGGCGGGCGATATCGCCGCGAAGGTAATAAAAGCCGTTGCCGGAGACACGGCGCGCCGCGTCCAGATCGACGCCGTTGAAGCTCTCCATGATCTCGGTGTGGTAGGGGATCTCGAAATCGGGCACAGTCGCCTCGCCGAAGCGCTGCACCTCGACGTTGCAGCTGTCGTCCGGGCCGATGGGAACGCTCGGGTCGATCATCTGCGGGATGACCATCATGCGTTTGGTGAGTTCCGCCTCGTATTCCGGCTCGAGCTTTTCCAGCTCGGCCAGACGCGCGGCCTCGCGCGCGACCTCGGCCTTGACGTCCTCGGCCTCCTCCAGCTTGGAGGGGTCCTTCTTCGCCTGTCCCATCAGCATGCCGATCTTCTTGGAAAGGGCGTTGCGGTTGGCGCGAAGCTCGTTCGCCTCGGTCTTTGCCGCGCGCAGCTTCTCATCGAGCTCCAGCACCTCGTCCACGAGGGGGAGCTTCTTGTCCTGGAACTTCTTGCGGATGTTCTCGCGCACGAGCTCCGGGTTCTCACGGATAAAACGAATGTCCAGCATAATATATTCTCCTCAATTTTATTTCTTTTTCCAGGGCTTGTCCATGTGCTTGAGCGCTTCCATCAGCGCCTCGCGGTCGTCCGCGGAATAAAACTCCAGCGCGATGCGGCCTTTTTTCTGCCCGCCCTGGAACTTGACGCCGCGGCCCAGTGCGTCGCTGAGCGCCTTTTCCGCCTCGCGGACGTAATCCACGACCGGCGGCTTCTTCTCTTCCTTTTCCGTCTGTTCCGCCTGACGGAGCAGGGAAGCGACGAGCGTTTCCGTCTGCCGGACGCTCAGACCGCGGGATTCGACCTCCGCGGCGGCCTTTTCGCGCAGCGTTTCGGTTTTGAGCGGCAGAAGCGCCCGCGCGTGGCCGGCGGAGAGCTTTCCGGAAGATACTTTCTTCTGCAGCGTCTCGCCGAGAGAGAGAAGCCGCAGCGCGTTCGTCACCGCGGGACGCGATTTCTGCACACGCGAGGCGACCTGCTCCTGCGTGAGATTGTAATCGTCCATGAGCTTTTTATAGCCCGCGGCCTCTTCCATGGGGTTCAGATCCTCGCGCTGGAGGTTTTCCACGAGCGCGAGCTCCATGGCGAGCTTATCGTCCGCCTCCAAAATGCGCACCGGCACTTCCTTGAGTCCCGCGGCGCGCGACGCCCGCCAGCGGCGCTCGCCGGCGATGATCTGATAGTAACCCTTGTCGAGCGGACGCACCGTGATGGGCTGGATCAGCCCGTATTCGCGGATGGACGCCGCCAGCTCCTCGATCGCCGCGGGGTCAAACTCCCGGCGCGGCTGATCCTTGCGCGGCTCGACCCGCGAGATCGGCAGGGTCTGCACCGTTTCGTTTTCGAGGACGTTTTCCTCCTCGCCGAACAGGGCGGAAAGCCCGGTCCCAAGCCGTGATGTCTTTTCTTTTGCCATCTTCATCCCTGCCTCTGCAAAAATTCTTCGGCGGCGGCGAGATACGCGCGCGCGCCCTTTGATCCGGCGTCGTATTCCGTGATCGGGCGGCCGTGGCTCGGCGCCTCGGCCAGACGGACGTTGCGCGGGATGACCGTGTCGTACACGCGCGCGCCGAAATACCGGCGCAGCTCTTCCGCCACCTGCGTGGAGAAGTTCAGCCGGTTATCGTACATCGTGAGCAGCATGCCCTCAATGTAGAGATTCTTGTTCAGCCGCCGGTTGGCGATCTTCACCGACGTGGTGAGATCGGCCACGCCCTCCATCGCGTAATACTCGCACTGCAGCGGCACGAGCAGGCTGTCCGCCGCGGTGAAGGCGTTGAGCGTCAGAATGCCCAGTGACGGCGGGCAGTCGATGAATATGTAGTCGAAATCGTCCCGGATCGTGTCGATCGCTTCGCGCAGGCGGTATTCGCGCCGCTCCACGTTGGCGAGCTCGACCTCCGCGCCCGAAAGGTCGGTGTTCGACGGCAGCACCCAGCCGTACGGCAGACGGATGACGGCGTCCTCCGCGCTCGCGCTGCCCATCACGACGTCGTACGCCGTCGGGTTGCTCCGCTTGGACACGCCCATGCCGGACGTGCTGTTGCCCTGCGGGTCGAAGTCCACAAGCAGCGTTTTCTTTCCGAGTCTTGCCAACGCCGCTGTAAGATTCACGCTTGTTGTCGTTTTGCCGACGCCGCCCTTCTGGTTGGCGACGGCGATCACTTTGCCCATCTCTTTGCCCCCTTTGGGTCTCTCAAGGTCCGGCGCGGGCAGAGCAGTGCCCCGCCTCTGCGTGCGCGGCTGCTTCGCCGCCGAACTTTCGTTTCTGTTTTATAGCACCGTTTATTATAATGATGCGCTTTCCATTTTGCAACTGTTTCACGTGAAACATTTTCAGCGGCCGAGCGCTTCGAGGGATGTTTCACGTGAAACACTGGTTTTTGTCAAAAAAGGTGCGGCCTGATGTTTCACGTGAAACATCAGGCGAGGAACATGTCGATGTCCTCGATGGTGAGCGCGTCGTGCAGCGCGAGATCGATCGCGTAACCGACAAGCCGGGCGCTGTCGCGCACACGGGAGTCGATATCCCGCGGCGTGACGAAAAGCTCCGTATCCTCGGGCAGATCGATCTCCGCGCCGGATAGGTCGGCGCAGAGCGTGCGCGCATCCACGACCGTCGGCACCCCGACGGCGACGACCGGGACGCCGAGCGTCTCCTCCGTGAGGGCGCTGCGCGCGTTGCCGACGCCGGAGCCGGGGACGATGCCCGCATCCGTTACCTGCACCGCGCGGCAAAGCCGCGCCGCCTCGCGCGCCGAAAGCGCGTCTACGGCGATCACGCGATCCGGCCGGACGAGCGATACAACGCCGCGGACGAGTGCCGCGCTTTCGATGCCGGTCGTGCCGAGAACGCCGGTACGGAAAACGCTCACCGGGCGAAACGCCGCGAACTCTTCCGGGAGCCGTGTTTTCAAATGGCGCGTGACGAGAACGCACTCGGCGGCGAGCGGCCCGACGGCGTCCGGCGTAATATCAGGATTCCCCAGACCGACAACAAGAACACTCTCCTCCGGCTCCATGGCAAGCTGCGTGCGGATCTCGCGCGCGAGAACGCCGCAGGCGCGGTGGAAGGCGTCCTCCTCGCGCCGGACGAGCGCGTCGAGCGAGATCGTGACATAGCGCCCCATCGGTTTACATAATTCCTCGGCAGCTCCCTCGTCCAATATCTCCACGGTCTCAACGCCGAGACCGTCGCGCGTCTCCTGCCGCGCCGAGACGCCCGCGAGAGCGGCGCCGCGCGTTCGGAGCCATACGTCGCGCGACTCGCACGCGAGATCGGTTCGGAAAGAATTTTTCAAAAGATTTTCCTCCTGTGCCATATCTTGTGGTCAGTATTTGAAGGAGACACAAAAGTATGCAAAATTTTTCGGGAGAAAACGAAAAAAGTGCTTGCAAATTCAGGAATCCTCCTTTATAATATCAAAACGCGGGTTCGTCAATCCGCAGGAGTATTGAATGGAGGAGGTGGCTAAAGAATGGCCAACATCAAGTCTTCGGCCAAGAGGGTTCTCGTCTCCCGTGTTCGCGCCGAGCGCAACAAGGCGGACAAGTCTGAGCTCAAGACCACGATCAAAAAGTTTGACGCCGCTGCGACGGAAGGAAATAAGGAGAACGCCGAGGCTGCCTACAAAGCCGCTGTCAAGACGGTTGACCGCGCGGTATCCAAGGGTCTGCTCCACAAGAACAACGCAGCTCGCAAGAAGTCCAGCATGGCTTCCAAAATGAACGCGCTGAGCGAATAATCCTCAAAACCGGACAGTGCGGCAGATATCTGCCGCACTGTTTTTCTATTTTTAAAGCGTCGATTAACAAGGGCTCACACGTCGGGCAGCCAGCCTTTTCGGTGCTTTTTGCCCTTGTCAATCGACGCTATAGTATAAAGATTTTGCAAATTTGCAAAAAAGACATAAATTTTAAGAGAAGATACATTATAATATCTATGCAGGCAGTGCAGCGCCCCTGCATAAACGAAACGACAACTTTTGCGAGGTATATACTATGGCCAAGTCCTTAATGATGCTGGTGAATCCCGCCGCCGGGCGGTCAATGTCCGATCTCAATCTCGGCACGGCAGTCTCGACGTTCGCTCTGAACGGATATTGCCCGACCGTCTTTTATACAACCGCGCCGGGCACGGCGTCGAAGATCGTTGAAGAGAACGCCGCGAACTACGAGCGGCTCGTCTGTCTCGGCGGCGACGGCACGCTCTCCGACACGATCGCGGGCCTGATGATGCTGCCGCAGGAGAAGCGCCCCAAGCTCGGGTACATCCCGATGGGCACGGCGAACGACGTGGCAAACACGCTCGGCCTGCCGATGCGCCAGCCGGGGCGCGCCGCGGAAATGATCCTCGCCGGAACGCCGCTGCACTACGATGTCGGTGAAATGGACGGCGTTGGCTTCTTTACCTATATCGCCGCATTCGGCGCGTTCACCGAGGTGAGCTACAAGACCGACCAGGAGCTCAAACGTACGCTCGGCCATCTGGCGTATGTGCTCGGCGGGCTGAACGCCCTTTCCACCATCAAGAGCTACAAGGCCGTCATTGAGCACGAAAACGGCGTCGTCGAAGGTGAATTCATTTACGGCGCGATGTCCAACTCCCTGAGCGTCGCGGGCATGGTGCGCCTGAACGACGATCTCGTCGATCTCTCGGACGGCAAGTTTGAGATTTTGCTCGTCCGCCGCCCGAAGGACGTGATGGAGGTCAACAGCATCCTCACGGGCGTGCTGAACAAGACTTACGACAGCCCGTGCCTCACCGTAGCGCAGTCGAGCTTCGTGAAAGTCACGTTTGAAGAGCCCGTGCCCTGGACGCGCGACGGCGAGGACGGCGGCGCGCACCGGACGCTTACTCTGCGCTCCCACCGCCACGCCGTGGATATCTACTGCTGAAAAACAAAATATAGTAGTTCGCCGCCGCTCTTCCGGCGGCGAACATCCATATATGCCCCCGTGCCGTATCCTTTCCGGAGACCGGCGCGGGGGCATTTCGCCGTTCTGCACAGTTTCCGGATTTACTCTGCTAAATTTTTTGCATAATAATTTCTTGCGAAATTCAAATTTGTTCTTGCAATCGCCGTTTTCAGCGTTTATAATGCGTTCATACGAAAGTTATTTCCTGCGGCTTGCAAATTTCGCGGTTTTGCGGGAAGTGCATCCGTCAGAATGAAAAGGAGGAAATGAAAATGAAAAAAATTCTGGCTCTGGTTTTGGCTCTGTGCATGGTGTTCGCGCTGTGCGCCTGCGGCAGCAGCTCGGGTGATTCCGACACCCCGGCGGCAAGCACCGTTTCGCTGAACGTCGGCACCGGCGGTGAGAGCGGCACCTATTACGGCTACACCGGCATCCTCGGCACCGTGATCGGACAGAAGACCAATGTTAAGCTCACGGTCGTTGCGACCGGCGGCTCCAAGGATAACCTTGTGAGCATGCAGGACGGCATGTACGATCTTGCGACCGTCCAGTCCGACGTTATGACCTACGCCTACAACGGCACGAACTCCTTTGCCGACTCCGGCAAGATCGACGGCTTCCGCGTTCTGTGCGCTCTGTATCCCGAAACGGTGCAGATCGTCACGACCGATCCCTCGCTCAAGACCGTGGAAGACCTGCGCGGCAAGCGCGTGTGTGTCGGCGACGTCGGCAGCGGCACGTACTTCAACGCCATCGATGTGTTCGCCGCCTACGACATGACCATCGACGATGTTTCCCCCGTGTACCAGTCCTTCGGCGACAGCACCGAGAGCCTCAAGGACGGCAAGATCGACGCCGCGTTCCTCTGCGCCGGCGCTCCGACCCCGGCCGTTACCGAGCTCGCCGCCTCCAAGACCGTGTACATGATCGGCTTTGACGACGCGCACATGGAAAAGCTGCTCGCCTCCTGCCCGTGGTACGCCAAGCTCGTTCTGCCCGCCGGTACCTACGCCGGGTTTGACGAGGACTGCGCCACCATCACCGTGAAGGCTACGCTCGTCTGCCGCGCCGATCTTGACGACGACACCGCTTACACCATCGTCAAGACCATCATGGAGGGCAAGGACGACATCGCCGCCCTGCACGAGAAAGGCAACAGCATCGATCTGACCTTCGCCACCGAGGGCATCGCCGTTCCGTTCGCCGCGGGCGCCGCGAAGTACTTTGCCGAAAACGGCATCACCGTTGAGACCGCCGGCTGATCCTCCCGGCTGTCTCCTCTCACCGGGGGCGCAAGGCCCCCCGGGCGGAGCAGATCCCGCCCCTACAGGATAACCTGGATTTCCCGTAGGGGAGGGGCTCTGCTCCTCCCCTTTGCGTATGTAAAAGATTCTTTTTTTCGGGAGGTAGCCCCATGTCTCACGACGCGACAAAAAATCTCAACGAAGTCATGCGCAAGTATGACCGCGAATCGAATACCCGCGCCTGGGAGGGCAAGCCGAAGATCGCTGTGCAGGCGTATCTCGCGGCATTCGCCATTTTCGAGGTGTATGTCACGCTGTTTGGCACGATGCTCGACGAGGTGCGGCTCACGTCGTTCGTCGGCGGGCTGCTGATCGCAGGCTTTCTCATTTTCCCCAGCCACAAGCACGAGTTCCGCGTGAACTATGTCCCCTGGTACGACTGGGTCATCATGGCGCTCGGCGCGGTATCGTTCTTCTATTTCTGCTTCAACGCCAACACCATCGTGCAGCAGCTCCCGGCGCTCAAGACGTACGAGGTCGTGCTCGGCGTGATCGGCATTCTCGCGCTCTTTGAGCTCTGCCGCCGGAGCACCGGCGTGCCCATCATGATCGTGGCGGGCGTCTTCATTGCGTACGCGCTCTACTACTACGGCGTCAAGCGCGGGCTCGGCGCAGGGGCGTTCAAGTCGCTCGTCTGCTCGCTCTTCTATAAAAAGACGGGCATTCTCTCCACGCCGATCAACGTCTGCTCCAAGTACATCGCCGTATTCATCATCTTCGGCGCGTTTCTTGAGCGCACCGGCATTTCCGATTTCTTCATCCAGCTCGCAAACTCGCTGGCCGGCTCGTCCGCCGGCGGCCCGGCGAAGGTCGCCGTTATTTCGAGCGCGCTGTGCGGCATGGTGTCCGGTTCGTCCGTCGGAAACACCGTAACGACCGGCAGCGTCACGATCCCGATGATGAAAAAGACCGGGTATAAAGGCGAATTTGCCGGTGCGGTCGAAGCGGCGGCATCTACCGGCGGGCAGATCATGCCCCCGATCATGGGCGCGGCGGCGTTCCTGATGGTAGACTACGTAAGTCTCCCGTATTCAAACATCGTCGTCCGGGCGATCCTCCCGGCGGTGCTGTATTTTACCGGCATTTTTATCTGCGTGCATCTCGAGGCGAAGAAATCCGGGCTGCAGGGTGTGCCCCGCCGCGAGCTGCCTCCCGTGATGCCGCTTCTGAAAAAGACGTATCTGCTGCTGCCGCTCGTGATCCTTGTGTATCTCGTCTCGTCCGGCAGCCGGACAATGGCCTTTGCCGCCGCGGTAGCAACCGTCACCGCGATCGTCGTAAGCATGTTTTCCAAAGAAACACGCATGACTCCGAAGAAATTCTTTGAAGCTTTGGCCGGCGGTACGCAGGGGTGCATCTCGGTCGGCGTCGCCTGCTGCGTGGCGGGCATCGTCGCGGGCTGTCTCACGATGACCGGTCTCGCCAACCAGATCCTGCACGCCATCATCGGCGTTAGCGGCAACGCGAAGCTCCTCGCGCTCTTCCTCACAATGCTCTGCTGCATCGTGCTCGGCATGGGCGTTCCGACGACCGCCAACTACTGCATCATGGCCACGACCTGCGCGCCCATTCTCGTACAGATGGGCATCCCGACGGTCGCGGCGCACTTCTTTGTGTTCTACTTCGGCATCGTCGCCGACCTCACGCCGCCGGTCGCCCTCGCAGCCTACGCCGGTGCCGCCATTGCGGGCGCAAATCCGATGAAGACCGCCTTCAACGCAACAAAGCTCGCTATCGCAGCGTTCATCATCCCGTATATCCTCGCCTACAATCCCGCGATGGTGCTCGTCGATACGACCGTCGTGGAGGTCGTTATGATTGCTATCACGTCGCTCATCGGCATGTTCGGTCTCGGGATGGCGCTCGAGGGCTACTACCGCGGGAGCATCCCCTGGTATCTGCGCATTCTCTCCGCCGCCGGCGGACTGTGCCTTGTGTACCCCGGCACGGTGACGGACGTGATCGGCATCGTCGTTGTCGGCGCGATCGTCGTCATGCAGATCCTCCGGGCGAAGAAGACGCTCAAAGCCGCATGAAACATCCGGGCAAAGCAGCGCCCCGTCCCTGCGATACCCCTTGAAAAAAACCGCAGGAGAGGGGCTCTGCCCCTCCCGCAAATAAAGGCCCTGTCAAGACGCAGCCAAGATCCGGCTGCGTCTTGTTTTTTCGTTAAAATTCAATGAAAATTCACGATTTTGCGGCGGCGCGGTGCTATCATGGAAAAAATGAATTCGATTCCCGAAAGGATCCTGCCCGATGACTTCCTTCAGCGTAAAAAAGCCGTTTACCGTGTTCGTGGCGGTGGTAGCCATTCTGGTGTTCGGCGTGATGTCGTACGTCAAGATGACCCCCGACCTGATGCCGAACATGGACTACCCCTACGTCGTCGTGGTGACGACGTATCCGGGCGCCGCGCCGGAGGAGGTCGAAGCCGTCGTCACCAAGCCGATGGAGCAGAGCATGGCGACGCTCAATGATATCAAGACCGTGACCTCCACCTCGGCGGAAAACTATTCGATGCTTGTACTGGAGTTTGAGCAGAGCACGAATATGGACAGCGCCGTGGTGGACATTCTGCAGAAAACGCAGATGCTCACCGGCCGCTGGGACGATTCCATCGGCACGCCGAGCATCATCCGCATCAACCCGAACATGATCCCCGTGATGGTAGCGGCGGTCGATTCGTCCGAAATGGACCGCTACGAGCTCTCTCGCTTTGCCAAGGACACCGTCATCCCCGCGCTGGAAGGTACGACGGGCGTGGCGAGCATCACGACCGGCGGCATGATCGAGCGGACGATGACCATCGAGGTCAACGAGGCCAAGCTCGACAAAATGAACGCAAAGATCGCCGAAGCCATCGACAAGGCGATGGAAGACGCCAGAAAGCAGCTCGAGGACGCGCAGAAGGAGCTGGACGAGAACCGCGAGAAGGTCGAGGCCGGCACGAACCAGCTTCTCAGCGCATCGAGCGGCATCTCCGATTCCATCAAGCAGGGCGAGGACGATCTCGCCGACACGCTCACCGCCGCCGGAGAGACCGCGGCGAAGCTCGCCTCCGCGCGCGCCGCCATCGACGCGCTCAACGCCCGGCTCGAACAGGCGGAGGCCGCGCTCGCGGAAGCCGAGGCGCGTCTGGCCGAAACCGACGCGCGCATCGCCTCGCTGGAAGCGGACAGCGCGCTTTATGCCAAAGCGCTCGAGGGCGAGGCGGACTGCGGCGGCCTTGTGAACTACAACTGTTATTCGGGGGAACCGGTGGCCGGCCTTGCACAGGGCTGCCCGCTCTTTGTGCGCCGGCCGGACGCCAGGCTTAACCTGGCAAATTTTTCCCGCGCACAGCTGTATTCCGCCATGGCCACGCTGAAGCTGGGCATGGACATTCTTTTGGAGGGAGAGGGCGTGCCGCTGGACACGCTGTGCGGCCACGGCGGGTTGTTCAAAACGCCCATTGTGGGCCAGCGGCTGCTGGCGGGCGCGCTGGGCGTGCCGGTGGCTGTGATGGAAACAGCCGGCGAGGGCGGGCCCTGGGGCATGGCGGTACTGGCGGCATATATGCTGAACAGGAGAAAAGGCGAAACGCTGGAGCGCTATCTGGCGGACCGCGTGTTCGCCGCTGCGAAAGGCAGCATTGAGCCCCCGCAAGAAACAGACCGCGCGGGCTTTGCCCGCTTCATGGAACGCTACAAAAAGGGCCTTGCGGCAGAACAAGCCGCTGCGGAGGCCCTGCAATAAGGAGGAGCGAAGATGCGCCTGAAAGAATCCGGACTCCCCTCCATCGTGCTTGAGAACACGCCAAAATATCTCCGCCGCTCAAAAG
>ERZ857998.3867-NODE-3867-length-11594-cov-2.640350_pt1 | contig 11594 bp, 14 predicted proteins | sample MGYA00519954_ERZ857998 | MGnify/ENA primary metagenome ERZ857998 (study PRJEB31778, sample SAMEA3449424) | human gut metagenome | biome: human gut; feature: human-associated habitat; material: faeces | place: United Kingdom | collected 2010/2012 ...
GAACAAAAAATCTGATGCGCTCTGTTAAGCATTTTAACTGCGAATTAGTATAAGCATTTAATTCCCGTAATTCTCAATGCCCCTGAGCATCTCCAGCTCGCGCACGTCGCGTACATCGGTGAACGTCTCGCGGGAGAGCAGCACCGCCGAGCGCCAATACAGGCAGATATACGGCTGATCCTGCTCGAATTGATCCTGAATGAGGCTCATCGCGTTTTTATAGCTGTCGGCGGTGTAGCTCTTGCGCAGCTGGGTGATGAGGTCGTTCATATCGTTGGAGCGATAGCGCGTGTAGTTACAGCTCGCGGTGGAGGTCAGTGTGAAGCCGGGGTCGGGGGACACGTCGAAATTGAAGCCGCACATGGCGATGGAATAGTCGCCGCTGACGAGCTTGGTCTGCACGCTTTCGCGCGACCACGTGGCGACGTAAGCCGGGATGCCGACGGCGGCAAGCTGATCGACGATCTTGTTGGCGGCGTTGGTGCGCGCGGTGGAACCGGGCTCGTCGTAGACGAGCAGGCGCAGGGATTCCATCTTCTTGCCGTCCTTGTAGCGGTTGCCGTCGTCGGCGAGCTTGTAGCCCGCGCTGTCCAGCAGGGACGCGGCCATCAGCGGGTCGTAAATGTCGCGGATGGTCGATTCGTTGGAGAGCCATGTGCCGGAAGGAATCGGGGTATAGGCGACGGTCGCCATGTTCTGATACGCGGAGGAGATCAGCTCGCTGCGGTTGATGGCGTAGGAAATCGCCTGCCGCAGGAGATTCTGTCCGTTGTCGTCGCTCTTGAAATCCTTATACGCGCGGTTGACGAGCAGCACCTCGAGCTGCCGGGTGCGCGCGGTGATGGAGAAGGTATTGAGCGAACCGCTGTAACGCGAGGCGTTGATGGAGCGCGTCATGGCGATATCGACGCTCTGCGTATCAAAGGCGTTGAGCGCCTGCTCGGCGGTGTCATAGATGCTGGCGCGGACATAGCGCACCTGCGGCGGGCGGATCGGGGGCCGTTGCGCGTATGATCCGAATTCCCTGAGCGGTATAAGTGGAGGCATAGTGATCGACTTCGGGAAGCTTTAAGAGATTTACCAGCATATCAGCCATTCGGTTTTCCTCCTTGACAAATGAAAATCGGGAGAATCGGGAAGGTCAGCGCGTAGAGCGAGCCGTAGCTGGCGCGGCGCAGGGTGAAGACGATGGTTTGCTCGTCCGTCGCCTCCCACGACTTGATGGAATAGAAGGTCGAGTAATACAGGCCGCGGTCGGCGACGGGCACCTCGGAATCGAGATTCTCGTCGAAACCGGCCAGCTCGAGCATGTAATCCAGCGTCGCCACCACGTCCGCGCTGGTGAGCGTCTGGCCGTTGTGGAAGGAGATGTCGTCGCGGAGCGTGACCTGCACCTTGCGGCCGTCGTTGGAAAAGCTGTACGCATAGGCCAGCTTGGGCTGGGGCTGATAATTGTCGTCGATCTCAAACAGCCCCTCGTAGACCAGATTCAGCAGGCTCACCACGTCGCGATGGTTCAATTCCAGCGGGCGAAGGGCGAGGTGATCGTCCGCCACGATGGCGACGGAGAGGGACGTGGACGCGGCCAGACCGGCGGCGGGAAGAACCAGCAGCGCGCAGGTCAGCAGCAGCGCGGCAAAACGGGAAATGCGCATGAACAAAGCTCCTTATGATTCGGTCGGTTCGGGGGTTTCCACGGGGAAATAGTATTTGCGGTAAACGTCGCGGGCGCGCAGCACGCGGGAGGCATACGTCGCCGTATCCTGCGTGGGGATGACGTCCAGCGTCACGCCGTCGGCGCTGTATTGCGGGTTTTTCAGCCAGCTGTCCACGTTGCCCTGACCGGCGTGATAGGCGCAGACAATCTTGGTCGCGTCGCCGTCAAACCGGCGGGAGAGATACCCCAGATACCACGTGCCATAGCGGATGTTGGTTTCCGGGTCGTAGAGCTTGTCGAACGAGTAGCCCGCGCCGTCCTCCTTGTACTTGTGGGCGACCCATTCGGCGGTATCGGGCATGAGCTGCATCAGCCCGCGCGCGCCCAGCCGGCTTTCGGCTCGCGGATCGAAGCTCGATTCGCAGAGGATGACGGCGGAGACGAGCGCCGGGTCGAGGCGCTGCTCGGCGGCGTACAGCGTGATGAGATCGCCGTAATAGAGCGGATGCTGCGCGCGCTCGGCGGCCTCGGCTTCGAGCCTGCGGCGTTCCTCCTGCTTGGCGAGATAGGTCTTCGTGACGGAAACCGCGCCCGTGACGAGCAGAATCACCGTCAGCGCCAGCGCGAAAAAGCGAACCGGCGACGGCAGGCCGTCAAACGGGGAGCGCGCGCGGCCATGGCGGCGGGGCGCTTCTTCCTCCGTTTCAATCGTCAGGGTGCGGACGGCGCGCCGCGGGACGGGCGGCCTTTCCGGCAAAGCGTCGTCGGAAAGATGAGGGGGCTGCGGCGGCCGTCTGCGCCGAACCGGCGCGCCGGAAACGGCGGCCTCCAGCAGCGCATCCACCTGTCGGTGCGTCTGCTCGATGGAACCGTCGGTATCAATGACGGCGTTTGCGCGGCGGATCTTTTCATCCGGCGGCATCTGCGAATCAATGCGGCGCTCGGCCTGCTCGCGGTTCAGCCCGTCGCGCTCGAAAAGGCGCTGAATCTGCGTTTCCCGCGCCGCGCGGACGACCCAGACGGTATCGAACATGGATTCCATTCCGCACTCGAACAGCAGCGGAACGTCGCCGACGACGATTTGCCCCGGCGCGTCGAGGCGGCCGAGCTGACGCCTGATTTCCGAAAGGATCATCGGGTGGAGAATGGCGTTGAGCGTTTCGCGCTTCTGCGCGTCGGCAAAGACGAGCTGGCCGAGCTTTGCGCGGTCGAGCGACGCGCCGGAAAACACGTCGTCGCCGAACGCCCGGCGGATTTCGGGCAGCGCCGCGCCGCCGTCGGCGGTCAGCGCGCGGGAAATCGCATCCGCATCGATGATGAAACAACCCTTTTGCCTGAGATACTGGCTGACGGTGCTTTTTCCGCAGGCGATGGAACCGGTCAAACCGATTTTCATAGATGTCCTCCGAGAGGCGGGGTACGTTGGGAACGTTGGGGATTTGCCCCAAGCCCCACCGGAAACCCGAGGTTTCCGGACTTCCCGCATAAATGAATGTAAGATAATGAATAGACGAAGAAAGAGAGGCAATTCATGCAAGGCTTGCTTATCCAATTTACGTGTAATCAATCATAGGCGCGAAGCGAAGAAGGGAGTTTGAGGGATGAAATCCCTCAAGCGGGGTTTGGGGCGGCAGCCCCATCGTCCTCACTTCGTATCATACCACGAGCGCCCGGAATGAACGTCCGCAATCAGCGGCACACGCAGGGAGGCGGCGTTTTCCATGCAGCGGCGCAGCAGCGCCTCAACCTGCTCGCGTTCCGCTTCCGGCGCTTCGACGATCAATTCGTCGTGCACCTGCAAAATCAGCTTCGCGGCCAGCCCGGCGGCTTTCAGCTCATCGTGGACGGCGTTCATCGCGATTTTGATGATATCTGCCGCGGCGCCCTGCACCGGCGTGTTCATCGCGGCGCGCTCACCGAACTGGCGGCGGTTGTAATTTGGGCTGCTCAATTCCGGCAGCGGACGGCGTCGGCCATACATCGTGACGGAATAGCCCTCCGCCTTTCCCTGACTGACGCACGCTTCCATAAACCGATGGATCGCCGGATAGCGGGCGAAGTAGCGCGCGATGAATTCGGCGGCCTCCTTGCGGGAAATATGCAGGTTGGCGGCCAGACCGAAATCGCTGATGCCGTAGACGATGCCGAAATTGACGGCCTTCGCGCTGGAACGCATCTGCGGCGTGACCTCGGCGAGCGGTACACCGTAGACCTCCGCCGCCGTTCGGGCGTGGATGTCCTGGCCGAGGGTGAAGGCCTCGCACATGGCCTCGTCGCCGGAAAGGTGGGCGAGAAGCCGAAGCTCGATCTGCGAATAATCCGCATCGACGAGTACGCTGCCCGCCGGGGCGATGAACGCGCGGCGGATTTCGCGCCCCATCGGCGTGCGCACGGGGATATTCTGCAAATTCGGTTCGCTGGAGGAGATGCGCCCCGTCGCGGCGATGGTCTGGTCGAACCACGTGTGGATGCGCCCGTCGCGCCCCGTCAGCCGGAGCAGGCCGTCGATATAGGTGCTCTTGATCTTTGCCCATTTTCGAAACTCCTGCACGGTATCGAAGAAGGAAACCATCTCAGGACGGTGCTTTTTGCAATATGCACGAAGTAGCTGCATAGCCTCATCGTCCGCTGCCTCGGCATATTTGGTTGTGGTCTTCAGGACGGGCAGGTTTTCTGTCTTATACAGATAGTCCTTGAATGCCTGCGTTCCACAGTTCTCTCCGATATCCACATTGCCGATGACCGCCTGCAGCTTTGCTCGAAGATCCACAAGGTGTGCTTCGGCCTCCGCCTTCTTTTCCTCCATGAGGTCGGTATCGAACAGGACGCCGTTATACTTCATCATGCCGGTGAAAACGGCGGTTGGGCTTTCGATCTTTTCACAGATCAGGCGGTGCGTCGGGATGTTGTTCTCAAACCATTCGTTGAACGTGTAGTAAAGCTGCAATGCCCAGTCGCTATCCGCACAGGCGTACCGGCAGGTGTCCCATGCATCTGGGTCGAGCTCATCAAAACTGTGCTCGCCAACCACATCCTCAAATTTCGGGAGTTCAACGCCATACAGATACGGGACAAGGGTTTTAAGTCCGCTGTTGCCGAGATCGCGGTACTCGAAATCGTTTTTCAGCGTAAGCTGTGAAGCAACGATCGTGTCGTACACCGGCTCCTGCAGCACGATCCCGTCTTTATACAGGAACAGTGCCTCAAACGCCATGTTGTGTGCGATTTTGACTGTTTTCGAATTCTGAAATACGCGCTGCCGCAGGTATTTCATAACAGAATGGATGCTGGCATTCTTACCGACGCGATGCCGGAGCGGGATGTATCTGCCTGTGCCAGCCTTCACGGAAAGCGACACTCCGGTGATGTCCGCCTTATGTGCATCCAATGCCGCTTTGCTGTCGCTGCGATATTTTTCCGTGGGCGATGTCTCGAAGTCAAAGGAAACAACGCCAGCGCTGCCGATATATTCTTCAATTTCCGCAATATTGCGGATCGTCTTATAATCATTCATAGTCTCTACCTCAAATCGTGCAGCCGTGAGCACCGTGAATAGGCGCTCACGGCTGCTGTGTCCTTATTCCGCTGCAGTCTCGGTTTCGGCAACAGAAACCTTGCCTGCGATGAGCTTGACCTGCTCGGTCATGGATGCGATATTCTTCTTTTCCTCCGGGGAAAGAGGTCGATCCACAGAGCAGATCACCTGACTGTAATTGATGCCGGTGCTATTCTGCGCACGCTTCAGGGAGAACTTTGTCACTACATGATTGGCCTTCATACCACGGGTCACAAGGCGGGTGACATATTTCGTGAATTCCGCCAGCGACCCGGTGGGTAGCGTCATAATGATCGGGAGCATTTCGCCTTCGCGTAGGAGGTACATACGGCGCTTCTGTTTGCAAGCCATGCCGCCGTTTTCGCCGCTGCCAAACTTGGCATACGGGCAGGTCTTGCATTCTTTGCATTCGCCGGTCTCGGCAACGACGCCAAGCTTTCCGTCTAAGCTGGAGCAGTCGGGAGGATTGTTGCCACCGGTGAATTTTTCTTTATAGTAACTGTTGATCGGGTGATGATACAGAATGACGGCGCTAAAGTCTTTGGCGCTGTCGGGGCTGTTCGGATCGTCGCCGGGTACCTCATAGGCGAGCCCACCGCCTGCGGGAATCTTGATGCGCTCAAAGCTGGGGCGCAAACCGTCCAGCTCTTCACTAAACAACTCGGCAAGATTTACGGTTTCGGTAAGATAACCGGTGTTCTGATCGGTGGTAGCAATTGCAGTGGTGTTCTTTGTGTTCATGGTGTTTATCTCCTTTTTTATTTCTTAGATTTGGATACGCGGATGCTCGGCTGCTCGAACACCTGAATCACACCTTCGAGCCAGTCGGGGAGCACATCATCGTTGTTGGCCTTGAGCTCTTTGACCGTAGCGCCAAGCGTCATGGTGTTGATGGTGAACAGATGGTCGAAGCCATGTGCCCGCATCCGTCGGTACAGTTCTTCCTTTTCTTCCGGTACCGCGCCGGGGAACTCCCTGATCACCAGTGAGAAGCGGGATCCGTTGCGATCGAAGCCGGTGCATTCTTCATCCGTCATAAGCTGGATGAGCTCGGCCTCCACGGCATCGATGCGTTCCTGCACATCTTTGAGCTTTACCTGAAGGTCAGATTTCTCGTCGCGCAGCGCCTTCAGGGTATCCGCCGCAGCGAGCATGCTTTTTTCGTTCATATCGTTATCCTCCAATGATTTTTTTGTAGTCGTCGACGAGTAGCTTGGAGACATCGGCCTTCTGCTTGAGCGCACCCATGACTTTTTCGTCAATGGTGTCTTTGCAGACAAGGTGAATGTAAACGCCGCGCTTCGTCTGCCCGATCCGGCGCACACGCGCCATGGATTGCTGGTAGTTGGCATAGCTGAAATCCAGCGAGTAGTACACGCAGACGCTGCCTGCCGTGAGGGTGAGCCCCATGCCGGTGGTCTGTAACTGCCCGACAAACACCTTGGTGTCGGGATCGGTCTGGAAGGCGGAAACCTGCTCGGCGCGATCCTTCACGTCACCTTTGATCAGGGCGTACCCGATGTTCTTCTTGCGGAGCATACGGGCGATCGCATCGATCTCCGGCACGAAGCGGGCGAACACGATGACTTTTTTGCCTTCCTCCATGCAGCTGTCGATCACGTCTTCGAGGGCGTCGAGCTTCGCCGTCGATAGCTGCTGGGCGTCATCACCGTCATCATTGCGGACGAATCCGCCTGTGATCTGTGAGAGGCGCAGAAGCTGGGTCAACACGTTGCGGGTCGTGATTTCGCCGTTCATGAGCTCGGCGAAGCTGTCCTTTTCGATGCCGTCATAGATCTTCTGGGCATTTTGCTCCAGCTTTACCGGTCGTACCTCTTCCACAAATTCCGGCAGATCAACCGCCTCGTTGATACGAATTCGATATGCGATGGAATGTGCCTTTTCGACCAGCTCCGCCAGATGCTTGTACCCGACGATCTGGTGATTCTGGAATCCGCCGAGGATGGCATAGTAGGCGCGGAAGCTGTAGAAGCTGCCGCCAAAAATGCTTTCATCCAGAAACTTGTACTGGCTAAAAAAGTCCAGCGGGCTGTTGGTGATGGGGGTACCCGTCAGGATCAGGTTATAGCTGCTGATCTTACCGAGCCGGTGCAGTGCCTTCGAGCACTTTGCCTGCGGATTCTTGATTTTGCTGCTTTCGTCACACACGATCATGTCTGGGTGCCAGCGAGTGATTTCCGCCTCCAGCCGCCAGCAGCTTTCGTAGTTGACTACGATGATCTGAAGGCCATTGCCGATCATGTATCGGATGGTATCAGCTTTTTTCGCACTGGTTCCATCGAGCACAGCCAGTTGATAAGGGAAATCCGCGAATTTTTCAAACTCTTGCTCCCAGACATCCACGATAGATTTCGGGCAGACCACCAGCATTTGAGTGATCTTGTGCCTGTGGTGGAGCGTACCCGCCAGGGCGATGGTGGTAATCGTCTTGCCGGTGCCCATGTCCATGAGAAAAGCACAGCCTTTACTGGTCATCAGAATCACCACCTTCCATCTGCTCTATGGCAAGCGCCATGTGAAGCTGTCGGTGCTGCCTGTCAGGCATGATCAGCAAATTCTCCGGACTGTTGTCGGAGGCATCGCCGTTCATGTGATGGACTACTTCGCCACACTCCAACGGCCTACCGATGTATGCCTCTGCTGCGGCACGAGCCTTCTTCGAGTTGGCTTTGCCACGATCTGCGATATGGCAGTATGGATTACGCTGGCGATTGAGCTCCGTGAGATGAGCTGCCTTATGGCCACGGGCGAGTTTGGCGAAATCCACATTCTCGCTCATCCATAAATTGCGGTGCTCCACAGAGCAGAAATTCTTTCTGTTTGGTTTTTTCCGCTCGATGGCTTTCCCGCATACTACACAATGCACGATCATGCCGTACCTCCGATCCCGAAGGTTCGCAGGGCAAAGTTGTATGCTCTGATCTGGTGCTGATAAGGTGTTGCCTTGATCGGCATCGGAATGAGCGGGACTTCGTCGCCTGCGTCCTGCGACTTGATATCCGGCGAAAGCGTATCGTCGAGGGAAGCACCGAGCAGCTGTAGCAGTGCTACATTTTCTTTGGAATAGGGCACCACCCATGCCTTGTCATCTGGATCATAAAATCTTCCGTCGATTTCTTTGATGCTCTCTTTCGCCAGAAATGCGTTGTATATGCGAATGTGATTGCCGTCTCTTATTGCATTCAATGATTTTTCTCCTTCATGTTTGGTTTAGCGAAGGCGGAAAGGATACGCTGCATCGTTTCCTGCTGATCCGGCTGCAGTCCGGGGAGGAGGGAGCGAAGCAAAGCCTCCTGATCGTCGTTTAAGTACCGGCGAGTGACGTACCATCCGTCCATGGCGCGGACGCCGCCCGCTGCGCCTTGTACTGTGACAATGGGGTAAGAACATGAGAGTACGAGAATGTCGCGCTCGATCGTCCTTCTGCTGACACCGAATTCAGACGCCAAATTCTCAATGCGCTCTGTTCTTCGATCGCTGATTGCCTCCAGCACTTGCTGTCTGCGCTCAATCGCGCTCTGCATGTTCTCACCTCCTTCCGTCCTTCGTTGTCTTTATTTTCAGAGATAAACCCGACACCTAATGTCGTGTTCAAAAGGGTTTTTTAAATAATCTTCTTTTTTCTCAGTAGAAATGAAAAATGCCCGCTGCAGCAGGATTGCTCCTACCGCAGCGGGCATAAAAAGACCGGCAGATAGAATTATCCTTCAGGATTTCTATCTGCCGGAAGCCTATTGATCTGTGTCAATTTCGATCCCATAACAGATTTTACTGTCGTGTCGGTACCCCTAACGGTTCTGGCCGAGTCCGGTGCTCATGGCGCAACAGCAGTCTTATTTGTTTTCATTGTGGTTGCTGATGTACGTTGTACCAGCTCTACCATGACCTTTGCGTCCTGATCAACGACCACACGCAAAGGGCTTCCGCATTTCGGACAATTTAGCTCCATACCATCACAGCGCTTCGATCTGCCGATCGGCTTGCTACACTTTGGACAGCAGGCATACAAAAGCGTGTCTAATTCGCCCATCCGACTTCCTCCTTGCTTCCTGTGGTACGCGCGGGCATTTATACGGCCTCCGGGGCAACGTACTGCGCAAGCTGTCCCATTTTTATAAGAGGGATCCGCACAGTGTGCTTACGGGCGTATTCGCCATCCATAACCATGGTGTGGCAATGCTCACATTCCATCCATCCGCCTGTTTCATCTAAAAACAAGCCTTTATTCAAAGTGCCACAAATCGGGCACGTAACATCGTATTGTTCCATTTCAGTTCCTCCGATCAACCTAAATCTGTGATTTCAATGGAGTAGATATCCTCGAAATATATCTGCTCACCATCCAGTTTGAGCCAACGGAACGTACAGCTCACGTCCGTGATCCTGCCGCATTTGGTGACGTCGTGAAAGGCACAGTAGCAGTCAATTTCAACTTTCATACCGCGCCGAAGCTTCAGGAAAATCCGCGAGTTGTGTTCTGCCTGCTCTTCAGAAATATCATGGCGCTCTACGCGCAGGTGCCGTTCTTCACGATCCCGCAACGCCTCCTGTAAGCCCTTCATTGCATCAAACGGGCTGAATATTTTAGCTCTTTCTGCTCTTGTCATCATATCCTGCTCGATGCCCTCCTATAAAACCGTTCCGTTCACGCTGCGTACCCTCCGGCATATAGTTGATGCCGCGGAGAACGGCGTTTTTGCCATAGCGCTGCCGAATATCCAAAACGGTCTGCTGAACAATTCGCTCCCGCTCGACGGCATCAAAGTTCGTGAACAAGTTGTAGCCCTCACAACCTTCATCGCACACATCCTCAAATGTGATGCCGAGCCGTCTGATTTTGGTACAGCGATCTGCGGTTTTGTCGTATACCCGCAGCGCCGCCTCCACGAGGAAGGAGGCGAGGGCGGTTGTCACATCCAGCTTTGCCATACCCTTGGTGGGCGCAAGCTCATCATGAGTATAGCCGACAAAGATACCGACCTTGCTGGTGATAACTTTCCGCCGCATAAGCTCGGCAGCTCCATTGAGTGCCATCTCATGCATGACTGTCCGGGCTTCCTGAAAGGTGTAATCCCGAGGCAGAATCTGCGAGAACGATACGGATTTTGATTTACTCTTGTATGCTTTGATGTCAGAAATCAAGCACGGCTCACGTCCCCACGCATGGTCTATAAGCAGTTCTGCATTCTTGCCGAATACTTTGTACATGAGCCCTGTGTCCATCTGGGTCACGCCGCGCATATCGAAAACGCCATAGCGTTCCAGCCGTCGTGCTGTTCCACCTGCGACCATCCAAAAATCTGTGATCGGGCGGTGATCCCATAATGTCTGCCGGTATTTCTCTTCGTCCAGTACCCCAACGTGATCTTTGGCGTGTTTTGCTGTAATGTCCAGCGCAATCTTGGCGAGGTAGAGGTTCGTCCCGATCTCCTCCTTCCAATCCATCGTCCGCCCCGTAATGACCAACCCGTCACGCCCCAGATAGACCGCCCGCGTACAGGCATCGGCAGTCGCCGCAGCCGCGAGGAGGGCCAGCGCACCGGCCGCCGCTCCCCAGAATCGTCTTGTCTTCATCTTACTTGCAATTTACGGGCGGGATTCGTCCCGCCGCGAACGAACGTGCATATTCGATGCCGGAATCGACGGACGGACACACATCAGCGCAGGTAACGTTTCAGATACGGCCGCAGGATCGCCTCCATCGCATCGAACCCGTCGGAGGTCGGATGCACACCGTCGCGGGTGTAGCGGGCGTCGAGCGCGCGGTCGGCGTCGGCCAGGCCGGGGTGGAAATCGACCCACTCGCAACCGTTGTCAAGCGCATACTCCCGCAGCATCCGGTTGAGCCGGTCGATCCGGTCGGGAGCGTCGGTCACTTCGGGGCGCCAGCCGTAACGCGCCGCCGGAAGCACCGAACAGAGGAAGACCCGCATCCCGTGCGCCCGCGCCAGTTCGGCCATCGAGCGGATATTGTCGGCGATCCGCTCCTCGTCGATCGGGCCGTTGTTGCGCGCGATGTCGTTCGTTCCGGCCAGAATCACGACCGCCCGCGGCCGCAGCGCCACCACGTCGCACTGGAACCGAGCCAACATCTGCGCCGTCACCTGTCCGCTGATACCGCGTGCGGCGAAACCGTTCGCGTCGAAGAACGAGGGATGAGCCGAGTACCACTCTTCGGTAATCGAATCCCCGATGAAGACGACCTTCGGTCGTACTGCGAGCGCCGCATTGGCAGCCGCATACCGTCCCGTATTCGCCCAATCCCGCGACTGGCCTCCGGCTGAAAGCCACACCGTCGCACACAACCATAAAGCAACCAATCTTTTCATCCGAATATCTGTTTCGGGACAAACGTTTTCG
>ERZ857998.3868-NODE-3868-length-11591-cov-2.968360_pt1 | contig 11591 bp, 8 predicted proteins | sample MGYA00519954_ERZ857998 | MGnify/ENA primary metagenome ERZ857998 (study PRJEB31778, sample SAMEA3449424) | human gut metagenome | biome: human gut; feature: human-associated habitat; material: faeces | place: United Kingdom | collected 2010/2012 ...
GGCACGTTTTGATGAAGCGTCTAATATCAACTGGAGCAAGAAAATGCAGGATGCGGGGATTCATGTTATTTTCGGAGTAGAGGGTTTGAAAATTCATTCTAAATTGCTGCATATCGGCACTCGGCACGGAGATATCGCCTGCATCAGTACAGGAAATTTCCATGAAGGAAATGCACGTATGTATACTGACTATACCATTATGACTGCTCACCGTCCCATTGTCCGGGAAGTCAATGCCGTATTCGATTTTATCGAAAAGCCTTATACTCCTGTTGATTTCAAAGAATTGCTCGTTTCTCCCAATGATATGCGTAAACGATTCATTGCGCTTATCAACAAAGAGATAAAAAATAAGGAACAGGGAAAAGAGGCTTATATCCTTGCTAAAGTAAATCATATTACTGACCGTGCACTTGTTGAAAAGCTATACGAAGCCTCAACAGCGGGTGTTCAAGTGGAACTGGTAGTACGCGGTAACTGTTCTTTAGTGACAGGCGTTCCGGGTATCAGCGAGAATATACACATCAATGGTATTATCGACCGTTATCTCGAACATTCGCGCATTTTCATCTTCGCCAATGGTGGAGAAGAAAAATACTACATTGGTTCTGCCGACTGGATGCCTCGCAACCTGGATAATCGTATTGAGGTGGCGGCACCGGTCTATGATAAAGAAATCCAGGCAGATTTAAAACGAATTGTCTGCTACGGATTCCGGGATACGGCAAAAGGAAGAATTGTGGATGGTACAGGCGAGAACCGGGAAAAAGAACGGGAAGAGAACAGTGTCCCATTCCGCTCACAAGAAAAATTATATAACGAATACAAGAATACATTATGATAAGTATGAAGAAAGTTAATTATGCGGCAATAGATATAGGCTCTAATGCGGTGCGGCTGCTGATAAAATGTGTAAACGAGGAGAATGCGCCCGAATTAATGAGTAAGGTACAGCTCATCCGTATTCCGTTACGGTTGGGAGAAGACGCCTTTACTGTGGGGGTTATCTCTACAGAAAAAGAGAAGAAACTGATTCGGCTGATGAAAGCCTACAAACAATTAATGAAGATATATGATGTGGTAGACTATCGTGCGTGTGCCACCTCTGCCATGCGTGATGCACGTAATGGCAAGGATATCGTTCAGCAGATCGTCAAAAAAACGGGTATCCGTGTAGAAATCATCGACGGGCAGGAAGAGGCGCATATTGTTTACGACAATCATATCGAACAGTTATTTGCTTCAGGACAAAATTACTTGTATGTAGATGTAGGAGGTGGTAGTACGGAAATTAATCTCATCAGCAACGGTGAACTGAAAAATTCCCGTTCATATAATATAGGTACGGTACGTATGCTTAGCGGTATGGTAAAGGAAGAAGAAAAGGAAGCTTTGCGCACTGACCTGATAGGGCTTGCCACAGAATATACCCCTATCAGCATCATCGGTTCGGGAGGAAATATTAATAAGTTATTTCGTTTAGCGGACAAGAAAGACAAAAAAGCGTCTCTCCTACCCATCGAATCACTGCAAGATATATATGAAACATTAAAAGCCCTCTCTACCGAACAACGTATTAAGCAATATAAGTTGAAACCGGACCGGGCCGATGTTATTGTTCCTGCTGCAGAGATATTTCTCGAGATAGCTACTCATGTAAAAGCTAGCGGAATTATTGTACCTACCATCGGACTGTCCGACGGTATTATAGATAGCTTGTACACGCAAAACATGAACAGGCCTGATTCTCCGCAATCTTGATGAATGAATATATAAAAAACTCCTGATACTAAGTCTGGATATACTAGTATCGGGAGTTTTTGTCTCATCTTGCTATAATGTATAGATTCATCTTTAAAAGAGTTAGGTATTCGGATTTTGTTCTTTATATTTGTGCAACTATATATTTGAAACAATATGGATATAAAACTTAGAATTGAGCAATCTTCGGATTATCATGAAACCGAAAACATTACACGGGAAGCATTCTGGAATCATTATTCTCCGGGATGTGACGAACATTACCTCCTTCATATTATGCGTAACCATCCTAAGTTTGTGCCGGAGCTCGATATTGTTGCAGAACATAATAACAAGATTGTCGGTAATGTTGTCTGCCTCAAATCATTTATCATGGCAGATGACGGTAACCAATATGAGGTTTTGAGCCTGGGGCCCATTTCTGTCCTCCCCGAATACCAACAGCAAGGTATCGGAGGAAGAATGATTGCACTTACCAAAAAATTAGCTTCCGAAATGGGATTTCGTGCTATTTTACTTTGTGGTGACCCGGATTATTATCTCCGACAAGGATTCATTCCTGCCGAAACATTAGGGATTCGCACTGAAGACAATATGTATGCTACTGCTCTTCATGTTTGTGAATTATATGATAATGCTTTAGCCAATGCAAAAGGCCGTTATATAGAAGATAAAATATATCAGATCGATAAATCTGCTGCTAATGAGTTCGACAAGCGATTTCCTCCAAAAGAAATTGTAGTTGGTACTCCGTCACAAAAACGGTTTAATCAGATAGTAGTGATGCAGAAAAAAGCGAATTAAGGTTGAATAACCTAAATCGCCTGATTTGTACATCTCTGGAGCTCGGTCCTGCTATGATATTAAGCAACTATCATTCAATATAGTTACCATTCTTCGTATCTTTGCAGTTACAAAACATTCAACATGAGAAATTTGAATTTACAAAAAGATACTACTGACACTTTGTAATTCTTAATCTATCAGGGATCGCTTCTTTCCTCCCTTTGGCTGAAGTAAAATTTTTCTGCCACTGTAGAGGGCTTTATTCAATTCACTATTCTACAATTAAGCATGATATATATACATTTTAATACGCGCACAGCATTTCTACAATCAAACGGGCATCACATGTACTAATAAAGTTCCCTTTTACTTTTTTCTTTTTACCATTATCAAAGCCCCAAATAGAAAAATCAATGGAAAGAAAGTAGGAAATTCTAACAACATTTACGATATAGCGACACTATCCCAATGGTTTGTTTACTTCATCCATAGCTTTTGATGACATTATCCGCATCTTTTACTTACTTTATCCTTATGTTTTTTACAAATATAGCGGCGCTTTTGATGTAAATATGCGGTGCTTTACGCAATAAAGGCATTGTTTTTCAATAAATCATGGGGATTTTCCTGCTAATAGAGAAGAATGATAGAACATGAGAGATAGCAAAACCCTTGATTACACGAACAATCGTCAGAATAATCAGAGATTCTAAAACTTTATGTATTTACTTTGTCATCGAATGGGTAATTACATAAAAAAGGGGAGCATTAAGGCAGCACTTACTTCCTACAATCTCCCCATAATCAATGCACACAAGTTCTTTTCGAATAAAACTGTTTGCAATATTTCTCTTTAATAGTTTTAGTACTGAATCACTTTATCACTACTAACTGTCTTATACCAATCAGTAGTTGAGCTCTGATCGTGTGCCCAATCTGCAAATTTAGAATATGCGTTCGTTATCACTGTTGTTTCTGTTGGATAAGCAAATTTATCAGGAACACACAAAGCCCATGTATTATTAACTGCCTTGATTACCTCAAGCACCTCATTATCCGCCAATTGTCCATTCGCCGTAGCCGAATTAAAATGAGTCAAATGGATTTCTGTTCTCTTTTGACCTATCCCCTGATAAGCAATGAAGAAGTCTAAACCATCTGTCACACTAGGGACGGATATTTCATTTTTAAGTTTGACGTTCACTTCAAGAGTATATATATCTGTAAGAGGAGTGCTAGCATTCCCAGTATTCAACATGGGGCGTTGTGCTCCTGTATATCCATATACATAATGTGCGTCTCCAAATAAAGGAATCACAAGTTCATTGCCATTGGCTTCATAAGATGCATTTTCAAATATACCAGAATTTAATGAGCCGGTACGTTGAGCAGCGCCTGCACCAAAACTTATCTCTTCCACATTATTTTTGTCTATTCCTCGTATTCTCAAACCAGCACCTAATTGTTTCACGGCACCAACTGCCCGAAGGTCAATTTTATATTTTAGTTCTTTCACATCATTACCGGCTGCAGGCAAAGTTACATTCAACACAATATCATTGAAATCGTAATCTCCTGCTTTCGGATAGTTATCTTCGAAAGCATAAGAATAAACTGCATATCGAATTTCTACATCATCCGGTTTTTCATCAGAGTTATACCCTTCTTTAACACAGTCACCGTCAGCAGGAAGTATAAATTCTGCTTTGCCCGGATTACAATAGGTAGCACCTTGCTGTAATCCCTTATTTACTAGCCATGCAAAAGGAGACCAGTTATAATGTGCTTCGCCTTTATATGTTTGATCTGTTATTTCACAAATGATATTATTACTTACTTTAGAAGCAGATTGAGCCAGACCGGAAGTATTATCTATTTCGTGAATTCTTAATAAGGCAGTTCCTTGTGTCGGACCGGTAACTGTTCTGAATAAATTAGCTTTGCCCGTACAAGTCAACATGGATTGTGCTTCCATCACGATATTATTATCATTTCCATTACCCGTCAATTCTTTGCAAATAGCTTCGGAAGTATTTCCCATAACAAGCGTACCAAATTGTAATTTTCCAGCTTTCAGATAACAACCGTTTTTAATATTAGTATTATTGTTGCCATCTATATTTTCGACTTCAATGGTTCCATGATTTATCAATGTCGTACCATTTGTAGAAGCATTATAAGAATTCAGTTTAAGTGTTCCATAATTCACAAAATCAACTCCGTTTCCACTTCCATCAATTTTCAAAAAGTCACAATCAATCGTACCCGCATTATAGTTTGTACGCCCAGCCGAACTATTTGTTATCTGAATACCTCTGTCACCAACAATACTTCCTCCCTGCATCACAGTTATATAAGAAGCCCGCGTTAATATCAGACTCCCATTTTTAGCAATCTCTATCTTTCCACCATTCTCAACGATAATTTCTGTAATATCAGAAAATTGATTACTATTCTCTATAACCCATGTGCTTCCTTGAGGAACGATTACTTTCACAGCACTTATTTCTCCATCTCTATTTCCAGTTGCACTAAATCCAGCTTTAAAAGTTCCTTCCTGAATCTTAAACCAACGCTCACTTTCTGTAAAAACAGGAAATTGACCATAACTTCCACCCCAGCCAGACTTTGCAGAAAGATCCCAATTAGCCTGAATGACAGTAGAAATTGCCTTTTTAGCACTAATAAAATCGGCTGTATAAGGAGCTTCCATGACTGGTATACTAGTCGTCACAGCTCGTGATATAGAACGTGTTGGCGTACCTTTGTCTCCAAAGTGCGCTGTCACTGTACCATTTTCAATCGCTGTCGGTTGGACCAGATAACGTTTGTGTTCATCTATACGCGCAACAAACACTTTATCAAGAGATGTTGCGCAATCCATCACCACATCCAAAGTCATACTTTGAGTGACAGTTCCTTCCGCTAAGAGTTTTGCTGTACTTTCCGGGCTTAATGGATCGGCATCAAATATCTGTATCTTATAATCTACTCCTTGATCCCCATTGATTGACACATGTGCCGTTACACTTCGTGACATTGTCCAATCACCATCAGAGTCGATGTTTTTTACAGGAAAAGTTTCTTCGTAAATTTGTTTCAGTTGATCTGCATTAAACAGATTTTTCTCATTATCAACGCAACTAATAAAACTGATAGAAGATACTAACAACGAAAAAGTGAAGATTTTTACAATGCTTTGTTTCATAATCTTTAAATACTTAAGTTTGCTTTATTTGCACAAAAAATAAAAATCATTACGAATCAACAATCAGCAATGAATGTACAAAGATAGTTGTATTTACAAATAAGAAACGGATAAAGTTGTATTTTTCGACCTACGGTTAACATCTTTTAAAAGATAAGGCTTTAATTACTCCCAATAAAAAACGACCTATTACATTATTGAATATTAAAAGCTTAGAAGTACAAATATGCAATATGCAATCAAAAAAAAGAGTTGCAGATTCTATGCAACTCTCAATTAAACGACAAAGATCCAGTGTTACAAAGCACTACAACTACAAAATACCGAGCTCTTTCATCTCCTTATTAAAAGGATAAAAATTAAAAACTAAAAGGGGAAAATCAATGGTAATACAAAAATCATCACGATTCCCATAATAATCTGCAACGGCAATCCTACTTTTACATAATCCATAAAAGTATATTGACCGGCAGGCATCACCAGGGCGTTAGGCGGTGTAGAGAATGGAGAAGCGAAACACATACTTGCACCTACCGTCACAGCAAACAAGAAGGGAACCGGACTTACTCCGATCTGTATGGCACTTTGCAGAGCAATCGGTGCGAGTAAGACAGCCGTAGCTGTATTGCTGATAAACATCGTCATCAACGAAGTCGTAAAGTAAATACCTGCCATCAACGCAACAGGTCCGTATGATCCCAAGCCGTTAACCAGCGTATTGGAAATGTATTCCGAAGCTCCCGTTTTCTCCAATGCCAGAGACATAGGAAGCATAGCTGCAATCAATACAATACTCTCCCAGTTGATCGTTTTATAAGCTGCTTCTACATTACGGAAACATCCGGTTAATACCATCAATATACCCGCTATCATAACGGCTGTAACCGGAGCAACCGGAATAAAATCGAATACCATCATTACTACCATTAATACCATAATAGCAGCCGCTACCGGAGCTTTATAATCTAATGTAACTTTAGCCGCTTCCGCCAAAGGTTGTCCCAAAACAACCCAATCAGAATCTTCCTTGCTAAGACGAGCTATATTATTCCACGTTCCCTGAACCAGAAGCACATCACCACTATGAATCCGCTCATTTCCCAAATCCTGCAACAAGTATTCCTTTTTACGACGGATTCCTAATACGTTCACATTAAACTTATCACGAAAACCGGCTTCCTTAATTGTTTGGTTTATCAAATTAGAAGCTGGCATCAACACTATTTCAGCAATACCGATGTCATAAAAATCCAGAGAGTTAGTTGCGCTTTGAGTTTCTTCCGTTGCATGGTCACCTAAAATCTCTAGCAGGAAATCTTCTGCAAAAAGCTGTACCTTATCAAATTCTCCTGTCACATACAAAATATCCTCGGCTTGCAACATCGTGTCCGGTGCAGCAAACTTCTGGGTAATCGTTTTCAGAAAACGATGTTGCGATGCATCACCACGACGCACTTCCATGATATTCAAACCATATTTGCGACGAATATCCAAGTCAATAATCGTCTTGCCCAAAAGCCGGGAATCTTTTATTACCTGCAAACGAAACAGATTGCTAGAAAGCCCATATTCATTTACCAACTGTTTCAGTGACTTACCCGAACGTTTATTATCATCTTTCTGGCCTTTTTTAGAAAGAAACCATTTGCTAAGTGGCATCAATACCAGCGTACCGACAATCACACAGACAATGCCGACAGGCAGGAAAGAGAAGAAGGAAAGCGGTTCAAGTCCGGCAGAAGTCAACGTATTTTGTATCACAAGGTTCGGCGGAGTACCGATTAAAGTCATCATACCTCCCATACTACTTGCAAAAGCCAACGGCATCAACAGCCTGCTCGGATTCATACCGGCACTCATTGCCAGACTGACAACAATAGGAAGCATCAGTGCCACCGTTCCTGTGTTACTGACAAACGCACCAATGGCCGAAGTCACCAACATCACCAACAGAAATAACCGGATCTCACTGGTTCCCGCAAGTTTAAGAATACGGGAACTAATCATCTTTGCCAATCCCGTTTGAAAGATAGCCCCTCCCACTACAAACAATCCGATCATCATAATGACTACCGAATTAGAAAAACCGGAAAGTGCTTCATCAGGAGTTAATATCTGAAAAATAAGTAAGGCTATCAGTGCACACAGTGCCACAATATCCGAACGAACCTTGCCGTTCACGAAAAAGACAGCCGAAAGAACGAGAATAATAATGGTTATTAGCATACGTAATTAAATGATTGTTTTATTTTGACTCTATCAAAACTTATTTAGGTGAACAAAAATAGAAAATACTCCAGCGTTATTAAAACAAACTAGAAATGATTTTAGTTCATGAGACATCATTTAATATTTTAATACATTTTCTTTCTGAAAAAAGACTCGAAATCAAGCAAAATATGATACTATACAAGAACTACAAGACACCATACCTCCACTATTTCTTCATCGCATATAATTACAGTCTCACAATATAATGTTGAAAGACAATATATTTATGTATTATTTTTTGAAAGTTAAAGAACAATTCATATCTTTACACCTCATTTATATCAAACATTTTATGGCAAACAATTATTTGTTAAATTATTGGATTAACGAAGTTCATTGGGGTTATAATTATTTACTAGTAGTTATTTTGCTCCTTGTCATCAGCATCTTACTATATAGAATCCGAAAATTGCAAAAAACGATTAAAAAGACCAATCATTCCTACCGTTTCTCCTTTGATATTCTCGATAACCTTCCTTTCCCCATCTTTGTAAAAGATATTACAAACGATTTCCGATACTATTACTGGAATAAAGAATCAGCCGCTCAATCCGGCATTAGCAGTGAAGAGGCCATCGGACATACTGATTATGAAATTTACGGAGAAGAAAGAGGTGAAAAATACCGGCATATCGACAAAGAACTCATACAAGCAGGCAAAGTATATCGCAAAGAAGAGAAATACACCACTCCCGATGGAATCACCCATGATACTATTGCCGTTAAATCTATTATTTCATGGGAAGGAGAAAAGAAATGGCTGTTGGCAACCCGGTGGGATATCACACAACTCAAGAATTATGAAAGAGAATTAGTTGCCGCCAAGGAAGAACTGGAAAAAGCATTGAAGAAGCAAAAACGTATCTACTTCGGCCTTATCTATATTGATAAAAATTACCGGGTACAATGGGAGGAAACAAGACAAATAGCCAGCCTGGTAAAAGGCAGACGATACATACCGGGAAAAATTTGCTATCAGACCAGTGCACTTCGTAATGAACCGTGTGGACAATGTGCTTTCAAGAAAGCTATCGAACAGGGCAAAATTATCCGGCATACCATCAGAGTAGACGATGTAGATTTTGAAGTGACCGCAACACCTGTATTCGGCGATGAAAAGGAAACTGAAATTATTGGAGGATTACTTCGTTTTGAAAACATCACTGAAAAATTAAAGATGGACAAAATGCTGCAGGAAGCAAAGGAAAAAGCCGAAGAATCCAATCGGCTCAAATCTGCCTTTCTCGCTAATATGAGCCATGAAATACGAACCCCGCTAAATGCGATTGTAGGATTCTCCGAAATGGTTTGCCAAACGGAGGAAGAGGAAGAGAGAAAAGAATTTGTAAAAATCATCTCCAGCAACAATATCTTATTATTGCAACTAATAGACGACATCCTCGATCTTTCTAAAATTGAAGCCGGTACTATGGAATTCACATTTGCACAGACTGATATCAACGAATTGATGGAAGGTATTTGCAGACAAATGCAAGAAAAGAATTCTTCCCCAGACATTCAAATCTTATTCACAGAGAAAGCAGATCAATGCATGATGTATACCGACCGCATACGTCTATCACAGGTTATCATCAACTTTACAAATAATGCTTTGAAATTCACCCCTAAAGGTTCTATCGAAATGGGATACCGGATTGAAGAAGCCAAAGATGAAATATACTTTTATGTAAAAGATACAGGTATCGGAATTCCTGCTGACAAGATAGATAAAGTGTTTGAGCGCTTCGTCAAACTGAACTCCTTTATTAAAGGGACAGGACTCGGACTAGCCATCTGCCGTGTCATAGTAGAAAGACTGGGCGGGGTTATCGGAGTGGAATCTAAAGAAGGAGAAGGCTCTCGCTTCTGGTTCAGAATTCCAAGGTCAGAGAAAATTGAGAAATAATAAAAAGAAAAGAGGATATTGTGAAAAGTATGTTCCAATATCCTCTTTATCCTATATTTTTAATGTAAGAGTATGCTTAAAGTGCAGTCTCTAATATCCTGCGGGCAACAGCACCCGTTACATTTCCATTCTCTCCATATTTAGCACCACGTTCATTGAATCGGTGTTCGATTTCCAGAATAGTATCCTGTCCGATGTTCTCTTCATGCAAACGTGTAGTCAGCCCAAGCGAACGAAAGAACTCTTCGGTATGACAAATCGCTTCATCAATCCGTTCTTCTCGCGTACCGGAAGTAATTCCCCAGACTCTTTCACCATACTGCAAAAGTTTATCTCCTTTTTCTTCATGAAGCACCTGTAAAGTGGCAGGAAGAACAATGGCTAACGTATGACCATGTGTCAATCCGTGCAAAGCAGTAATTTCATGACCAATCATGTGAGTTGCCCAGTCTTGCGACACTCCCATAGCAATAAATCCATTCAATGCCATTGTAGCCGAAAGCATAAAATCAGCCATCAGTTGATAATCATGCTGGTTTTCACGGATTTTCGGAGCTATTTCTACCAAAGTTTGTAAAATGCCTTCCGCCCAACGATCCATAATGCGGCTCTGCCCGGGAGTAGTCATATATTGCTCCATCACATGAACAAAGGTATCAGCCAAACCACAGGCCACCTGATGAGGAGGCAAGGTAAAAGTTACTTCCGGGTCAAGAATAGAGAAGATTGGATAGTTAGCATAAAAAGGATATTTCTCTTTTGTTTCACGACGGGAAATAACTGCCCCGTTATTCATCTCCGAACCGGTAGCGGGCAAAGTCAATACAGTGGCAAGAGGTACAGTATGAGTGACTGGACGTCCGGCAAGTACTAAATCCCAGGCATCACCATCATACAGGATTCCTGCGGAAATCAATTTCGTACCGTCAATAACGGAACCACCACCAACAGCCAGCAGATAATCTACTTTCTCTTCTTTTCCCAAAGCAATAGCTTTACGGAGAGTTTCAATGGCAGGATTGGGTTCGATTCCCCAGAATTCTACTGTAAAATGATTCTTCAATGCTTCCTTTACCTGATCGTACACTCCGTTTTTCTTCACGCTTCCACCGCCAAAAGTAATCATAATACGCTTGTCGGACGGTATTTCTTTAGCCAACCGAGCAATCATCCCTTTTCCCATTATCAGTTTCACGGGATTTTGAAAAATAAAATTTTCCATATCTTAGTCTATTGTTATTATTTTGGTTATTAGTCACTATCCTTGCAAAGATATATGATTTATCCGAACCCTGTCAGAATCAAGCGAAGAATTGTTGTGCCACGGAAGGAACCATAGCCGACAACCAGGGTTTCATATCCTCTGCTACCAATAACCAATACAATAATAATATAATGAAAATGGCAATAGCGATACCTACTAAAACTTTTCTCTGTTTCATAATTGTTTTTGTTTAAATATTCAATATTTATAAGAACAGTTCAGGTTGAAAATTGTTCTATATCAGAAAAATGAAGGCAAAAGAGAAAAAAAGTCATTTTTTGTTTGCTGTTTCAAACAAAGTGTCTATATTTGCCCTCATAAAATTACAAAAGACAATGAGAACAATGTTAGTAAATACATATTGGTGGTGGCACCCGTTACAACTCCGACAGTCG
>ERZ857998.3878-NODE-3878-length-11561-cov-6.583087_pt1 | contig 11561 bp, 7 predicted proteins | sample MGYA00519954_ERZ857998 | MGnify/ENA primary metagenome ERZ857998 (study PRJEB31778, sample SAMEA3449424) | human gut metagenome | biome: human gut; feature: human-associated habitat; material: faeces | place: United Kingdom | collected 2010/2012 ...
TTATTTTACCACGCAGTGACATTTTCTGCACACAGTTTTCTGTGCGGTGTTGCCCAAGATCTTTGTGGACACCGACGCCGACGTGCGAATCCTGCGGCGCATTCTGCGGGACGTAAAGGAGCGGGGCCGGAGCTTGGACTCGGTCATCAGCCAGTATTTGAATACGGTCAAGCCCATGCACCAGCAGTTTGTCCAGCCCAGCCGCCAGTATGCGGACATTGTGGTGCTGGACGGGGGCCACAACCTGGTGGCGCTGGATATGATCACCCAGCGCATCAAGAGCCACGTGGACGGGATGTAGAACGAACCGGACTTCTGCTACAGGAGTCCGATTCTTTTTTCAGCAATATTTGAAATGTGACCGAAATGTATCTTTTCTGAGTTAGACTTGGTGCATAGAACACGCAGAGCCTCTCATATGGATGGAGGTGATTGCTGGTGAAGCAATCCACAGGCGAGAGGGAGACCTTCGTGGTGCGCATCCTCAATACGCAGAACGCCACCTGGCAGGGGACGGTCACCTGGACGGACGGCCGGAGGACGGAGCCCTTCCGCAGCGCGTTGGAGCTCATCCGCCTGATCGACAGTACCCTGCTGGAGCAGGAAGAGGAGGGGGATGCGCCGGGCCGGGAGAACTGAGAAAGAGGAGCGCCCTTTTCCAAGTCTGGCAGACAGACGCAGCGAACCCGAGAAAGCAGAACACGTGCAGAGGCAAACCGGCCGAAAGGCCGGGACGCAAAGCCAGGAGGCTAAAGCGGCTGTGCCGCCAGGCTCGTCCGGCCGCCACAATGTTCCACTCTTTTTAAGAAGGAGAATGAAACATGATGGCAAAGAGAATGAAGAGGACCCTGGCCCTGGCGCTATCGCTGGTGATGGTGTTGGGCCTCCTGCCCGCCGCCGCCTTTGCGGCCCGGGTGGAGGACGAGTACGACAGTACCGCCCAGATCGTGGATGCGGGCGGCACGCGGTACTTCAAGAAGGACGGCAACGGCGTGGCCGAGACCACAAAAGAGGCCGGCGACGCCATCCTGGAGATTACCAAGAGTGTGGCCGGGACCCAGGTGGAGAATGAGTTTGAGATTACGCTCCAGGTCAAGACCACCGAGGACCTGACCACCATCCCCGGCAAGACCCCCGACAGCGCCGTGGTGCTGGTGCTGGACGTGTCCAACAGTATGGACGACTGCGCCAAGTGCGGCAAGGAAAATTACTGTACGGCGGCCGGATGGCAAGGCACTTGTGGTTGTAAAAATTATGAGCCCCAAAAGTGGAGTTCTGATTGTAAAAATTGCTGGCATGCGAAATCTTCCCACCATACCGATTGCGTTTACGAAGCTCGCCTGACCCAGGCGAAGAAGGCGGCCAAGGATTTCATCGACACCTTCGCCACCCAGACCGGCGCTCAGGAGGGCGACAAGCGTCTGGTGCAGATCATCGCGTTCGGCAGCGATGCCAAGACCTATACCTCTCAGTGGTATGATGTCAACGATGCTGCCAACGGCGCCGCCAATATCACCGCGCTGAAGAACATCATCGGCACCGGGCTGGACAGCGGAATCCGGGTGGGCAACGGCGACGGCAAGGGCGGCACTAACATCGAGGGCGGCCTGATGCTGGCCTGGAACCTGCTGCAGGCTGGTTTGAAAAATGGTCAGCCTTTGAACGGGATGGAGTACCTCTATACCGTGCTGCTGACGGACGGAGCCCCCACCTTCTACGTAGATGGGGATAACAAGAGCACTGAAAAAATTAACGGCACCAAGGGCGGTGGCAACAAAACAACTACCGATGATGTCCGGGACGTGGCCGGCGTGGCTTCGGCCATCAAGGGCCTTGCCAGTGCTTCCAAGCTGTTCTCCATTGCATACGGCAAAGACGTGGCCGGGGATAAGCCCTTTGGCAGCGTGAGCGGCGACAGCCCCGTGCCGGGCACCACATGGAAGAAGCTGACCATCGGCCAGTGGCTGGGCAGCTTCTCCACCAACGCCTATGAGGCCGATGACAACCAGACCCTGTTTGATGCCTTTGAGGCCATCGGCAGCACCATCCGCCTGGCGGCTCAGGCGTGGCGGGTGGAGGACCAGATGGGCGCCAACATCACCTATCTGGGGGAGACCACCACCGGAACCTTTACCAACACCGTGACCCCTGCCGAGGACGGAGAGTCCTTCCAGTGGAACGTGCTGGCCTCCGGTTATGATCCGGCCATCACCACGATCAAGCCCGCCGGCTCCAGCGAGCCTTCTACCTATGGCTATACCATGAAGTACCGCGTCCGTCTGGACAATACGGACGGCAGCACCACCGCCTATCCGACCAATACCGCCGCCACGCTGAAGTTCATGCTGACCAACGATCAGGGCGAGTGGCCCAGCATCGGCGAGGGCGAGACCGCCGAGACCCATCTGAAAACCGTGGACTTCCCGGTACCCACGGTCAAGGGCAACTTCGGCGCTCTGCGCTTCACCAAGGTGGACAAAAACACCCAGGCCGCCCTGCCCGGCGTGACCTTCACCCTGACCTGTGACTGCAAGGACCCCGCCCACACCAAGATCGCGGCCTCTTCCGATACCGGCGCGGTGTCCTTCACCGATATCCCCTCCGGCCATACGTACACCCTGACCGAGACCCTGCCCGAAGGCGATCCCCACGACCCCGCCAGCATCGGTGCCGTCACGGTAAAGGTCTCCGGCGGCGCTGTCTATGTCAACGGCCAGAAGAACCCCACGGACCTGAAGCTGGAGAACACCTATCTCCCCGGCGCCCAGGATCTGACCGTCACCAAGCAGTGGGGCGCCACCCCCGACGGCCTCCAGACCGCTGTCCAGGTGGTCTATGAGCAGTACCAGAACGGTGAACGGACAGCCACCAGCGATCCGGTCACCCTCACCGCCGCCGTCGGCTGGACCCACACCTGGAACGTCCCCGTCCGTGACACCCTGACCGGCGAGGCCTATAACTATGTGGTCCGCGAGTACGTGAACGGCGCCGTGGCCGAGGGCAACCAGGTATCCACCATCAACGGCAAGGACTATCTGGTCACCTACAATGACGTGAACAACATCATCACCAACGAGATTCAGAACGAGATGTCCATCCCCGTGGAGAAGCAGTGGCTGACCCCCGACAGCATGAAGGGCGAGGTCACCGTCAACCTGCTCCGGGACGGCAATCCCTTCCAGACTTTGACCCTGTCCGGCACCAAGCTGTCCGGCGCCTTTGAGAAGGTCCCCGTGTATGCCGAGAACGGCGACCGGTACACCTATTCCATCACCGAGACCGTGTCCCAGGACGCCGGCTACTCCGCCCATATCGTGAAGAACGACGACGGCAGCTACACCATCCAGAACGTGGTCAATCGGACTACCGTCGCCGTGAAAGGCTCCAAGGCCTGGGTGGACGGCAACAGCGGCGCCCGGCCCCAGACCGTGGAGGTCAGCCTGTGGAAGACCGGCTCCAATACGGCGCAGGACACCCGGACCATCGGCTGGAACGCCGAGACGGAGACCTATGACTGGACCTACTTCTTCACCGGTCTGGACAAGTACGACCTCACCTACAACGAGACCACCGGCCTGTGGGAGGGCACCGGCGCCGAGATTGAATATTACGTCACCGACGACGCCGAGGGCTATGACCCCGCCATCGCTTACAAGGGCGAGGACGGCCAGTATAACCTGACCAACACCATTAAGCAGGTCCCAATGACCATCAGCGTCACCAAGACCTGGGACGACGAGGGCTTTGACGACGAGCGGCCCGACAGCCTGACCTTCTCCCTCTACGGCGCGGACAAGGATGAGGCCCTTGCGACCCTGGTCCTGAACGCTAAGGAAGAGGAGCAGGACTCCGAGGAGCCCGGTGGCACCCCCACCGTGATCACCTACTGGGAGGACTCCACCACCGGCAGCTTTGACGGCACCTTCCCCAAGTACGACGCCACCGGCGCGGCCATCGGCTACACCGTGGTGGAAGCTGAGCCCGCCAACTACTCCGCCACCGTGGGTCAGGCCGAAGTGGACGGCGCCACCATCCACTTCCCCGTGAAGAACACCCTGAACGGCGACACCACCGCTGTCAGCGTGGAGAAGATCTGGAAGGACACCCACACCAACGCCGACCGCCCCAAGGCCACCATCAAGCTGATGGACGGTTCCACCGTGGTGGACAGCATCGACCTGCCCCGGGCGGATGAGCAGGGCGTCCTGGTCAACACCTACACCTTCACCGACCTGACCAAGTACCGCGACGGCGGCCGGATCCAGTACACCGTGGCGGAGGACACCGTCACCGGCTATCAGACTCCTGTCATCGCGGGCAGCATGGAAACCGGCTACACCGTCACCAACACCGTGAAGCAGCAGAGCGGCGACGAGGGCGTCACCGTGTCCGGCACCAAGAGCTGGCTGCCTGCCGACGGCATCCACCACCCCGCCAGCACCACCATCCAGCTCCAGTCCGATGCGGCCGAAGCCAACGTGTTCGCAAATGTGACCGGCAAGACTGCCACCGCCACCGCCGAGGGCGGCTGGACCTACACCTTCACCGGCCTGGACAAGTACGCCTATGACAACGGCGGCGTCCGCGAGATCCAGTACAAGGTGACCGACACGGTAAGCGGCTACGAAACCACCGGCGGCGCTAGGAACGCCCAGGGCGCCTATGACCTGACCAACACCTTCCAGCAGGAGTTCACCTCCGTCTCCGGCAAAAAGGTCTGGGTGGACGGCAGCAGCGACGTTCGTCCCGCCTCTGTCACCGTGGCCCTTCTGGCCGACGGCATCGAGGTAGACCGTCAGACCGTCAGCGCCGTGGAAGGCAGCAGCGAGTGGGCCTTTACCTTCGGCGTGAGCGACGGTAGCGCCACCCTGCCCAAGTACAGCGCTTACAATACCGCCATCGCCTACACCGTCCGCGAGGTCGCGCCCGACGGAACCCTGGTGGAGCTCCCCGAGGGTCAGACCAAGGGCAGCGTCACCTACACCGTGGGCGACAGCACCCTCACCTACGACGTGACCTACGGCGACAACTACACCATTACCAACACCAAGCCCCAGGATTACTCCGACGTCACCATCAGCAAGGTGTGGAAGGACGGCTCCAACGCCGCGGGCACCCGCCCCGCCACCGTCAGCCTGACCCTGCTGCGCAATGGCAGCGAGTATGAGACCGTGACTCTGGACCCGAATGAGCCCGGTACCATCGTGAACGGCGACACCTGGAGCCACACCTTCACCGGCCTGCCCAAGTATGACGACGGCCGGAACGCCTACCGCTACACCGTCCGGGAAGACGGCCTGGATGCGGACGGCTGCCTGCCCGCCGCCGTGGAGGGCGAGCGCTACACCGCGTCCGTGAACGGCCTTACCGTGACCAACACCATTGAGCAAAAGACCATCTCCATCTCCGGTGAGAAGAAGTGGGAGAACACCCCTGAGAACTGGGTCGCGCCGGAAAAGGTGACCATCGAGCTCTATAAGAGCAACGGCACCGTGCTGGTGGACTCCGTGGACCTGCCCAGGACCGCCGCCGACGCGCCGGCCGAGTCCGCCCCTTCCACCTCCGAGCCCGTGGAGAGCGCTCCCACCGCGCCCGACTGGAGCTATACCTTCTCCAACCTGCCCAAGTACGACCGGAACGACGCGGGTGAGGGCAGTGGCGCGCTCATCGACTACACCCTGAAAGAGAAGGGCGCCCTGGAGAACGGTACTATCATCTACACCGTGAAGAGCGACGGCAAGGATCGCAAGGACACCTACCAGGTGGAGTACAAGACCAACGAGGACGGCACCCGGGATGTGGTGAACACCTGGAAGGACAACGAGTATTACAGCTATCTGGTCAAGGCCACCTATATCTCCAAGGTGAACGGCACGACCACCACCGTCACCGACGTGCAGGTGGCCGGCGGCCGCGGCGACGCCAACGAGACCATCCGGATTGCCTCCGGCGACTATACCACCTACGGCGGCCACAGCGACTACGAGTACGTGCTGGGCAGCGCCAAGCTCAACGGCGAGACCTACCAGGAGGGCCAGAAGAACTTCTCCTTCGTGCTGGACGATTCCTCCGTGGTGGAGACTCTGGAGCTGACCTACTACCGCGAGAAGACCACCCCCGATCCCGAGCCGGATCCGGGCCCCAGCGGAAAGGATTACTACCGGGTCATCGTCAACTACCTGGAGGAGGGTACGGATCGAGTGCTGGCCACCCAGTACCGCTCCGAGAAGATCCGAGAGGGCAACTCCTGGGATGTGACCGAGCAGACCGAAAAGAGCATCGAGGGCTACGAGCGGGTCCGCGTGGACGGTGAGCCCACCGGCCGGAACATCCAGTCCAACGTCATCATTGATGTCTACTACACCGCTGTGACCGAGATTCCCGACCAGCCCACCCCCGGCGGCTCCGACCCGGTGGACCCCCAGCCCACCCCCGGCGGCGAGACGGAGAGCCCCAATCAGCCCTCTCCGGCGGACCCGGGCCCCGACGGCGGCGCGACCGAGATTGTGGATGAGGGCACACCCATGGGCAACCTGCCCCAGACCGGCACCGTGGCCGCTCCTGTGGACCCCTCTGTCACGCTGGGCCTGATGGCCCTGTCCGCCTCCCTGTCCGCGGCCGGCCTGGCCTTCTGCATCGGCCGCAAGAAGGAAGAGGAGAACTAAGCGCCCGCACCGCAAAAGCATCGAAAGGGCCCCGCGCCTTGGCGCGGGGCCCTTTTTTGTAAAAATCGACGCAGATCGGGAACCTTTTGCGCCGCTCCATCGTCCAAGACAGCGTATCACCCAAAACAGAAAGGAGCCAAGCACTCTTATGAATCAGCGTATCCTCTCCCTGCTGCTGGCGGGGACCCTCTCCCTAACCCTGCTGGCCGGTTGCGCCCCCAAGGGCAGCGAGTCCTCCAAGCCTCCCGAGACCACCCCGATGGTCACGCCCACCCAGCCGGCGGAGCCCACCGAGACGCCGGTCCTGCCCACCGAGACGCCTGAAACCGAGCCCACCGAGACGCCCGGCGCCGCCCCCGAAAGCACCCCCGGGGCCGCCAAGCCCTCCCAGAGCCCCAAGCCTTCGGAGAAGCCCAATGCCGCCCCCTCTCAAAAGCCCCAGGCCAGCCCTGAGGCCACGCCCGTCCCCACCCCCTCCGAGAGCCCGGACACCAGCTCTGTGGTCACCCAGGTGTGGGAGCAGATCGCCGCCGATTTGGCCGACGTGCTGCCCTCCTCCATGGACCTGACTGGCGACGACCTGAAGAGCACCTACGGCATCGACCCGGCGGACCTGGAGGATTACGTCTGCAAGCTGCCCATGATGAGCGCTCATATCACCGAGTTTTTCATTGCCAAGGTGAAGGACGGCAAGATGGATGCCGTCAAGGCCGCGCTCCAGGCCCGGCAGGAGGCCCTGGCCGGCGGCTTCCTCTACCCCTCGCTGGTGGAGCTGGTGGAGGACTACAAGCTGGTGGTCAACGGCAATTACATCCTCTTCTGCATCACCGAGAACGCCGACCAGGCGGTAGAGATCTTCGACGACTATACAAAGTAAGGAAAAGCGGGTATAATACCAAAAGGCCGGCCTGTGGGCCGGCCCTTTTCCGCCATTCCGTGACGTGAGGTGAGCCTGTTGGTCTTTTCCAGCCCGCTGTTTCTGTTTTTCTATCTGCCCGCAGTTCTGCTGGTTTACTATATGACGCCTCTGCGGTGGCGCAACGCGGTCCTGCTGGTCTTCAATCTGATCTTCTATGGCTGGGGGGAGCCGGTCTATATCCTCATCATGTTTCTCTCCATCGCCATTGACTACACCCATGGGATGCTGGTGGAGAAGGCCAAACGGCGGGGGCGGGACGGCCGGGCCCGGGCGGCGGTGTGCTCCTCGGTGCTCTTCAACCTGGCCCTGCTGTTTTTCTTCAAGTATTGGGACTTCCTGGCCGAGAGCCTGGCCGCCGTGGGGCTGGACTTTATGCCCCGGCTGGGTCTGAGCCTGCCCATCGGCATCTCCTTCTACACCTTCCAGACCATGAGCTATACCATCGACGTATACCGGGGGGACGCGCCAGTGCAGCGCAGCGTGATCAGCTTCGGCACCTTCGTTACGCTTTTTCCCCAGCTCATTGCCGGCCCCATCATCCAGTACAAGGACCTGGACGCGCAGTTGGACCACCGGGACCACACGGCGGAGAAGTTTGCCTCCGGCGTGCAGGTCTTTGTGGTGGGCATGGCCAAGAAGGTGCTGCTGGCCAACAACCTGGGGATGCTGTGGGATGCCTACAAGGCCGTCCCCGCCGCCGGGCTCACCGTCCTGGGGGCCTGGCTGGGGGTGGCGGCGTTCTCCCTGCAAATCTACTTTGACTTCTCCGGCTACTCCGACATGGCCATCGGCCTGGGCCGGATGCTGGGCTTCGAGTTCAAGCCCAACTTTGACTACCCCTATATCTCCCGAAGCATCACCGAGTTCTGGCGGCGGTGGCACATCTCCCTGGGCACCTGGTTCCGGGAGTACGTCTACATCCCCCTGGGGGGCAACCGGGTCTCCCGGGGCCGGCTGTGCTTCAACCTGCTGGTGGTGTGGGGCCTGACCGGCATCTGGCACGGGGCGAGCTGGAACTTCCTGCTGTGGGGCCTCTATTTCGGGGTGCTCCTTATGCTGGAAAAGCTGTTTCTGAAGCGGTGGATCGACCGCTGGCCCGCCTGTTTCCAGCACGCCTATACCTTGCTCTTGGTGGCGGTGAGCTGGGCCATCTTCGCCCTGGAGGACTTTGGCCAATTGGGCGCCTACCTGGCGGTGATGTTCGGCCTGGCGGGGCGGAGCCTGACCGATGGGGCCTTCTTCTACTATTTGCGCTCCTACCTGCCGGTGCTGGTCCTGGCCTGCCTGGCCTCCACCCCCCTGGCCCGCCGCCTGTGGCACAGGGCTCCCACGCGGGCCGTCCAGGCGGCGCTGCCGGTGCTGCTGCTGGCGGGTCTGCTGCTGTCCACCGCCTATCTGGTGGACGCCACCTACAACCCCTTCCTGTATTTCCGGTTCTGAGGAGGCGAGAAGCATGTCAAAAAAATACGCTGTCTTTATCACCGTGCTGTTCTGCGCCTTTCTGGGCGCCTTTGCCGTGGCCAACGCCCTGACGCCGGACCGGGAGTTTTCCCCCATGGAGAACCGCTATCTGGCCCAGCGGCCCACCCTGGACAGACGGGACTTCACCCTGAGCTGGAGCGCAGCCGGGACCGGGGACTTTTTCAGCGGCAAATTCATGTCGGACTTCGAGCGCTATGTCACCGACCAGTTTGTGGGCCGGGACGGCTGGATCGCCGCCAAGGCGGCGGCGGAAAAGCTCTCGGGCAAGGGGGAGAACAACGGGGTCTATCTCTGTAAAAAGGAGACCCTGATCCCCCGGTTTGACCGGCCGGATGCCCGAAGGGTGACGGATAATCTGGATTATGTGAACAAATTGGTGGAACATGTGGACATTCCGGTGTACTTTGCCCTGATCCCCGGTAAGGTCTCGGTGTGGGCGGACCGGCTGCCGGAGGGGGCTCCCAACGCCGACGAGAGCGCCATCCTCCGGGAGGCGGCGGCCGCCTCCCGGGCCCGATGGGTGGATGTCCAGGGGGCTCTGCTGGCCCATGCCGGGGAGGACATCTACTACCGGCTGGACCACCACTGGACCAGCCTGGGGGCCTATTACGGCTACGCCGCCCTGACGGAGGCCATGGGACTGGACCCGGTACCCCTGAGCGCCTATGAAAAGACCACGGTCTCCACCGACTTCAACGGCACCACCTTTTCCTCCTCCGGCGTGCGGTGGATGACGCCGGACGTCATCGACCAGTACGTGCCGGAGGACGGGGTGGAGGTGACCTCCTGGTTTGGAGCGGAGCCCCAGACGGGGAGCCTCTACGACTGGTCGAAGCTGGAGGAAAAGGACCAGTACGCCTTTTTCATGGGGGGCAACCAATCCCTGGCGGTGGTGCGGACGGAGCACACCGACGCTCCCAAGCTGCTCATCGTCCGGGACTCCTATACCGACAGCCTGGTCCCCTTCCTCACCGCCCACTTCTCCGAGATCCACCTGGTGGACCCCCGGTACAACAAGACCCCTCTCAGCGGATATCTCGCGGAAAACGAGATCGACCAGGTGCTGGTCCTCTACAGCGCGGCGAATTTCGTCAGCGACACCAACCTGTTTGTCCTGAGCAAATAAAAAAGACCGGGCGGACTGGCTCCGGGCGCGTTTTTCTTGACAAGTCCATGAGACAAATGTAAAATAAAAAGGAAGAGACAACTGTCTCGAAAGAGAGGAGGGGAGTTGAGTGAGCTTACAGCGGCTGCCCGACGCGGAGCTGGAGGTCATGCAGGCCCTGTGGGGGCAGAAAGCCTATCCCGTTTCCTCCGGGGAACTGATGGCGGAGCTGTCGGGTCGGCACTGGCAGACCGCCACGCTGCTCAAGCTGCTTTCCCGCCTGGAGGAACGGGGCTTTGTGGGGCGGGAAAAGGCGGGAAGGGCTAATTTGTACCACCCCCTGGTGTCCCGCCAGGACTATCTGGCCCTGGAAAGCCGATCCTTTCTGGAGCGGCTCCACGGTGGGTCCCTGCCCTCCCTGGTGGCGGCCCTGGTGGACAGCCGGGCCGTTGGCCGGGAGGATCTGGCGGAGCTGGAGGCGCTGCTGCAGGAGAGGCGACGGGAGCCGGCGGAGCGGAGGGAATAGGATGGAGCAGTTTTTATCCATGCTGGCGGAGGTCTCCCTGGCCATGGCGGTGGTCATCGCCGTCCTGCTGGCCCTGAGCCGGGTGCTGGAGCGCCGATTTGTGCCCCAGTGGCGGTGCTGGGCCTGGCTGGCGGTGGCCCTGCGGCTGTGTCTGCCGTTCAATCTGAGCCTGGCCCAGGCTCCGGTGGTGCTGGAAGCGCCCCGGGCGGCGGTGCGGGTGGAGCGTCAGGTGTCACCGGAGGCCGGCCCCGCCCGGTGGTCCTGGAACACCAGCCCGGCAGCGGCTGGGGCCCCCTCGATGGAGCGGGGGGTCCGGACGGGGGATGAGCCTGCTGGCTCCGGAGGGGAAGACGCCGCCCCGGTGGTCGAGGTGCGTCGCATCCCCGCCGGATGGCTGCTGGCGTTCCTGTGGGGCGCGGGGGCCCTCCTGTTTTTGGGGGATCAGATTCTGCGCTGCCGGGCGTTCCAGCGCCGCATACGGCGCTGGAGCCGTCCCGCGGGGATGTATGGCGGCGTCCCGCTGGCGGAGTGCGGCCTGGTGGGGACGCCCCTGCTGATGGGCTGGATTCGCCCGGTCATTGTAACGCCGACCGGCGGGGCGGAGGAGGTGGCCCTGCTGCACGAGTACACCCACGCCCAACGGCGGGACCTGTGGTTTAAGCTCCTGCTGGTGCTGGCCAACGCCATCCACTGGTTCAACCCTCTGGTATGGGGCATGCGGCGGGCGGCGGAGCGGGACGTGGAGATGGCCTGTGACGCCCAGGTCCTCCAGGGCCGGAGCCTGGAGGAGCGCCGGGCCTATGGCCGGGCGCTGCTCCGGGCGGCGAGCGTGTCGGCCCCCGCGCTGACCACCTCGTTTTCCGG
>ERZ857998.3881-NODE-3881-length-11554-cov-17.464649_pt1 | contig 11554 bp, 7 predicted proteins | sample MGYA00519954_ERZ857998 | MGnify/ENA primary metagenome ERZ857998 (study PRJEB31778, sample SAMEA3449424) | human gut metagenome | biome: human gut; feature: human-associated habitat; material: faeces | place: United Kingdom | collected 2010/2012 ...
GCTGTCGGGTAAACCAGTACAGCGTAGGTCACTACGAAATCCTCGGATACGGAGTACCGAACTACTAACAAAAGCGCCACCGACTCACTTTTGATGTGGGTCGGTGGCGCTTTTTTTGTTTACGGGTTGCATTTCTTGCAGGGGTCATATCCTTGGGAAATCAGATCATCTCTGCTTCCGGTATAAGTCTGCTTGTTCTTATCACTCATTTGTTTGACTGACGAGCAAGAAGGATAGTGAAACTTTTTCGTATTGACATTCAGAATGTAGGTACTTTCAACATTTTGGGCTGGAGGATTAGATTGTTCGGTTTGCTTCGGCGGTTCTGTTTGTTGAGTACCAGCGAATGAACTATCCCCAGTTGCATAGTTTATCGAAATGTCTGGCTGGACATTGTAGCAATATACATTAAAGCAAATGCCATCTCCATTGTCCTCAACAGAGTATGCTTCCAGTAAAACACCGCTTGCAAGGAGATTGTTGCCCTCAAAAATTGGCGTGGAGCGATATAGAATGTGATTTTCGGTTTCTTTAACATAGTCTGCAACCATATTCTCGAATGGCAGCATCCCCTGAATGTTCAGATAGCGAGTACCTGTTATAAGATTTTTTGTGTTGGCATTTTCGCCAGAGAGCTGATAGCCGATCAAGTGACAACGATTATACAGATACTTCCCATCCACATTATCGTATTTTACAGTATGCCAACCTGTTGGTTTAACACTTCCGATAGAGCCTCGCTCTTCGGTCGGCATTAAATCTTTTCCGATGGAAGCAACACAAACGCCGCATCGCCCCAACGAGTCAAGATCACTGTAATACTCATATGAGCTGGTTGTATAGTCGCTCTCGGTAAAATACGGAATGTTGTTATTGATTACAGCATATGGCGAACCGGAATAAGCAGGTACATCGCTAATGGAAAAAGAAGAATTGCTTTCTTTAGCGGGAGTGGTTGCATTGCTTGTTGTCTGCGATGCAGATGCTTCTGAGGAGGATGAATTGTCTGAGCCTGTGTCGGATGGTGTTGTCGTTCCGTTAGCGGAATCCGAAATGGTATATCCCGGCGATACCGCTGGCGACTCAACCGTTCCGCTTTCGGAGATACATCCGGCTATGATAATACAAGTGACGAGGGCTAACGAAGCTGCGATAGAGCCAATGGCAATTTTCTTTTGCCGTGCTTTCTTTTTCTGCGCTGCTTCTTCCGCAGTTTTTAGAGTGGATAATTGCTTTTCGTATTCTTCTAAACGCTCGGAATTGCGGGCAGAGAGTTTCTTCTTTTGGCGGAGCTTCTCAATCTCTTTCTCAAAGTCCGCTATGCTTTTCGGCTTTTTAGAAAAGAGGCTCATCTGACATACACCTCTTTCGTGATCTTTTCGTGAGAGGTGCCACCAAAGTCAAGCGTAGTTTCGAGCTTGTAATCGCTTGCGTAGTCAATGTCAAAATAGAAATCTGCCGGGTAATCTCGGTTCCATTTATAAATGACCAACCTTGAAATCTTTTCTTTGAACTCAGCAACCGATGTGTTTTCAACAAAACAATAGTCTTTGGCATCGGCGTCAGCTAAAAAGCTTTCGCTGATGGAAACGCTACATTCTGCTTGAGAAAATAATGACTCAGAGTAAGGTGCAATCAATAAAGAAGCCCCATTGATAGTTTTCAAAATATCCTTGACAACATTAGCATCTCGACTTTGCCGACGATGGTTAAACATCATCCCATTCGCATTATCTAAGCAAACAATAACAGTCATAGCCACCCCTCCATCTTCATCGCACAAACGCTAACAGACCTAAAATAACGCTATAGGTGTAATTATTATAGCAGATAATCAAGAAAACTACAACCAGTAGAGTTAGATTATGCCTACACGACCGTGTATGGCGTGCGTGTTGTCGATTATAATACTAATAGTGCGATAGTAACGCTGAAGGGGGTGGTTCCCGTGGACATCGAAACGATTGGTCTGAATATCAGAAAATGCAGAAACGCAAAAAAGATGCGTCAGGAAGATTTGGCACAGAAAGCGAATGTGAGTTCAAATTATATCAGTGCTGTCGAGAGAGGCGTAAAGATACCGTCAGTCGAAACGCTAATTGATATTATGAACGCACTCGGTGTTTCTGCTGATATGATATTTTGCGATGTCATTGATGCGGGTGTAACTGAGAAGAATAATCAGCTTGACGCAAAAGTTTCTCAACTTTCCACCAAGGATAGAAAGACCGTCTATGATGTACTTGATCTCTTGGTTAGAGGTTTGTCCAAATAACTCCAAAGTTCGGCTTTGCGCCGAACTTTTTTCTAAACTGGAACAATTAAGAAAGCAGCCGGAAACGGCTGCTTTTCCTTTACGCTGATGAAGGGTGATAAGGTGGTCGAGTTGGTCTAAATAAGTACCGATCTTCCGTTGTTCCTCGACTGACGGTACAGTTATTTCAATTTTCAGAAAATCGGACTCGTGTATTCTCCATTGTCCATAGATGACACCCTGACGCCATTTGACCATAGCATTTATAAAGTCCTTTCTGACCAATCTTCTTCCTAAAAAATCCGAGTCAGCTATGCCAGTAGGCTCAAAAATGCTATATACCGGTGAAATGCAGGCTTTTCCGTACTTATTCAGACCTATGGAGCCGGTTTCAAGGTTGTTGGAGCTATATATGAAATCGCCTTTCTCTGTTTTCTTATATAGCTTGTTTACCGTGTCCGTAACTAAGGCGCTTCGGTCATAACGCTCACCTTTAGGGGCAACACCTTCATTTGCTATGAATGCCATTAGGGGATATTCGTCGCTCATTGGTGCTTGTTGATTACGCTCTATGAGCAAATCCCCAACCTTACGCTGTTCCCAAGAGGATGTATAAAAAGGATGGATCAGTTGGACAGTCAGAGAAATATTCGGGGTTGAATGAAAAAAGGCTGTCGTTGATGAAGGGTGATAAGGTTGTCGAGTTGGCGAAAGAAGTCACTAATGGCTTGCTGTTCAATCAGACTTGGAAGCCAAGTCTTTAATTCAGAAAACTCTGTTCGATTCACGATTTGCATTGTTCCGGTAGCTGCGGAGCTTTTCATTTTTGCAGACCACAACGCACTTTCTGTTAAAAGAAAATAAGGGTCACTCTCGTTCTCATTCGGGGTTAATCCGTTAATCTGTTGATTGAAACTGCCCGTATTTCCAAGCATTGTGTTCTTTCCGATACTCGCAATGCAGGTTACAAGTATGGTGTTTTTCGGAACAACACGACCGACTTGTTGCCCTAAGTCACTCAATTTCCTTGCACTTTCGAATGTGATGTTTTCGCATATATCAGTTGGAGTAACCCATACGATTCCATCATCTGAGTAGTAGTCAGGAATAGATGTTGATGGGGTGCTACCAGTCGTAATTTTTCCTAACTCCCCCAGCTTACGCTGTTCCCAAGCTATCCGGTCGCAGTCGAGCTTATTCAGGTGTGAAATATGGGAAGTAAGTTTGAAATTTCGGGATTTATTGTTGCTAATTCGGGATTATATGCTATAATATAAGATGTGTTTTAGCACTTACTCGCAGGTTGAGAGAAAGGAATGATACGATGGCTGTAAGCTATAAAAAACTTTGGCACATTCTGCTTGATCGAGATATGAAGAAAAGAGATTTGCAGGAAGCTGCTGGACTCACTAAATACGCAATCAATAAGCTCAGTCGTGATGAAAATGTAAGCACTGAAGTGTTGGGAAAAATCTGCTCAGCTTTGAATTGCACGACTGACGATATTATGGAGTTTGTTCCCGACGAGAAGTGAGTCCGTTTTAAGGGACACTAATTGTTGTATCATAACAGTGGGGTAGTATATTGCCCTAAAAAAAGAAAAAGGATGGGTTCACAGGATGAATAAGCAACAGCTTGCTCAGAAAATATGGGCTTCCGCAAACCAAATGCGTTCCAAAATCGAAGCGAATGAATATAAGGATTACATACTTGGCTTTATCTTTTACAAGTATCTATCTGATAAAGAAATCAAATTCTTGAAGGAAAATGACTATGACGACGAACTTCTGAAAACCGTATCAGAAGAAGATGACGAAACGGTTAAGTGGGTTCAAGAGAATATCGGCTACTTTATTGCCTATAAAGACCTCTTTTCTACTTGGCTCTCGATGGGTAAGGACTTTGATGTTTCAAATGTCCGTGATGCGCTCTCTGCGTTCAGCCGGTTGATTTCCAACACGCACAAAAAGGTGTTTGATAAGGTATTCGATACTTTGCAAACGGGTCTTTCCAAACTTGGCGATAGCTCCGGTTCACAAACAAAAGCAATCAGCGGACTTCTGACGCTGATAAAGGATATTCCTATGGACGGTAAGCAGGACTACGATGTTCTCGGCTTTATCTACGAATACCTTATCAGTAACTTTGCGGCTAATGCCGGAAAGAAAGCAGGCGAGTTCTACACCCCGCACGAGGTATCTCTGCTGATGTCTGAAATCGTTGCAAGCCACTTGAAGGGTAAAAGCGAAATCAAGATTTACGACCCGACAAGCGGTTCGGGATCGTTGCTTATCAATATCGGTCAGAGCGTTGCCAAGTATATGACCGATGACAACAACATCAAATACTTCGCTCAGGAGTTGAAGGAGAACACCTACAACCTGACCCGGATGAATTTGGTTATGCGTGGCATCAAACCGGATAATATCGTCACTCGTAACGGCGATACTCTTGAGGAGGATTGGCCGTACTTTGACGAAAATGATCCGGTAAATACCTATAATCCTCTCTATGTGGATGCGGTCGTGTCCAATCCGCCGTATTCGCAGGCTTGGGACCCGTCCAACAAAGAGGGTGATCCTCGTTATGCTCGTTTTGGACTTGCTCCCAAAGGGAAAGCCGACTATGCTTTCCTCTTGCACGATCTGTTCCATATCAAGCCGGACGGCATTATGACAATCGTTCTTCCCCACGGCGTACTGTTCCGTGGCGGTGAGGAAGGTGAAATCAGAAAGAACCTGATTGAGAATAACCATATCGACGCCATTATCGGGCTGCCTGCAAATATCTTCTTTGGGACAGGAATTCCCACCATCATTATGGTGCTGCGCCAAAAGCGTGAGAACACCGATGTTCTTATCATCGATGCATCCAAGGGCTTTATCAAAGAGGGTAAAAATAACAAGCTCCGTGCGTCTGACATTAAACGCATAGCAGATACCTTTATCAAGCGTGAAAGCGTTACGAAGTTTTCACGAGTCGTCAGTCGTGAAGAAATCCGCAGCAATGATTATAACTTGAACATTCCTCGCTATGTTGATTCCTCCGAAGCTGCCGAGCATTGGGATGTCTATGCGTCTATGTTTGGCGGTATCCCGACAGCAGAAATTGACGAGATGAGCGAATTCTGGACGGCGTTCCCTGCGCTGAAAAAGGCGTTGTTTACCGAGAGTGGCATTCCTTATGTGAATGTGTCTACCCCTGATATTAAGAGTGCCATCAAGAGCCACCCTGATGTGGTCGGGTTTGAGAATGCTTTTAACGCCGCCTTTTCCACTTTCCCGGCATTCCTGAAAGAAGAACTTATCGACCGGATGGGAAGCATTGAAATCTCTAAGGCTGAAACCGTTCTGAGTGCTGATATTTTCGAGCGACTGAAAGATATTCCACTTATCGACAAATATGCGGCGTTCCAGCTTCTTGACGACGATTGGACAGGTATTTCCATCGACCTCGAAATGTTGCAAACCGAAGGCTTTGCTGCAACAAAGAAGGTCGATCCGAACCTTGTCATCAAGAAAAAGGACGGTAAAGACCAGGAAGTTCAAGAGGGCTGGGTAGGTCATATTATCCCGTTCGACTTGGTACAGGCGACTTTGCTCTCCACAGAAACGGACGAGCTTCACGGTTTGGAAAGCCGTTTGGCGGAAATCCCTTCTGAGTATGAGTCTATCCTTGATGAAATGACAGAGGAGGATAAAGAGAGCTGCAACGATGTTCTCACCGAGGAAGGCGATGCTTTCGTTCCGAAAGAAGTATCCAAAAAGATTAAGGAACTGAAGAAAGACCGTTCTCCTGAAAGCGTTGCGCTTCGTACACTCTTAGAAAAGGTAGAGTCTTTGGTCAAGAGCGAGAAAGAAATCAAGGCGGAGATCAAGGCAAAGAGTGCTGCGTTGCAGGCAAAAACAAAGGATACGATTGAAAGACTGAGCGACGAGCAGGCTTTGGATCTGCTCGAAAAGAAGTGGATTGCTCCTCTCATTGAGAGCATTCACAAACTGCCTGATACCGTAATCGACAGCTTGGTGAGCAAAATTCAAGCCCTTCAAAACAAGTATGCTACAACTTTCTTCGAGGTCGAACAGCAGATCAGCGAAACCGAAGCAACGCTTTCGGGAATGATCGATGACCTTGAGGGTAATGAGTATGATATGCTGGGACTTAATGAGTTGAAGAAATTGCTGGGAGGTAGTGCAGAATGACGAAAAAATCAGATGCTCCCGCAATTCGCTTCAAAGGATTCTCAGACGCTTGGGAACAGCGTAAGCTGGGAGAGATGGGGCAAACATACACAGGCTTATCGGGAAAAACAAAAGACGATTTTGGTCACGGACAGGCTCGATTTGTGACTTATATGAATGTCTTTTCAAATCCTATCAGCAATCCAGAAATGACCGAGCCGATAGAAATCGACCCCAAGCAAAATGAAGTTGAAGTTGGAGATGTGTTTTTTACCACTTCGTCCGAAACGCCCGAAGAAGTAGGAATGTCCTCTATTCTGCTTGAAAAACGGGGAAAAACTTATCTTAACAGCTTTTGCTTCGGCTTTCGTCCTTCGGAAAAAATAGACAGCTACTATCTTGCGTATATGCTACGCTCTGAGTCTGCAAGAGCAAAAATTACTTTGTTGGCGCAAGGTATCTCACGATACAATATTTCAAAAAACAAGGTTATGGAAATAGCCGTTTCACTTCCATCACTTGATGAGCAAAAGATGATTGGACAGTATTTCAGCCAACTCGACAACCTTATCACCCTTCATCAGCGTGAGTTGGAAAAGCTCCAAAATATCAAGAAATCTATGCTTGAAAAGATGTTCGTGTGACATCAATTTCGCAGGAAGGAGGAAATCGAATGACATTCCAAAAAGAAGCGGACTTTGAGGAAGCCCTGATTAAAGTCTTGGCGGATAAAGGATGGGAAAAAGAAGTCATCAAGAACCCGACCGAGCAAGACCTCATCCGAAATTGGGCAAAGATCCTGTTTGATAACAACCGTGGAATTGACCGCTTGAATAACTATCCTCTTACGGATGGCGAAATGCAGCAGATCATCGAACAGATCACGGAACTTAGAACACCGTTAAAACTCAATGGCTTTATCAACGGAAAAACTGTGTCCATCAAGCGTGATAACCCTGATGATAAGCTCCATTTCGGCACTGAAATCAGCTTGAAAATATATGATCGCAGGGAAATCGCCGCTGGACAGAGCCGGTATCAGATCGTACAACAACCAGTTTTTCCGAGCAAGTCAAAAATGCTGAATGACCGTCGTGGTGATTTGATGCTGCTTATCAACGGTATGCCTGTCATACATATCGAACTGAAGCGCAGCGGTGTCCCCGTCAGTCAAGCATATAATCAGATTGAGAAATACTCATATGAGGGCGTTTTTACCGGATTGTTCTCGCTCGTTCAGGTGTTTGTAGCAATGAACCCTGAAGAAACTCGTTATTTTGCGAATCCCGGACCTGACGGAAAGTTCAATACTGATTACTATTTCCATTGGGCTGACTTCAATAATGAGCCTATCAACGATTGGAAAGCTATCGCCTCCTCGCTGCTGTCCATCCCTATGGCGCACCAGCTCATTGGTTTTTATACTGTTGCCGACAATGCTGACGGTGTTCTGAAGGTAATGCGAAGCTACCAGTATTACGCAGCCAGCGCAATTTCCGATGTTGTGTCTAAAACGAAGTGGGATAGCGGTAAGCAGCGTGGCGGCTACATTTGGCATACCACCGGCTCAGGTAAGACGATGACGAGCTTTAAGTCGGCTCAGTTGATTGCAAACTCCAATGATGCTGATAAGGTTATTTTCCTTACCGACCGTATTGAGTTAGGAACGCAGTCGCTCAAGGAATATCGGGCATTTGCGGACGAGAACGAAACCGTGCAGGCAACAGAGAACACATATGTCCTTTTGACTAAGCTGAAAAGCAACGCAACGGCAGATACCCTAATTGTTACCTCTATTCAGAAGATGAGCAATATCCGAGATGAGGACGGAGGACTTAATGCAAGCGACATTGAAATAATCAACGGCAAACGGCTTGTTTTTATTGTTGACGAGGCTCATCGTTCAACTTTTGGAGATATGCTATCCATCATCAAGGAAACATTTCCCAATGCCATCTTCTTTGGCTTTACCGGCACACCGGTGTTTGAGGAGAATGCAAAGAAAAACAATGCCCAAACAGATGTTTTTGGCAATGAACTCCATAGATATAGCATTGCTGATGGTATCAGGGATAAGAATGTGCTTGGATTTGATCCTTATAAAGTCCTGACTTTCCGTGATAAGGATGTCCGCAAGGTGGTTGCCTTGGAAAAAGCAAAAGCAGCAACCGAAGAAGAAGCAATCAGCGATCCCAAAAAGGCAAAAATATTCTATGAGTATATGGACTCCTCCACCGTCAAGATGGCGGGCTTCTTGGGCGATGACGGAAAGTGGGTCAAGGGCATTGAAGATTATCTTCCAAAAACTCAGTACCTTTCCTCGGAGCATCAAAGCAAGGTTGTTGAGGATATTCAAGAAAACTGGCTTACTTTGAGTCACAACGGGAAATTCCACGCAATCTTTGCAACGAGCAGCATCCCCGAAGCAATAGACTACTATCGACTGTTGAAGGCTGCAATGCCGAAACTTAGGATCAGTTGCCTTTTTGACCCCAATATCAGCAATGAAGATGGTGACTACAAAGAATACAGAGGGCAGCCGATTGCTTTCTATAAAGAGCAAGGCTTAATCGAAATCCTTACTGACTATAATACGATGTTTGGTCAGGATTTTTCGATTGCTACACACGCTCGCTTCAAAAAAGACCTTTCTCTACGCCTTGCCCACAAAGAGCAATATAAGCGGGTCGAAAGAGAGCCTGAGAAGCAGCTCGACCTCCTGATTGTAGTGGATCAGATGCTTACCGGCTTTGACTCTAAGTGGGTCAACACGCTGTATATGGACAAGATACTGGAGTATGAGAACATCATTCAGGCATTTTCCAGAACCAACAGACTTTTCGGACCCGATAAGCCTTTTGGCATCATCAGATATTATCGCAAGCCGCATACGATGGAGCAGAATGTGAGCAAAGCTGTTAAGCTCTATTCCGGCGATAGACCGATAGGTCTGTTCGTTGAAAAACTGTCTTACAACCTCGGAAAGCTCAACGCTGTGTTTGATGATATTGCCTATTTGTTCAAGAATGCTGGTATCCCTGACTTTGAAAAGTTGCCTGCGGACGGAACCGTAAGAGCTAAGTTCGCCTCGCTGTTTAGAGATTTCAACGGATACCTTGAAGCTGCTAAAATCCAAGGATTTAGGTGGGACAAACACACCTACTCATTCAAGGACGAGGAAAGTGGAAATTCGATTGAAATTACAATGGAGTTCGATGAGAACGCATTTTTGATTTTAGCACAGCGTTATAAAGAGCTTTCCGCTGCTTCTTCCGATGATCCCGGATCACAAGACATAGATATACCATACGATCTTGTTGGATACCTGACTGAAATTGACACAGGGGTTATCGATGCCGATTATATGAACAGTCGCTTCGATAAGTACCTCAAATTGATTCGACAGGAAGGTTCGTCCGAGGAATCTATTGAGCAAGCAAAGGCAGAACTTCACAAAACTTTTGCTGCCCTAACGCAAGAGGAGCAGAAATACGCAAACATCTTTCTGCACGACATTGAGCGAGGCGATGTCATTGCCGAGGACGGAAAAACGCTTCGTGACTACATCACGGAGTATCAGTTTAGAGCAAAAGATGACCAAATTCATCGTTTTGCGACTATCTTCGGTCTTGATGAGGATAAACTCAGGAATATGATGGGGCTTAACTTGAATGAAGCGACTATCAATGAGTTTGGCAGGTTTGACGAGCTGAAAAAGAGCGTTGATAAGACCAAAGCAAAAGCGTTCTTTGAAGCATATGAACAAACCAAGTTGATTCCGCCCAAGGTCAATATGAAAACGGATCAGCTTTTGCGGCAGTTTATTCTTACCGGTGGATTTGAGGTTGATATGCCGTAATGAGTGCCATCACCGCTAAAGCAAGCCGAAAAATGAAAAAATATGCGGTCTTAACAAGAGAGCCAAGGTGTTTCCTTGGCTCTTTTGATTTTTCTTGGGAACAGCGTAAGTTGGGTGAACTCGTTGATAGAGTAGTTCGCAAGAATATAAACAACGAATCTACGCTACCATTAACAATCTCAGCACAATATGGTTTGGTTGACCAAATCACATACTTTAATAACCGTGTTGCAAGCCGAGATGTGAGCAACTATTACTTGGTGCTGAACGGCGAATTTGCCTACAACAAAAGCACCTCTGATGGCTATCCATTTGGTGCGGTCAAAAGACTTGATCTGTACGAAAAAGGCGTGCTATCAACGCTTTACATCGTTTTTGCTCCCAAGAAAGAGCAACAGATTGATTCGGATTATCTGACCGTTTTCTTCGATACAGATAGGTGGCACAAAGGTGTTGCTGAGAGAGCTGACGAGGGTGTGAGGAATCACGGGCTTCTCAATATTTCTGCCGAGGATTTCTTTGATATAGACCTTTCTGTACCTAAAGATATTGTAGAGCAAAAGCAAATCGGGGCGTTTATTCGTCAGCTCGACAACCTTATCACCCTTCATCAGCGTAAATGTGCAAATTTATGCAGCCCTTCTCAGGTGGTTTTCTCTCTGTTATTTGCGACTTCAACTTTTTCTTGGGAACAGCGTAAGCTCGGAGAACTTGCGTTATTCAATCCTAAAGATGAGCTGCCTCAAACATTTGAATATGTCGATTTGGAGTCTGTTGTTGGCACAGAGATGTTGTCGCATAGGACTGAGGTAAAGTCATCTGCTCCATCAAGAGCACAGCGACTTGCTCACACCGGGGATCTATTCTATCAGACTGTGCGTCCATATCAAAAGAACAATTATCTTTTTGAAAAGCCCGATAATAACTATGTTTTTTCGACTGGATACGCACAAATGCGTCCCTATGTTGACGGGTATTTTCTGCTCAGCCTTGTTCAGAGCGAACGCTTCGTAAAGGTTGTTTTGGATAACTGCACAGGAACAAGTTATCCAGCAATAAATGCGAATGATTTGGCTGAGATTGAGGTGGCTGCACCATCGGATGAGAGCGAAGCACAAAAGATTGGCACAATATTTCGTAGCATAGACAACCTTATCACCCTTCATCAGCGTAAGTTTGAAAAGTTGACGAATGTTAAAAAGTCGATGCTCGAAAAGATGTTCCCGCAAAATGGCAGCAGTTACCCCGAAATTCGCTTTA
>ERZ857998.3883-NODE-3883-length-11553-cov-3.547052_pt1 | contig 11553 bp, 14 predicted proteins | sample MGYA00519954_ERZ857998 | MGnify/ENA primary metagenome ERZ857998 (study PRJEB31778, sample SAMEA3449424) | human gut metagenome | biome: human gut; feature: human-associated habitat; material: faeces | place: United Kingdom | collected 2010/2012 ...
TCATGTTCGCCCGGAACAGGTGCTCGCTCAGTCTGTTGCGTATCACTGCTTGTCCAACCTCCTTTATCCGTCCATTCTCGCTCCGCAGTTTGGGCAGTGGTTACTTTTTACGGCTGTCCCGCGACCACAGCGAAGTTGCACGGTCAACAAATGTGCCGCCCGATGGTGTCCACCGGTAATACGAGGAATCAACTCTTTCCCACCAACCCCGCACCACTGGCGCGACATCGGCGGTCGGGGAGTTGTCGATGCTATCAAGAAAAGCATTCGTGTCATACACATATTCATTCTCGCCATTTTCAAGCCAATCGGCTCTCAGCTTATCCGCGTCAATGTATCTGCTCATTCCGATCTCCTTTCTCCGTAGCTACAAAAATCGTTGCTATCAAGCCATTGTGTACACCCATCTCTGCAAATGTTTACACATCGAAACATAGGTTCTCTATTATCGACCTTTCTTGCCCATGCGCAATCCTTGCACCGCACAACGCGCACATCATCCTTATGCTTGAATTGATTGCAATCATCTGGGCATTCGCCGATATCGTTTCGATAATCGCAATCATCGTAACGTCTGCAATCATTGTACCTGTTCATCGTTTACCCTCCTGTTCCATGCTTCTATCGCATCTTCTTTCGAATCGTAGAATTGCCTCGTTTCACAACAGCAATCCAAACAAACAACACCAAATGTACTTGTATAACCGCTAAAAACATGTTCTTGTACGCACCCTTCACCGCCGCAAAACGGACACGGTTTCAACTCGCTCATTCCTGCGCTCCTTTCATGAAACACATCCAATGTGTGTTCATCTTCTTGCCAGACCGATGCCCAAACAAAGGCTCATGACCGATTGCATTGATCACATCACGCGTGCTGATAGAAACATCAGACCATTTGAAAATCAGCACGCCATCCGGTTTCAGCACTCTCATGCACTCCTGATAGCCTTCACGGATCATGTCCTGCCATCCTTCGTCAAGCGATCCGTATAATTTCGCCAACCACGAATCCTTTGACCAATTCTTAACGTGCGGAGGATCGAAAACCACAAGAGAAAATGTCTCATCCTCAAACGGTAGATCCCTGAAATCGCACTGTACATCAGGATTAACATCGCACACTCTGTGGCTTGTTCTTGTGCCATAATCGCTTTCCCACATCTCATTGCGCCGGTCACAGTAAACAGCATCCGGATGGTGTTTGTTAAACCATATTCCTCTGCTCCCGCAAGTGCAGTCTAAAATTTTCTTGTCCGTCTTAATCATCATTTTATCCCTCCAGCATCCTCATCAGCTCCGCGATCTGCCACTCGCGTTCCGCTTTCTTTGCCGCAGCCATTGCCGCAGCCCTCACCGCAGCCCATGCCGCACCCCTTGCCGCAGCCCATGCCGCATCCATTGCCGCAGCCCATGCCGCATCCCTTGCCGCAGCCCTTGCCGCAGCCATTGCCGCAGCCCTTGCCGCAGCCCTTGCCGCATACTTTGCCGCAGCCAATGCAGCATCCCATGCAGCATCCAGTTCATCGTCAGAAATCTCACCGCGCAGCCACTTCCGCTTCGCTTCGATTGCAGCAACGCTTCTCGAGTCAGGCTTGCCGATTCTCGCGATCGCTCTATCGGCGCACCGGCAAGCGAATTCGTGCAGGATCGGCGCATCGATCAGTTCCTCTCTAAGTACAAGCCACAGCCGATCTTCCGCATCTACTTCATCCAATCGCAGAATGTCTATCGCGCTCCACTCGTCACGAATTGCGCGATATCTGGACAGCTGATCTGCGTGTTTATCGCGTTCTTCCTCAAAAACCAGCCAGCACGGCTTGAAACTGACAAAATCTTCATAGGTGATCGTTTTCATTCCTGCTCTCCTTTCGGCGGTTCTGGTAAAGGCTGCCAATGTGAGACGTTGATGGAGTGTCTATCTGCATGCCGCCCCGAAAAACTGTCGATAGCGTTGAATTTCTTGTGCTTTGCAGAGTAGGGCAGCACCATATGAGTTTTGAAGCGCGTTAAGCACAAATACATTCCGCTTTCCACCGGCAACTTCTCATCAACAGGAATCCAACGCTGCACAGTAACGCCGTTTTCTATCAAGTGGTCGGCGATCTTCTCAACAAAACCGTGCTCGTCAGAGTTCCAATATACCGCGCTCTCTGTGCTTTCAAGAATCTCAATCAGCTTTTCTCTATTGGTTCTGCCCTTCATCTCCCCGTACTCCCGAAGCCATTGCTTCCGCGTTCGATTTCTCCCAGCGCGTCCGCACGCTCGAAGTCAACGTACAGCACCGGCAGCACGACCAACTGCGCGATCTTGTCCCCGCGCGGAAGGACGCCGCTCGGTGTTGACCGTAGCTCCGGGTCGCGCGTGAGATTGCCGATCAGTATGATCTTATTCATGCGTCCTCCTTTGCCTTTTTAATCCTCTTTTTCAGCGCCGCCATAAGCGCCTCCTGCGTATCGCCTTTGCGCTGTAAAGCGCTGATCACATCCTCATCCATGCCGCCCTGCACAACAAGATGGTGTATAACAACTGGGTGCTTTTGCCCCTGCCTGTGTAGGCGCTTGTTTGCCTGCTCGTACTGCTCCAGTGACCACACTAGACCAAACCAGATTATGTGATGCCCACCGTTCTGTAGGTTTAACCCGTAGGCGCAGCTGGCGGGGTGGGCCAGCAGCACATCAATTTCCCCGGCGTTCCACGCATCCTCATCCGTAGTGTTTTGATACACCCGCACCCGCAACCCCGAAGGTGCAAGCGCCGCCAGCAGGCGGTCACGGTCATGCTGGAAGTTATAAAACACAAGGGCGTGTTGCCCGTTCAGCTGCTCCAGCACTTCCAGAAACGCCTCGATCTTGCATTGGTGAATGGTAATGGCACGGCGGTCGCCGTCATATACAGCGCCATTGCAGAGCTGCAACAGCTTGCCGGTCAATACCCCGGCAGTCCCGGCCGTGATCGTCCCCTCGTCTGTTTCCAACAGCAGCTCACGCTCCAGCTGCTTGTAGGCTTTGGCGGCGGGGGTGTCCAACACCACCGGCACCTCGTCATATATCCGCTCCGGCATTTCCAAATAGTCCTCGGTTTTCATGCTGATGCAAATATCGCCTATGGCTTTCTGGATGTACTCCAAACTGCCATCTTTAGGGGCGTAGCTGAAAATGGTGGTGCGGTTTCGCTTGTCTGGGTCGAAAAACCGCTCTCGGTATTGGCCTATGGTCTTGCCCAGACGATCCCCGCCATCCAGCAGGAAGATCTGTGCCCACAGATCGATCAAGCCGTTGCTGGATGGGGTGCCGGTCAGCTCCACCAGCCTGTTTATGCGGCTGCGAACCAGCTTGAGTGCCTTAAACCGCTTGCTCTGCCAATTCTTGAAGCTGGAGGATTCGTCCAGCACCACCATGTCAAAGGGCCACGCATTCTTGAAATAATTGACCAGCCACACCACATTGTCCCGGTTGATCACATAAACATCCGCGGGGGTGGCAAGCGCCCGGAGACGCTGCCGCTGGCTGCCGCACACCAAGGAAATGCGTAGGTGCCGGAGGTGATCCCATTTGCTGGCCTCCTTGCTCCACGTTCCCTCTGCAACCTTTTTGGGCGCGATGATCAGGACATGCTGCACAGCCCAGCGGTTATACCGTAGATCATTGATGGCGGTCAGGGTGATGACGGTCTTGCCCAGCCCCATGTCCAAAAACAACCCGAGCGCTGCATCTGTGATTATGCGCTCTGTGCAATACTGCTGGTAGTTATACGGCTCATACCTCATCTGGAAACACCTCTTTCAAAAAGTCCTTAACTGCCTCCGGGCCTTTGACCACCCTCACCTCGGCGCCCCGTTTTTCCAGTTCACCGATCACCCATTTCTGAATGCTTGCCAACCTGCCGATCTCGGTTTTCAGCTCCACAAAATAAATGCGGCCGGTGGGGGTGAGTACAATCCTATCGGGAACGCCAGGCAGTCCGGGGCTTGTGAACTTCATACACATACCGCCCCTCATTTTCACGCCTTGCACAAGACGGGCCTCTATTTGGCTTTCTCGCATGGCCTGCACCTCCTGTTACTTTGATGCTCTCGCGCGCGTACAACCACGCAGGTTAGGCGTATCAGGGCGCGCGCGCTATACTATATTCTCTATTTCTTCTATATTTATATTTAATAAAAATAAAAGTAACAAAGTACCAACAGCCCGCAAAGCCACTATTTACAAGGGTTTTAGCCGTTACTTTGAAAGTAACACCCAAAGTATCAAGGTAACGCCCTCTGTTACCTTCGTTAGCGGATTTTTGAAAGTAACGGGCAAAGTAACAGCCCAAAGTAACAAGCTCATCTGCGTAAAAAACCTTTCTGCAATCCGCAATATCCGCATCGGATGCCGTTCCTTGACCGCACCCAGCCGGGGGCATTCGCCAGGATGTCATTGATTTCAACCGCATCGGAATAGGTCATATCCTTTTGCCTGCCATCCAGAGCCTCACACCACACCTCAAGGGCGCACACGCGATTACGCGGCACCAGTGTGAGGCTGTTTGTTTCCACAAAGCTGCCGCCCCAGAACATTTTGCGCTTGTCCAGCCCCCAGCTGTTCCAATCCTCTGGCACTCGCCGCTCAATGAAGTCCAACACGATACCCTCGCGCGCGCTGGCTTCGCGGTGGCTTTCCTGCATGGCTCTGGCGGCGTCCTCCAGCGCACTGCCGAGGAATAACGCCTCGCCGGCCCGCCAGCGCATGACTGCCTCCGCCCACAGCTGATCCACCTCATTTTCAAGTTCCACCCATATACTCTTGCTGTGCGGAATCACACCCACATCAATGGGCCAAAAGCGCCGGTTACCGGTGCGGTCTTGCAGATACTCAGAGCTGTTGGTGGTGCCGAAAAAGACGCAGCAGCGCGGTAGCTCTTTAACGTGCCGGCCCGTAGGCAGCTCGGAAACGGTCAGCTCGTAGGCTCAAAAACTGCTTGATCCGTGCTACATCCGTGCGTCTGAATGCGTCCAGCTCGCCCACCTCCACGATCCACACGCCTTGCAAAAGCTCGGATGCTTCCTTGCCCTCGAAAGTGCGGATGCTGTCATTGAACCAGCCCCGGCTCATTTTATCCAGCAGAGTGGACTTGCCGATGCCTTGCGGCCCGGACAGGATCACCATCGTGTCATATTTGCAGCCGGGGGACATCGCCCGCGCCACGGCGGCGGTAAAGGCCTTGCGTGTTACTGTACGGGTATATGGATCGTCAGCCGCCCCCAGATAGTCAATAAAAAGGGTATCAAGGCGCGGCACACCGTCCCAGTGCAGGCCATGGAGATAGTCCCGCACATCATTGAAACTGTGCTTGACACTATGAAGGGACAAAGCACCATCGATCTTGCCGTTGCCGGTAAGCTGGTAGTATTTCTCTAAATACCAGTACAGCCCCTGATTGTCGTTGTCATCCCACAGACGGCGCTTTTCTGATCTTTCCCACGGCAGCGCGCCCATGACCTCGCCGCGCCCGGCAAACTCGTTGAGGGCAAACTTGCCCTTGAGGTTCGGGTCATTCTCAAGGATTAGCCATACGTTGTCAATGGTGGCCTTGAGCTGCCCGGTCTGCTTGTTGATGGTCAGCTGCTTCACCCATGCGCCTGCGTCCGCGTCTGTAAGCGCGGGGGCGGTGTCCTCGCCCGCGAAGTCGCAGGCGGCGGCGTCAATGCGCTCCTGCGCCATGAGCGCAGCCACAGCCGGGTCTGCCACAGCCAGCTCACACATGGCGTTGTAGGAGGGCAAGCGGTTGGCTGGTGCGCCAGGGGTGGCGTCATCGTCAAGCCCCTCAAATTTATGTAGGCGCACAAGGTCAAAGGAATTGACCAGCCGGCCGCTGCATGGATCGGTGGCGTGATGGCTGTATAGGAATTTGCCCTCATCGTACAACACGGCGCCGCCCGTGGTGCTGCCGCCCAGATAGGTGTACCGGCCCGGTGTGCTGTCAACCGCCTCGTAAATCCCCGGAAGGTATGCAGCCATAGCTCCTAAAATGTCATAGGTACGGCAGAATGCGCCCACAACGCCATTTTTGGCGAGGGGATCGCCCTGCCGCATTGCCAGCTTTGTGTGGTTGGTTTCCCCGGCATGGCGGGGCCATGAGGTTACATCGTGCCAATCTGCATACTGCGCCAGCAGCCCGTCAGCAGACAGCATGGGCTTGTCCTGATAGGTGAAAATATATTCACTGTCTGCACAGCAGCTGGGCCAATACATGAGCCGGTGGACTTCGAAGGTGGTAGGGTCAGCCAGTTCCATGCCGATGATCTCAGCCATTTTCCGCGCCAGCGGCTCATATTCGTCAGCGGTCGCCGTGCGGTCGAGGGGCAGGAGAACGCGCAGACGGGGGGCGGCGGGGGAGTGCTTGCGGGTACTGTACACGCAATAGCCGCACCCAAGCCCTTCCACGCGCCGCAGTACGTCTTCTGTGCCGCCAGGTGGTATGTTGTCAAGGTCAAGGGTTAGCACGTCCCTGCCGGTCACTGCGGACGATTTACGGCGGGTTCCAAGCAAGCCGCCGGCAACATAGCCGCCCACATCCTTGAGGTCATCCTGCTCGGATTTTTTCATATTGAGATACGCCTGCATGGTTTCTGTGCCACGCGCCGGGATGCGCATCTTTTCATATAGCTCGGACAGCAGCAGGGTCTGTGGCTGCCAGCTCACGCTGCGGCGGTGATTGCCGACAGAGATTAATATTTTACGGTCGTTTACCACTGGCAATCACCTCTATATCCAACACATGGCCAATACCTAAAAAACCAAGTTGCAAAAACTTCCCGGTACGCATAACAACCGCGTTACATTGCGTGCAGCGATATTCTTTTACGCGGCTGCGCCAAAAATCGAAGTTCCTCCAGTTCCAGCTAAGTATGATCACGTTGCGCCGCCCCTCCTTAATCCTTTTTATAAAAATCCCCGATCCAACCGTCTGCGCCCAGCGGCAAGTCCGGCGCCCATGTCAGGGGCTGGGACATGATCGCTGCCACCCGGTCAAGGTCTGCGCGGTCGGGGGTACATTCAATGACAACCTCATCATGGACATGGAACACCACCGCATAGCCCAGCGCCTCCAGCCGTTCAAGGGCCTCTGCCAAGCAATCACGGGCAATAGCCTGCACGCAGTTCTCAACCAGCTTGCCGCCGTAGGTTTCGATCTGTTTCCACTTCTTTGTGGTCTGATCCATGCCTTTGTACATGATGGAGGGGTTGCCCCATTGATTTACGCCCAGAGAGGGATTTGCATAATAGAGCTTGCGTCCACTGGGCAGCCTGATGGTGAGGAAGTCCAACCCGTTGCCGGGGTCAACCTCCCGCGCCAGTAGAATGTTGTGCAGCCCGGTAGGGGCGCCGCTTTGTATCACGGACACGGCGGCGGCCTCCATCGCATACCACAGATCGCGTATGCGCTTGTTTGCGTCACGCCAGCGGCTCACGATGTCCGGCAATTCTTCCTCGGACAGCCCCATGTCCAGCGCGCCCATTTTGACCAGTGCGCCTGTGCCGCCCTGATACCCCAGCGCTAGCTCCGCGACCTTACCGCGCTGCCGGAGGGCATATTCGGGATTGCCCTTTTTTATCAATTCCAGCGGCACTCCAAACATCTGGGAGGCTGAGGCTTCATATATTTTGCCGTGGGTCTTAAAGACCTCCAGCCGCCATTGTTCACCGGCCAGCCATGAAATGACACGGGCCTCAATGCTGGAAAAATCAGCATCCAGTAGGACATGGCCGGGGGCGGCAATAAAGCTGGTGCGGATCAGCTGGGAGAGGGTATCAGGCACTGAACCGTAAAGCACACGCAGCCCTGCGGTTTCCCTGCGCTTGACCAAATCACGGGCGAGTGGCAGCGGCTCAACGTATGTGCGCGGCAGGTTCTGCACCTGCACAAGCCGACCGGCCCATCTGCCAGTGCGGTTCGCTCCGTAAAACTGGAGCAGTCCCCGGCATCGCCCGTCCGCGCACACCGCCGCCTCGATCGCATTATATTTTTTGGTGCTGGTTTTGCCCAGATCCTGCCGGATTTCAAGCATACGGCGGGCGGCATCGCTGGAAAGATCGCCGCCCAGCAACCGGGAGACGGTATCTTTGCGGAGATCCGCCAGCTCCTCGTCCAGTTCTTCCTCCAGCCATTTGGCAAGCTGCTTGAGGCTGTTGGGGTTTTCAAGCCCGGACAGATCCACCGCCTCCTCTGTGAGCTGCTGGCGGATGGTTGCGCCTATATAGAGGGCGCCGTGTACCATGTCCATGTCCACTGCCACGCCCCGATTATTTATGGTGAGGTCAGTCTGCCATTGTTTTTGCACCACAGCAGGCACCGGGAAATTGGACAGGCGGCGCAGTATTTCCATTTCTGTGACAACGTCCCCGATGCAGTATTCCTTAAACAGTTCCCAGCGTTTCATATCATGGCGGGGATAGTTGCGGGTGCGGCCGCCGTTGGTCTTTGTAGGGGAGCAGGGGATACAGAAATAACGGATCAGGAATTTGCCGGTTGAAAGCTTTTGCTTATCGTCCGGCAGCCCCAGCGCCCGCCCGGTGGCCTCCAGCCCCGCCGTGTATCCGCAATACAGCCCGTGGAGCATAGTGCATCGCCACTGATCCAGCGGCAGTGGCCCCATGAATTTGGACAAACAGCCGATTTCAAAAGAGGCGTTGTATGCGTGTTTTATGTATGCCGGATCGGTCAACGCCGAAACGAGCCACTGGGGGAGGGTTTCACCTTGCGCAAGATCGATGATCTCAACGGGCGCACCGTCCAACGAATATGCAAAAAGCAGTATTTCAAAATCCGCGCTTTGGATGTACTTCTGCGCTCCAGATTTGCCAATGGGCACACTGCTGTATGTTTCTAGGTCGATGCTTAAATGGTGCTGTTTTCTCATGCACTCGCCTCCGGAAATCATGTTAAATGGGGTGCGGCTGATTAAACGCTCAACCGCCCAGAAGCGCGTATAGGGGGCTTAATAGGGCATCCCAGTCAAAGGGTTAATCGGTGATGCGCCGGCCGGCACACCGCCGTATGCGGGTGCAGGGGGCGTCATGGGCTGGTGATAGACGGGGGCGGGCCGCTGTACGGGTGCAGGCGCGGCGGGTGCGTAGCCCTGCGCAGGAGGCGCATACTGGGGGGCCGCAATGGTGTTGCCGACCTCCGCAAAATCGGAGGCGGCTGACGCGCCACCGGCGAGGGGTTCCCCGTCACGGGTTTTCATCACGTTGCCCAGCCCACAGCCCACGCCTTTTTTGCCGGCGTTAAGGTAGCCGAAGAAATTGATGGTCACACGGGCGTACATACCGCTGTAAATGTCCTGCGGCGCCAGCTCGGTGCTGACATCGCTCTGGTGTACCACCTGCGGCTTGTTTTTGGTGCTGGCGGTCATCACCCAGCAGCCTTTACATTCGGGGCCGAAGGGGGTGCCGTTCTCACGGACGCCATCGCCGTCATGGATGGGAACGGGCAGAACGGGCGGGCGGATGCCGTTCCACTGCTTGCCCTGCGCGTCCTGTGCGGCAGCCTCGATGGAGCTGTCAATGTTCGCTTTGGTGGCGGTGTCGGTTTTGGGGATCAGCAGGGTAACGGAGTACTTTGCCTCCTGCCCCTGCTGGACAGCGCGGGGGGTGGTCAGATATGCATAAGACAGGCGCACCTCGCCGGTCAGCACCTTGGTGGGGATGTTTTGATACATGGGAAATACCTCCTTGTTTATTAGTAAACTCGTTAAATATGGCCTGGAGCTTTTGGGCTTTCACGTGGGCGGCTTTGGCGGCGGTAACACGCTTCTGTGCTGCTTTGAGTGCGTCCCTCTGGGCGATGGCGCTTTCACTGCGCGCCCATGCAGCTTCTATTTTTGCGGTGGCCAGATCTATCTCTGCTTGCGGGATACGCTCTGCGCACTCGGCGGTAAGTAAGGGTAACCAGTCTTTGATGATCTGGATGGTTTCCCGGTTCTCGTCTTGTGCGGAAAACATGATCTTCCACAGCTTGCGGATGCTCGTCAGCGGCAACTGCATCAAATTGCCGACATCGTAAATATCACAAACAAAAGTGCCGCGCTGGATCTTGATGGGTTGCTTATTGTCCATCTTGTCCATCAGGAAATCTCCCCTCTAAAATCAGCGACTGCACTGCTGTACGGCGGGCGCTTGTCGCTATCCGGCGCAAGAGTAGGCTTGCCAACGGGTTTATACAGGTGATCCCCCAGCAGTTCCTTGAGCTTTGCCCTGCCGCCCACCAGCTTGTCCAGCGCGGTGAGCGTTTCGGGGGCCTCCCTGTACAGCGTGGCGCGGTCGTACCCGGCCTCGATCAGCACGGCGGCTGCGGTGTCATAATCCGGGGCAAAGGTGGTTTTGCTTGTCCCCTCCACTGCCTTATAGCCGGGAATGGCGCCGCCGTTCAGCAGGGTGGTGAGGGCGTATTCCTCAAGCCCGTTGTACCAGTCCACCAGCGCCTTGCCCCGCGCCAGCAGATCACCTATCTCGGCATCGGTCAGCAGTGGCTTTGAGAGATCACGCGGGGCGGCGCCCTCCTGCCCGGCATTGGGCAGCTGCGCGTCCTTGAAATCCTCCAGCGCGGTATAAACACCGGCGCGGGCGCGGCACTGGGCCTTGGCACGGCAGAACCGGCAATGATCGCCGGGGTTGTAGCTGCCCAGACCGGCAAAGGCAAGGGCGGCCTTTTGTTTGACCTCGTTCTCGCCCCATGCCAGCAGCTCGTCCACAGTCATGCTGTACCCGCCATAGCTGTTCAGTCTCGGCTGGTCTATGTACATGGACACTTTTTTGATCGCGTCCCCATAAATGGGGCGGTAACACTTGAGGGCGCCTAGCGCATACAGCATCATTTGCGGGTTGCCTTCGGGGGATACCGGCACACCCTTGCCGTGCTTATAGTCGGTAATAATCAGCTCCTCGCCGCCGATCATAACGCAGTCGCAAGTACCAAACGCCTCCGGCACATAATCCGTAATGTCCACCTTGACCTCAAACACGATGTAGGGATTGCTGGAGAAAGACATATACCGCTCCAACAAATGCTCCACATAGGTGGCGGCGGTGGTCAGCATTTCATCATCCCACAGCGCCTCCTTTTTCAGCTTTTTCAGGGCGGCGTTGTGGGCCGAGGGCTTGACGATTGTAAACTTCTTGCGGGCAAGCAGCTCGCAAACGCTATGTGCCAGCGTGCCCTCGGCGGCGTATTCGCTGGTGCTTTCCGGCAGTTCTGCCTCCAGCCGGGGCGCGGGGGTACAGTTTAACCACCGGCTGGCGGCAGACGGGGACAGGAGGGCGTGGCTACTGGGGCTGCTCATATTTGCGCCCCCAACTTGCGCAGCTCGGTCGCGAAGGAGCCCAGCTGTTCCTGCTTGAGCTGCGTCACGGCCTGTACCCCAAAGGCATTGAGCAGTCCCATGAGCTCATTGATTTTACCCGCGTCAATGAGCGCGGCGCCGGCGGTCATGATCTGATCACGGGTATATGCCGGTGCGGCGGCCACAGGCACCACAGGTGGCGCTACGGGCGGTTGTACGGGCGCAGG
>ERZ857998.3887-NODE-3887-length-11528-cov-2.932450_pt1 | contig 11528 bp, 8 predicted proteins | sample MGYA00519954_ERZ857998 | MGnify/ENA primary metagenome ERZ857998 (study PRJEB31778, sample SAMEA3449424) | human gut metagenome | biome: human gut; feature: human-associated habitat; material: faeces | place: United Kingdom | collected 2010/2012 ...
GGCCCTGAACTTCGGGGTGAACTATCTGCTGCTGGCCTGCGCTGGCCGGCTGGACGGGGAGCCCCGGTGCCGGTGGCGGGTGGCCCTGGCCGCCGGGTTGGGGGCAGGGTATGCCGCCCTGACCCTGCTGCCTGGCTGGGCCTTTCTGGAGCACCCGGCCTGCAAGGCCGGGGCGGCGGTGGCCATGCTCCTGGTGGCCTATGGCCGGTCCGAGAAGCTGCTGCGGACAGGGGGGCTGTTTCTGGTCCTCTCCTGCGCCTTTGGGGGGCTGCTGCTGTTGGTCTCCCTGGCCCGGGAGACCCCGGTGATGGCCGGGGGCCTGCTGGGGCCCTCTTTGGGGATGCGGGGCATCCTCATTGCGGCGGCGCTGTGCTACGGGGTCCTCTCCCTGGTGTTGGGGCGGCAGTTCACCCACACCCGGACAAGGGGGGAGCTCCAGGAACTCACCCTCACCCGTCAAGGGCGCTCGGTGAAGCTGCTGGCCCTTCGGGACACGGGCAACACCCTCCAGGACCCCCTCACCGGCCGGCCCGTGGTGGTGGTGGAGGGGGAGAAGCTCCGCCCTCTCCTGCCGGAACTGCCCCGGCTGGACCGGCAGAGCCTGGCCCACCCGGTGGAGCTCCTCCGGGACTTGGAGGGGACGGCGGGGGACCTGCGGCTCCAGCTGCTGCCCTATCGGGCGGTGGGGGTGGAGTGCGGCCTGCTCCTGGCCCTGCGGGTGGACCGGGCCAACTGCGGCGGCGGGGAAGTCCGGGACTGCCTCACCGCCCTCTCTCCCACCCCGCTGTCGGACGGCGGGGGGTACAGCGCCCTCATCGGCGGCGAGGGGGCGTGAACACACAATGACAGGAGGAATGGGGATGAAGAAACCGTGGGCCCGCTGGCGCTGGGCCCTGGGCGGGTGGCTGGCCCGCCTCCGGCTGTGGCAGCCGGGAAAGCTCATGTACATCGGGGGCAGCGACGTGCTGCCAGCCCCCCTGAGCCGGGAGGAGGAGAGCCAGCTCATCCAACGCCTGGCCCAGGGGGACCAGAGCGCCTCCGGCCCCCTCATCGAGCACAACCTCCGCCTGGTGGTGTACATCGCCCGGCGGTTTGAGAACACGGGGATCAACATCGAGGACCTGATCTCCATCGGCACCATCGGACTGATCAAGGCGGTGGGCACCTACCAGCCGGCCAAGAAGATCAAGCTGGCCACCTACGCCTCCCGGTGCATTGAGAACGAGATCCTCATGCACCTGCGGAAAACCGCGGGGCAAAAGAGCGAGGTCCCCTTTGACGAGCCCCTGAGCACCGACTGGAACGGCAACGAGCTCCTCCTCTCCGACGTTCTGGGGACCGACAGCGACCTGGTGGTCCGGCCCATGGAGGAGGACGCAGACCGCCAGGTGCTGGCCCAGGCCCTGGCCACCCTCAACGACCGGGAGCGGGAGATCATCACCCTCCGCTTCGGCCTGGGAGGCCGCCGAGAGCACACCCAGAAGGAGGTGGCGGACCGGATGGGCATCTCCCAGTCCTACATCTCCCGGCTGGAAAAGCGGATCATTGGGCGGCTGAAGAAGGAGATCTTGAAGGTGATGGAGGTGCCGTGAGGGCAGGACAAGGAAACAGGGGGAGGGGGCGCGTGTTTCCCCTCCCCCTTGTCTGTGTTCATTGACAAGAAGGCGGGCCAGGAATACAATGAAAGGCATGTTCCGGCAGAGAAAAGGGGGAATGTGCCGTGGAACCGTATACCCAGGACCAATGGGTCCTGCTCTTTTTCCTCTATAGTGTGCTGGGCTGGGTCTGGGAATCCTGCTATGTTTCCCTGAAAAGCCGCCAGTGGGTCAACCGAGGGTTTCTCCACGGCCCCTGGCTGCCCATCTATGGCTCGGGGGCGATCGTGATCCTTTTGCTTACCCTGCCCGCCCGGGGCCGGCCGGCCCTGATCTTTCTGCTGGGCATGGTGGGGGCCACTGTGCTGGAATACGTCACCGGCGCGGTGATGGAAAGACTCTTCCACATGCGCTATTGGGATTACTCGGACAAGCCCCTGAACGTCAACGGGCACATCTGCCTGCCGGTGTCCATCGCCTGGGGCGGTTTCTCCCTGCTGCTGATTTACCTCCTTCATCCGCCGGTGGAGGACCTGGTTTTCTGGCTGCCGGGGGCGGTCACGGAAAAGGTATGCCTGTGCCTGGCGGTTCTTTTCGCCGCGGACACGGCCCTGTCGGTCCAGAAGGCCCTGGACCTCAAGGCGCTGCTCACCAGCCTCAGCGCCACCAGCCAGCGCCTGCAGGCTCTGGAAGAAAAGCTCAAGTCCGCCGCTGGACAGCTGGGCATGGAGCTGGAGGGCGGCCGGCTCTCCCTGTCCTCGGAGCCTGGCCACCGGGCGCGGGAGTCCCGCCGGGCCTATCTGCTGCGCAGACTGGAGGAGCGCCGGGACCGGACCTCCCGCCTGCTGGACAGCCTGGATCGGAAGAGCCAGGCCGTTCTGGCCAAGGTGGACCAGCGCCTGGCCGCCGCTTCGGAGGACCGGGAGCGCCAGCGCCTGGAGGACCTGCGTGCCTTCTTGACGGGCGTGGACGAGGGCATCCGCAAGACCCAGGAAGAGGTCTATGCCCGCCGGACCCGAGACTTCCAGCGGGCGGTGGATTTGCTCTACCGCAACCCCTCCGCTACTTCCCGCCACCATGTCAAGGCATTCCAGACCCTCTCCGCCCTCAAGCAGAGACGGGAAGGGAAGAAGTAAGGCGGGCCTCTGGCCTACCATGGGGACCAGGAGCAACGGACAAGGCCAGCGGCCTTGTCCGTTTTTGTATGCTTGGGAGAGTCTGCCTTCATTCCCCACAAAAAAGCAATAGTTTCGCTGCGGGCTTTGGGAGTTTTTGGGATAGAAGCCCGCGGCCGGCCATGCTATAATACAACCAAATTCCCACCGCGCGGCGGTCACCTGGAGGGCGCCATGTCTCGTTTTCAACACAACCGGATCAAACCTGCACAGGTGGTGATCCTGGGCTTTCTAATTCAGATCCTGGTGGGGGCCTGCCTGCTGACTCTGCCCGTCTCCACCCAGTCGGGGGAGGGGGCCTCTTTCCTGGACGCCCTGTTTACCGCCACCTCGGCCACCTGTGTCACTGGCCTAGTGGTCCAGGACACCGCCCAGTTCTGGTCGCCCTTCGGCCAGGGGGTCATCCTCCTGCTCATCCAGATCGGGGGCATGGGAGTGGTGACCATGGCCGTGGCCATCTCCATCTTCTCCGGCCGGAAAATCGGCCTGCGGGAGCGGTGGGTGATGCAGGAGTCCATCTCGGCGCCCCAAGTGGGGGGCATCGTGCGCATGACGGGCTTCATCCTCAAGACCGCTCTGGCCATCGAGGCCATCGGCGCCCTGGTGTTGGCCCTGCGGTTCTGCCCGGAGTTCGGTTTGGGCAAGGGGATCTGGTATGGAATCTTCCACGCCGTCTCTGCCTTCTGCAACGCGGGCTTTGATCTGATGGGGGACAAGGCCGCCTTTTCTTCCCTGACCGATTACACCGGCGACCCGGTCATCAACGCCGCCGTCTGTCTGCTCATCGTCCTGGGCGGCCTGGGCTTTCTCGTCTGGCAGGACGTCGCCGCCCACCGCTGGCACGTGAACCGCTACCGCCTGCAGAGCAAGCTCGTCCTGAGCACCACGGCTCTTCTGCTGGTGGGGGGCGGGCTGTTTTACGGCCTGTATGAGTTTGCCCAGCCCCAGTGGGCGGACCTGAGCGGCCAGGAGCGGGGGCTGGCGGCCCTGTTCCAGTCGGTCTCCCCCCGGACGGCGGGGTTCAACACCGTGGACCTGACCCTGCTCAGCGCCCCCACCCTGCTGGTGACCATCCTGCTGATGCTGGCCGGCGGCTCCCCGGGGTCCACGGCGGGCGGGTTTAAGACCACCACCCTGGCCGTGCTCTTTCTGGCGGTGCTGGGGGTGTTCCGGCGGCAGAGCGGAGCCAGCGCCTTTGGCCGGCGGCTGCCGGAGGTGGTCATCCGCAACGCCTGCGCCCTGTTCGTGCTCTACCTGACCCTCTTTCTCACCGGGGGCCTGCTGCTGTGCTGCGTGGAGGGCATCCCCCTCATGAGCGCCCTGTTTGAGGCGGCCTCGGCCATCGGCACCGTGGGCCTGACCCTGGGGGTGACTACGGAGCTGTCCTCCTTCGGCCAGCTCATCCTCATTTTCCTCATGTACTTTGGCCGGGTGGGAGGCCTGACCATGATCTACGCCATGACCGCCCGCCCTGGGGGCCCCGCCTCCCAGTATCCCCAGGAGCAGGTGACGGTGGGGTGAGTCTGCCCCAGAAAGGAAAAAACGATTCCCATGAAATCTGTACTGCTCATCGGCCTGGGCCGCTTCGGCTGGCAGATGGCCGAAAAACTGCAGGAACTGCGCCACGAGGTGCTGGCGGTGGACCGGGAGGAGAGCCGGGTCAACGACATTCTCCCCCTGGTGACCAACGCCCAGATCGGCGACGGCACCAACGAGGCCTTCATCGCCTCCCTGGGGGTGCGCAACTTCGACCTGTGCGTGGTGGCCATCGGCGATGACTTCCAGAGCTCTCTGGAGACCACCGCCCTGCTCAAGGAGTACGGCGCCCCCTTCGTTCTGGCCCGGGCCTGCAGCCAGGTCCACGAGAAATTCCTCCGGCGCAACGGGGCCGACGACGTGGTCTACCCGGAAAAGCAGATGGCCCGCTGGGCCGCCGTGCGCTACAGCTCGGAGCACATCTTCGATTACATCGCCATGACCCGGGAGCACTCCATCTTCGAGACCCAGGTCCCCCCTTCCTGGGTGGGCAAGACCATCGTGGAGCTGGCGGTGCGCCAGCGCTATCATATCAACATCCTGGCCATCAAGACCGGCGAGTGCATGAAGCTCCTCCCCGGCCCCGACCACCAGTTCCGGGAGGGGGAGAGCATCTACATCTTAGGCGAGAACAAGGACGTGCAGAAGTTCCTCAAGTGACCCCCGAACCCCCACAAAAAATCCCCGGCCTTCTACCGAAGGCCGGGGATTTTTGCACACAGAGGGGGAGGGGCTTACTTGCCCACGGCTTCGAACTCCTCCACGATCTCCTTGGCGGGGGGCGCGGTGGCCAGGGAGACCACCACGATGACGATGCAGCCCACCAGGAAGGCGGGGAGCAGCTCGTAGATGCCCCAGGCGCCGCCCAGGGGGGCGATGAGGTACTTCCAGATGAAGACCATGGCGCCGCCGGCGATCATGCCGGAGATGGCCCCGTACTTGTTGGTCCGCTTCCAGAACAGGGAGAAGAGGACCAAGGGACCGAAGGAGGCGCCGAAGCCTGCCCAGGCGAAGGAGACGATGTTAAACACCGTGCTGTTGGGGTCCCAGGCCAGGAAGATGGCCACGATGGCGATGCCGATGACGGTGCCCCGGGCTGCGTGCATGGCGGCCTTGGGGCTGAGCTTCAGGCCAAAGAAGTCCTGGATCAGGTCGTGGGACATGCTGGAGGCAGCGGCCAGCAGCTGGGAGTCGGCGGTGGACATGGTGGAGGCCAGGATGCCTGCCAGCACCACGCCGGCGATGATGGCGAAGAGCACCCCGTGCTGGCTGAGCAGGTCAGACAGGCGGATGATGATGGTCTCTGCCTCGGCGCTGGAGCCCAGGAAGGGGATCTTGCCGGTCTGGGTGACGCCCAGGCCCACGATGCCGATGAGGATGGCGATGAACATGGAGATGACCACCCACACCGTGGCGATCCGGCGGGCCCGCACCAGCTCGTCGGTTTTCCGGATCGCCATGAACCGGAGCAGCACCTGGGGCATACCGAAGTAGCCTAGGCCCCAGGACAGGGTAGAGATGATGGTCAAAAAGCCATAGCTGCCCGCCTGGCCGAAGACCGGCGCGCCGTTGGCCACCTGCTGGATGCCGTTGGCGTCCACGGTGGGGCTGGCGATGCCGAAGAAGGTGAAGAAGCCGGGGATATTCTTGGCGTTGTCCACCACGGCCTGGAAGCCGCCGGCGGCCAAGGTGCCGGTAATCAGGATCACCGTTAGGGCGAAGATCATCACCACGGCCTGCATAAAGTCGCTGGCGCTTTCCGCCAGGAAGCCCCCCAGGAAGGTATAGATCACCACGAATATCGCGCCGGCGATCATCATGGATTGATAGGAGGCGCCGAATAGGGTGCTGAAGAGCTTGCCGCAGGTGACGAAGCAGCTGGAAGCGTAAACCGTAAAGAAGATCAGAATAAATAGGGCGGCAAGGGTCATAATGACCTTTTTCTTTTCATGGAACCGGTTGGAGAAGAAATCCGGCAGGGTGATGGCATCCCCGGCCACGGCAGAATACCGGCGGAGCCGCTTGGCCACCAGCAGCCAGTTGATATAGGTACCCAGGGCCAAGCCGATGGAGGTCCAGGCAGCATCGCTCAAGCCGCACCAATAGGCCACGCCGGGCAGGCCCATCAGTAGCCAACCGCTCATATCCGAGGCTTCGGCGCTCATGGCAGTGACCCATGGCCCCAAAGACCGGCCACCCAGGAAATAATCCTCGCTGCTTTGGTTGGAACGCTTGGCAAAATAGATGCCGATCCCGATGACCACCGCCATATAGCAAACCATGGCGATGAGGATCTGTAGACTGCCTTCTTGCATAAAAAAACCCCCCTTTGATAATGCCAATGTAAAAGAACCTTGCAAAATATGGATAATTGTAACAGATGTTTAGAAATTAAACAATAAAAATTCAAGAAAAAGCCTGAGAATTTATAAATTCTCAGGCTTTTGTGCGAAATGTCTTATGGAAGTAGGGCAATACATAGGCTGGCCAACTTCTGGGGAGAAAGGGCTTCGGCACGGCAACCAGGAGAAATATCTAGGCTAGTCAAGGCTTCATCCAGGCCAGAATAACCTTTTAGGTTGTTGCGCAGGGTTTTGCGGCGCATGGCGAAAGCCTGCTGCAAAAACCCAGCAAAGTGGGGGAGAAAGGGCAGCCTCCGGCTTTCCAGCACCACCACCAGGGAATCCACCCCCGGCTGGGGGTAATAGTCCGCCGGAGAAAGGGAAAATAGCGCCCGGGGCTGGTAATAGTACTGGGCCAGCACGGCCAGGGGGCCGTATTGCCGGGAGCCGGGCTGGGCGAAAAACCGGTCGGCGCATTCCGCCTGGGCCATGAGGGCCATGCGGGGGATGGGCAGGCCCCAGGATAGCAGCCGCAGGCAGATGGGAGTGGTGACGTAATAGGGCAGGTTGGCTGCCACGGAGAAAGGACTTCCCAGAATGGTTTGGATCGCTTCCAAATCGGCCTTGAGGAAGTCCCCCTGAAGCAGGGTGAAGCGGGGGTCCTGGCCGAAGAGGGCCTGGAGGGCCTGGCACAGGGCCGGGTCGATTTCCACGGCGCACACCCGCTGGGCCCGCTCAAGCAAGGGCTTGGTCAAAGCCCCCAGCCCGGGGCCGATCTCCAGCACGGGGCTCCCATCCGGGCAGGCCGCCTCTGCAATGGCCGCCGCCTTATCCCCGTCCACCAAAAAGTTTTGCCCCAGCCCCCGGTTGGGGCTGAGGCCAAACCTGGCCAGCAGGGCCTTGACTTGCTGGACGTCTTGCATCACTTCTTTACCCATATGGTCACATCGTACTTGGTACCCCAGCGTAGGGCCTCCTTTTCCGTGTTGAACCATAGATCCAATTGGTTCATGGGCTCCCCTTCGTCGTTGGTATATTTGCGGAAGGCGCCCGTATCCTCTGCCTTACCATAACCATAGCCCTTAACGTAGATTTCACTGCCATAGGGAATATAATAGGTATTCACCGCAATGGTACCCAGTTTCGGGGAGGTGCCTGTGGCGGTGCGGGTGCCGGTACAGTAGGCGGTGATCTTATCCACCGTCATCTTTTCCCAACCGTTTTCCCCGGCCACTGGCGCTTCCTTCCAGCGGCGGAATTCCCCTACATAGCTGGTCTGGTACTTGATCTTGGTGCCGATGCGGATCACCTCGTCCACCGCCGGGGAGATCACCACCTGATCTGCCACCTCCCGGGATACTTCTACCCCGTCCTTAACGATGATCCGCTGGGTTACCTGCTTTTTGCCGTTGACCCCTTCGACCTCCACTTCCTTGTAGTCCTCGTATTCGTCCTCGTCCTTGATGACCACTTCGTCGTATTCCAGGGTCTTATAGCTGACTTCATAGGAAATATCCACCGCCGTGTGGGTGATGCGCATGCCGGGCTCCACGTCCGCAAAGGGCAGCTGGGAAAGCTCGTCCCCAGAAGAATAGGAAACCTTGGCTTTGCTCAGGGCTTCCCCCACGGTGCCTTCGCTCATGTGCAGCACCTGGACCTGGCCCCCGGACTGGACGGCCACCGGATAGGCCCGGGTCACCGCCACCTGCATGTTGGGCTCCAAGGCCGTATCCAAGGCGGGGGATACGGAATCCCCCGCGTGCAGGGTCACCCCCGCAGCGTCCAGCAAAGCCTGCACCGTTTCCCCCTGGAGGGAAAAGTCTGTTTCCACCCCGTCCACCAGTAGGGTCACCTGGACGCGGGGATCCGGTCGGGTGGCGGCAAAGCAGAAAAAGGCCGCGGCCAACACCCCGGCACAACCCAGAGCAATGGCTGGCCACAGGGGGGCCTTTCCCTTGACAGGGGCAGCAGGGGCGGAGGGCGTCTTGCTGGCGGCCCGCTGGGCCCGGGACTTGCGCTTGCGGGGCAAATGCCCTGCAATGCCTGCGGCAATGTGGGCAAAGAACCCTGCAATACCCGCAGCCGTCCTTTGCAGAAATGCGCGTATATCCTGAAATGGGCGCTTTCGTCTCCGTCGTGCCATAGAATCACTCCTTGCTTCATTTGGGGCTGGGGCAAAGTCCCGCCGGCTTTTTTCAGGGAAACTCCCCCATAAGCTGCCTAACCCCTTGAAATAGATAGCCCTATTCTAACAGGCTTCCCGCGGATCTGTCAATTTCTTCGGGCCTGCCAGCCTGTAAACAAACCGTGGCCTCCATTTACAGGGAAGCATTGCCAAGTTATAATGAATATATACTTGTCCGGCCATGGGGCATCCCCGGATCCGGGCTTGTGCCGGCGCGGCCGTGGGCCGGCACCGCTTTGGCTGGCCGTCCGGCTTGGAAAGCGGCTATTTTTGTTTATTAGCAGCCTTGGGGGCGAATCGCTCCCTTGGAACATATGGAAAGGTCCCTATATGAAACGTTTGCTTTGCACCATTTTGGCCTTGGCGTTTACGTTGCCCAGCGCCGCCTGCTCCGCCGCCAGCGGTCGGCAGGTCTGTACGGCCTTTTTAACCGCCATTTCCCAAGGGGAGTATGACACCGCCTACGATCTGCTGGACCCTGCCGTCCAGGCGGACCCCATCCAGGCGGACAGCGAAAACCCCGCGGATATCCAGGCCGCCAAGGACCAGGAGCTGGCCCTGGAAACCAAGGGCCGAATCACCCGGGAACGGTTCATCAGCAAGTATACGGACATCTTTGCCCTGCTGGAGATCACCTCTGTGGCCTATGAAAATATTCAAATCCAGGAGGGGGATATTTTTACCACCGCCACCTTTACCGGCATCTATACCAGCGAACTTTGTGGGGAGATGCGGGAAGAATATGAGATGATCGTCCTGCGTACCGGCAACCGGTGGGTGGTGGAATGGTCGCCCAACCTGATCTTCTCCGATATGGAGTGGGGGGACACGGTGCGTAAGGCCGTTTTGCCCGCCACCCGGGGGGACATCATGGCGGATGGGGCGCTATTGGCCACCACGGTGGGGAAGCTCTCGGTTTACGCGGTGCCCAGCCAGATTCAGGATACGGCACTGTTTGCCGCCCAGGCGGCGGTGCTGCTGGGCATGAGCGAAGACGCGGTGCTGGACCGGCTGGACCGGGCCTACAACGACCTGGCGGTGCTCAAGGAAATGCATACGGACGAATTGACCGCCACGGTGGAAGAGCAGCTGCTCTCCATCCAGGGGATCGGCATTGACCGGGGCAACTACGCCCAAGCCCGGGAATATCCCCAGGGGGATATGCTGGCCCACATCCTGGGGTATACGGGCATCGTCAGCGGGGAGACCGCAGAGGATACCCTGGCCCTGGTGGATCAGCTCAACCAGGGCCGAGATCCAGAGGACGGCCTGTATACCACGGATTCCCAAGTGGGCAAGCTGGGGCTGGAAAGCCAATACGAGCAACAGCTGCGGGGCAAGGACGGCTATCGGATCTATATCCAGACTAGCCAGGGTCTCAGCCGCCGCACCCTTTACACCAAGCCGGTGCAAAACGGAATGGATCTGCACCTGACCATCAACATGGAGCTGCAGGAGCGGCTGGATTTCGTGTTGGAATGCTTCCTCATGGATGAGGAGACCGCCGGGGCGGTGATCGTGATGAACCCCAAGACCGGGGCGATCGAGGCCATGTCCAGCTGGCCCAGCTATGATTTGAACCTGTTTGCCCGGGGCATCTCCAGCGCGGATTACGCCAAGCTTACCGGCCAGAGCAATACCCCCCTTTACAACCGGCTGACCCAGGGCCAATATCCCCCCGGCTCCGTGCTCAAGGCCTTTACCGCCGCCGCAGCCCTGGATACGGGCACCCTGGATGAAAACTACGTATTTGAAGGGGAGATCGAGGACGATTACTGGCTGCCCACGGAATTCGGCCCCTGGGTGGGTAGCAAGATCAAGCGGGCAACCATCAAATACCGGTATCTGCCCTATTTGAACATGCACAGTGGCATCGTGTATTCGGATAACATCTATTTTGCCAACGCCGCCCTACTCATGGGCTGGGATAAGTTCGAAGCCTACATGGAGCAGGTGGGCCTGGGCTCCAACCTGCCCTTTGACCTGCCGGTGGCCAGCTCCCAGATTCACAACGAAGATGCGGAGCTGAGTCTGATGCTGCTGGCGGAAAGCGGCTACGGCCAAGGCCAAACCTTGATCACCCCATTGCAGATGGCCACCCTGTTTTGCGCCTTTGCCAACGATGGTGATGTGCCGGAGCCCTATTTGATCGAGACCATCAAGCAGGAGGAGGGGTACCGCTACGAGACCGTATACCAGCACGTGCCCAAGACCTGGCGGGAGGACATCATCAGCCCCCACGCCCTGGAGGTGATCGTCCCCTATCTGAAGGACGTGGTGGAGCCCAGCCTCAACGGTACCGGCCGGTCCCTAAACGTGACCAGCTGCCAGATCGCCGCCAAAACCGGTACCGCGGAAATCGGCAACGATAAAAGCCGGGAAATCGCCTGGTTCGCCGGCTATCGCTGCGACGTGGAGCCGGAGCAGGAACGGCTGGTATTGGTGATGCTGGAGATTCCCACCACCGGCGCCTACACCAACACCAAATTCGACATCGCCCGGGAGCTGCTGAAAATGGACGCCCCCTAAAGGGGCAGTGACATAGGAAACCATCGGTCCCTTTCGGTCCCATTCGCCCCGGCGCAGCGTTGGCCGGCCTTGGAAGGGGGCCCACCCTGCCTGCGGCCGCCCGCCTTGCGCCGGAACAAATGGGACCGAAATGGACGCTGCGCCCCTGGAGGGGGCAGATTTGCGG
>ERZ857998.3888-NODE-3888-length-11524-cov-4.071846_pt1 | contig 11524 bp, 10 predicted proteins | sample MGYA00519954_ERZ857998 | MGnify/ENA primary metagenome ERZ857998 (study PRJEB31778, sample SAMEA3449424) | human gut metagenome | biome: human gut; feature: human-associated habitat; material: faeces | place: United Kingdom | collected 2010/2012 ...
TGATAAGCCCGTAATTCAGACAGGTCGATGGTTTATCCACCGGAAGTTATCCACCGCCTGCCCAAATGCAGGACAGATGGAGCTGTTTTTTTTGCTCATTTCGCCGCGCTGTGCCGGATTACAATATGCATTGATGATATACAGATGGGGGCCTTTACGTTGGAAATTACGCAGCTTTGGAACGACGCCTGTGATATCCTGCGCAACGAGATTACCGAGGTGAGCTACAATACCTTTATCAAAAGCGCGCTTACGCCTGTTGAGCTGCGCGGCGATACCTGTGTATTGCAGGCTGCAACGGATTTCTACCATAATTTTGTCAGCAAGCGTTACGGCCCCCTGCTTGAGGCCGCTCTGACGCAGGCTGCTTCCAAGCCGCTGCATGTAAAGCTCCTCACCCCGGCCGAGGGCGAATCCTACAAGAGCGCCCCGGCGGATGTACAGCCCTTGCCCGCGTTTCTCAACCCCAAGTACACCTTCGATTCCTTTGTAGTAGGCAACAGCAACCGCTTTGCGCACGCGGCCTGCCTGGCTGTAGCTGAAGCTCCAGCTGAGGCATACAATCCGCTGTTCATCTACGGAGGCGTCGGTCTGGGCAAAACGCACCTCATGCACGCGATCGGCCACTTTATCAAGGAAAAGCGCCCCAGCGCGCGCGTGATGTATGTGACCAGCGAAACCTTCACAAACGAGCTGATCACCGCGATTCAGCAGGACAAGCGGCTGGAATTCCGCAAGCGCTACCGGAACGTGGATATTCTGATGATCGACGACGTACAGTTTATCAGCCGCAGTCAGGCCACGCAGGAGGAGTTTTTCAACACCTTCAACACGCTGCACAATGCGAACAAGCAGATCGTCATCAGCTCCGACCGGCCGCCCAAGGAGATCTCCAAGCTGGAGGAGCGCCTCTGCTCGCGCTTCCAGTGGGGATTGATTGCCGATATTCAGCCGCCGGACATCGAGACGCGCATCGCGATACTGCGCAACCGCGCGCGGCAGGACAATATCGACGTTGACGATTCGGTGCTCGCGTTCATCGCGGATCATGTGCAGAGCAACATTCGTGAGCTCGAGGGCTGTTTGACGCGCGTGGTGGCCTATTCGCGCCTGCGCCGCCGCCCGCTGAACCTCGAGGTCACGGCCGACGCGCTCAAGGATCTGCTCCCCGAGGTGAAAAAGCGCGAGATCACGCCGCAGCTCATCAAGGAGACCGTGGCGGAGTTTTATTCCATTTCGGTCGAGAGCATGGATTCCCAGCGGCGCGACCGCGAGGTGGTCATGCCGCGGCAGATCGCGATGTATCTGTGTCACGGCATGCTCAGCCTGCCCTACAAGCGCATTGCCTACCTGTTTAACCGCAACGACCATACGACGGCCATGAGCGCCTGCGACAAGATCGACAAGCTCGTGACCGGCGACGCGAAGTTTGCCTCCGTGATCGAGGACATCAAGAAGAGGATGTAGCGGCGGCGCGCAGGGAAAAATAGATACACATTTCACTGTGGAAACCACAGTGGACGCAAAGTGGAAAGCGTGCGCTTTGGGGATGCGGTGGATAAGCGCACAGCGGATACACAGACTTTCCACGGTTCACTCCACAGAAAAAAGCGCCGCACGGCGGTCTGCATCCGGGTTTGTCCACGGTTTCGCCGCTCTACGACTACTACCCCTGTAATACAGATAACAAACCGATCCATACGGCGCACGCATGGATGTGGATAACCATAGAACAGAAAACAAAACGGCATGAAGCATGCGGGCAGGAAACGACCACACCGCCAAAAGGACGCCGCATGCCGCACCCCGGACAAAGCAGAGGGCTGATACGCCGCGATAACCGCCCCATTTGGGACAGAAAGGAAGCTTCCAACAGCGAAGCAAAGCAAGAGTATGCGATTTTTGATCGATTCCAAGGAACTCACGGCGGGAGTGCTCTCCGTCATCAAGGCCATTCCCGTGCGCACCACCATGCAGATTCTCGAAGGCATCTATATCGAAGCGACGGGCACGGCCGTGCGGCTGATGTGCTCCGATCTGATGCTCGAAAAGGAGTGCCTGCTCGCGGCGACCGTGGAGGAGGAGGGCAGGGCTATCGTACCGGCCAAGCTGTTCTCGGAGGTCATGCGGCGGCTGCCGGACGCGATGGCCGAGGTCAATATCCAGGACAGCGCCGTGGATATTTCGTGCGGCCGCGTGCAGATGAGCATCCAGTCCATCGACTATGAGGAATTTCCGGAGATGCGGTTCTATGGCGATACGTTTACGCTGAAGATGGACCGCACGGAATGCCGCGATCTGATCCTGCAGACCGTGTTCGCCACGGCGCAGGACGACAGCAAGCCGATTCTGACCGGCGTGCTGCTCGAGCTTGGCGATTCGATCACTGCCGTTGCGACGGACGCCTACCAGTTCGCCATGCGGCGCGTGCCGCTTGCATCGCCCACGCCGGAAAAATCCACGGTAATTCCGGCAAAATCGCTCATTGAGATCGCGCGCATGATGGACGAAACGGAGAACGACGCGGAGCTGACGTTCACGCGCACGCACGTCAAGGTGGATATCGGCCATACGCGGCTGACGGCGCGCCTGCTCGACGGCGACTATATCGCCTACCGCCAGATCCTGCCGAAGGAATACAAGACGCGCGCGCTCGTGAACCGCGAGGAGATGATGAAGGCCATCGACCGTGCGCAGCTCATGGCGCGCGAAGGTAACAATAACATTGTGATGAAATTCGGCTCCAATAAGATTCAGATAAACGCCAACAGCTTTGTCGGCAAGATCTGCGAGGAGATTGACGCGCAGATCATCGGAGAGGACATCGAGATTGCGTTCAACCCGAAATACTGCATGAACGTGCTCAAGAACATTCCCGATGAAACGGTGTATTTCGACCTGCTGACCGGCATCAGCCCGTGCGTGGTGCGGCCGGTGCAGGGGGATCGCTACTATTATCTGATCGTACCGGTGCGCATCTATTCGCAGTATTGACCGCATCTAAGCGAAAAAGGCAGCAGCGAATCGAAAAACACAGGCAAAAGGGCCGAAAACCGGAGACGGGCTTCGGCCTTTATCATGTTTCACGTGAAACATACGGATGATGACATTTCTTTATTCATCGATTTTTGATGAATCCTTTGTCCGCATCCGGACGAAGCCTTTTCTTTTCCGCAAAAGTCCAGTATAATGGTATCAACAATTTTCGGGAGGCTGACATGGCAAAGATCATCGCCATTGCAAATCAAAAGGGCGGCGTCGGCAAAACAACGACGTCCGTCAATCTGTCGGCATGCGTCGCTGCGGCGGGCAAGCGCGTGCTGCTGCTCGACACCGATCCGCAGGGCAACGCCACCAGTGGGCTGGGGCTGAACAAGAGCGCGATTCAGCGCTCGGTCTACGATGTGTTCATCAACGAGGTATCCATTCCGAACGTCGTGCAGAAAACCATGATCGACACGCTCAAAATCGTCCCTTCGCACATCCAGCTTGCGGGCGCGGAGGTGGAGCTCGTCAATATGATGGCGCGCGAGCAGGTGCTCAAGAACGCGCTGTCCGCCGTGCGGGATGAATATGACTATATCTTCATCGATTGCCCACCGTCGCTTGGTCTGCTCACGCTCAACGCGCTCAATGCCGCGGATACGCTGCTCGTGCCGATTCAATGCGAATTCTATGCGCTCGAGGGTCTTTCACAGCTCATGAACACCGTGCGTCTGGTGCGGAAAAATCTGAATCCGTCGCTCGACGTCGAGGGCGTTGTGCTGACGATGTTCGACTCGCGCACGAACCTCTCCGTTCAGGTTGTGGAGGAGGTCAAAAAGTTTTTCAGGAACAAGGTGTACCAGACGATCATCCCGCGCAGCGTTCGCCTGAGCGAAGCGCCGTCCTATGGCTTGCCCGTCATCCTGTATGCCGGAAAGAGCAGCGGCGCCGTCGCCTATACGGCGCTGGCGGCAGAACTGATCGGAAAGGGGGCGTGACACGGTGGCAGGCATGAAAAAAGGACTGGGAAGAGGGCTGGACGCGCTGCTTGACCCGTATATGGAGAGTGAAGAAAGCGCACAGCGCAGCGTGATCGAGGTCGATATCCGGAGAATCGATACCAACCGGCAGCAGCCACGCAAAAACTTCGATGAGGACGCGCTGAAGGAGCTGGCCGACTCGATCAGCATACACGGCGTTGTGCAGCCGCTCATCGTCAAAAAGAAGGGCGAGCGGTATACGATCGTTGCCGGCGAGCGGCGGTTCCGTGCGGCAAGGATGGCAAAGCTCGAAAAGGTACCGGTTCTGCTGGTCGATTATAACGACGCGGAAATGCAGGAGGTCGCGCTGATCGAGAACATCCAGCGCGAGGATCTGAACCCGGTCGAGGAAGCGGCAGCCATTCAGTTTTTGATGAAGCAGCACGACATGACGCAGGAGGAGGTTTCCACCCGGCTGGGTAAGAGCCGGCCGGCGGTGACCAACGCGCTCCGGCTGCTGCATTTGCCCAAGAGCGTGCTGGAAATGGTCAAGGAAGGAACGCTCACAGCGGGCCATGGCCGCGCGCTGGCCGGTGTGGCCGATCGGGAGACACAGGAAAAGCTGGCCGATGAATGCGTGCGGCTCGGATACTCCGTGCGCGCGCTGGAATCGCGCATTCAGAATTTACAGGCGGGCAAACAGACGAAAAAGAGAGCGCCCGAAAAAAGGAGCACGCAGCTCACGCATGTCGAGGGGCAATTTCGCGAGAAGCTGGGTACGCGCGTGAAGATCGTCGGCGATGAACAAAAGGGCAGGATTACGATCGAATACTATTCGGCCGAGGATTTGCAGCGCGTGTACGAGTGCATCGTGGCGGAGGAAGCATAAATGGCCGAGGTTTTACGCGGATAGTGCTTCAAGCAGGGAATATTTCGCGCGAAAAGTGATTCATGTGGAGAATGTTCCACGTAAAAAAAATGTTTCACGTGGAACATGATAAAAGCAAGAAAAACATCATCGACAAGGAAAGGGGTATCTCATGAAAAAAACAAAGAGATGGCTGGCAATCGCACTGTGCGCTCTTCTGCTCCTGCCAATGATGCAGGGCTGTAAGCAGAAAACGCCGGAGGAGATTTTCAGCGACGCGCTGGCCAATATGGGAAAGATGGAAAGCATGCACATGAACATGTCCATGCAGTTGGAAATGAGCGTCATGGGACAGAAGATGAACATGAAGATCGGCGCAGAAGCGGACGCGATCACCAATCCGGTCAAGGGAAAGATGGACATGAAGATGGAAGTGGGCGGCATGAGCATGCAGATGCCCATGTATTACGAGCAGCAGGGGGACGCATTCATGACCTACATAGGCATGGATGATGGATCCGGCGTCGTCTGGTACCGCCAGCAGGCGGAGAACGCGCCAGTCAACAACAACCTGCTGTCCGCATCCGCAATGGCAGGTTTCGAGTACATTGAGGAGGAGAGAGAGGATGAAAACACGCTTCGCTATCGGGGCATGATGGACGCACAGCAGCTCAAGAGTCTGCTCGAAACCTCCATGTCTGGGGGACTTGATTCGCTGACCGGCGGAGACGCGAAACTGCTCGACGCCGTGCTCGAGGAGATCGGCAAAACGGAGATGATCGTGACTGTGGATAAGCAGAGCGGTTATATCGTCCGGCAGGAGCTGGACATGGGGCCGATGATGAGCGCGATTATGAAAAAGGCTCTGGAAAGCAGCGGTGAAGAAGCGCTGGATCTCGATATGTCCTCCCTGATTGAGATTGGAGAAATGCCTGTGGTCATCGAGTACAGCCGGTTTAACGAGATCAGCAGCATTGAGATTCCTGCCGAGGCGCTCGAAGGCGAACTGCTCGAAGAGGGAGAAGAGCCAACCGCAGCCTGAAAAAGCAATCAAAAAGGACTCCGCAAGGAGTCCTTTTTGATGGTCGTTTACTGCTCCTTGGGCGCGGTATCGGGTGCCGGTTCCGCGGGCGATTCATCCGGCTCGGATGTTTCACGTGAAACATCAGTTTCGCTCCGCCTTTCAGCGTCCGCGCCCGCGCTCTGATCGGAGCTGTCCGTATTCTGCTCGTGCGCAGCGGCATCTTTGTCCTTTTCATCCGCAGCGGCGTCTTTGCCCGCGTCATTCGCAGCGGATACCGCTGCGGATACCGCTGCGGTATCCGCTACCATATCATCCGCATCCGGCTTCTGCGCATCCGCCGAAGCGGCAGCCATCAAATCGGCAACGCAGGCCGTTTTGCCGGCTCTCACCAGAAGCAGCAGCACGACGCCGGCCAGAACGATGAAAATGCCGATGAACTGAGAGGTGGACAGCGCGCCCACCGCGCCGCGGTCGTCGCTGCGGAAAAACTCGATCACAAAGCGCCAGACGCCGTAGCCGACCAGATACACGCCGGTCGTCAGGCCGTAGCGCTTCTGTCTGCGAAGGATGATGGTCAGAACAATGGCAAACAGGAAGCAAAACGCGGATTCAAACAGCTGCGTCGGCAGCAGCGGCACGCCGGCGGGAGCAGCGCTGCCGGCGGGATAGACCACGCCAAGCGCACATGCGGTGGGCGCGCCGTAGCAGCAGCCGGCCAGAAAACAGCCAATGCGGCCAAAGCCCTGCGCCAGAATGAACGCCGGCATCACGAGATCCGCATAGGCAAAGAAGGACTGCTTTTTCCGATGCGTGAACAGCCAGACGCTCAGCGCACCGACGATCAAGGCGCCGTAGAACACGAAGCCTGCCGTCAGCGTTTCGATCAGAAAATGCGGGTCGGCCAAAATCTGGTCAAACTCGACGATCCAGTACAGCAGCTTGGAACCGAGAAAACCGCCGATGATGGCATACAGCGCCATCGTGATCAGATCATCCTCGGAGTACGGAATGCGCTTGCGGTTATAATACACGAGCGCGAAGGCGGAGAGCATGCCGAGCAGCATCATCAACCCAAAGGTTGGAATTTGAAACGTACCGATCTGGATATGTGGAAACATCAAAAATCTCCTTTCAAGCGGCGGTCATCACGGCCAGGAGCAGCAGCAGCGTCGTCAAAAGTGAGAGCAGCGCGCCCACAAGGCCGCACACGCGGCCGATTGCATTTTTCTTGTCCTCCGGAATATTGACCTTCCGGGTATAGCGGCGTCCGAGCATGCCGACGATCCAACCGGTCAGCGCGATGGGAAACGCCATGATGCTGAACGCAGGCCACAGCGCGAGCAGCAGACCGGCGACGCCGACGATCAGCGGCACAAAGGCCATGCGCGAATGGCGCTGCATCAGAGCGGAATAATCAATCTGGTTTTCCAATTCAAACGTCACCCCTCTCGAACTGTATTGTAGCATGGAGAGGGGGGATAGTCAAAGAAAATCAGCGATCGGGGCGGGACCGCGCCGCTTTCTCTGCCCTTCGGCACAGGGGAAACCGGTTGACAAACGGGCCGTTTGGTAATACATTATAAGAATAGACAAATATACGGTTTTTGAAACAAACCGGGCGGTGCGCGCGAAAAAGCAGCGTCCGGTGTAACAGCAATGGAGGAAATTGGAAGCATGACGGATCGATACGACCCACAGGTGATTGAACCGAAGTGGCAAAAGATATGGGCGGAGGGGCACTGCTTTGAAGCAGAGGCCTCGCACGACAAGCCGAAGTTTTTCGGCCTGATTGAGTTTCCCTATCCGTCCGGACAGGGCCTGCACGTCGGCCACCCGCGCAGCAACACCGCAATCGACATCATCAGCCGCAAGCGCCGCATGGAGGGCTACAACGTGCTCTTCCCGATCGGCTGGGATGCGTTCGGCCTGCCGACGGAGAACTACGCCATCAAGACCGGCATTCATCCGGCCAAGGTCACGCATGACAATATCAATCGGTTCCGCGAGCAGCTCCAGCGGCTCGGCTTTTCGTTCGATTACACGCGCGAGGTCAACACGACCGATCCCGACTACTATAAGTGGACGCAGTGGATCTTTTTGAAATTCTTTGAAAAGGGCCTTGCGTATAAGGCGGAGATTCCGATCAATTTCTGCACGAGCTGCAAGGTCGGCCTTGCCAATGAGGAGGTCGTCGACGGCGTGTGCGAGCGCTGCGGCGGGCCGGTTGTGCAGAAGGTGCGCTCCCAGTGGATGCTCAGGATCACGGATTACGCGCAGAAGCTCCTCGACGGGCTGGAGGAGGTCAATTTCATCGACCGCGTCAAGACCCAGCAGCAGAACTGGATCGGCCGCAGCGAGGGCGCGGAGGTCCGTTTCCCCCTGAGCGGCACGGACGACGCGCTGCTGATCTACACCACCCGCGCGGACACCATGTTCGGCGCGACGTACATGGTCATCTCGCCGGAGCATCCGTATATCGAAAAGTATCAGGGCCGCATCGAAAACTATGCCGAGGTGGAGCAGTACCGCAAGGCCGCCGCGCGCAAGAGCGATTTCGAGCGCAGCGAGCTGAACAAGGACAAGACCGGCGTACAGATCAAGGGACTCTCGGCGGTCAACCCCGTAACCGGCGGCGAGATCCCGATCTTTGTGTCCGACTATGTGCTCATGAGCTATGGCACGGGCGCGATCATGGCGGTTCCCGCGCACGATACGCGCGACTGGGAGTTTGCAAAGAAGTTTGATCTGCCCATCATCGAGGTCGTGGCCGGCGGCAACGTGCAGCAGGAGGCCTTTACCGACTGCCACACCGGCGTGATGGTCAATTCCGGCTTTTTGACCGGCAAAACGGTCGAACAGGCGATTCCGGCGATGATCGATTATATCGAGGAAAAGGGCATCGGCAAGCGCAAGATCAACTACAAGCTGCGCAACTGGGTGTTCACGCGCCAGCGCTATTGGGGCGAGCCAATTCCGCTCGTACACTGCGAGCATTGCGGCTGGGTGCCGCTGCCGGAGGATCAGCTCCCGCTGCGCCTGCCCGATATTCCGGACTATACGCCGAGCGACGACGGCTCCTCCGCGCTCTCCCGCGCGACGGAGTGGATGCACACGACCTGCCCCAAGTGCGGCGCGCCGGCGATCCGCGAGACGGACACCATGCCGAACTGGGCCGGTTCGAGCTGGTATTTCCTGCGCTATTGCGACCCGCACAACGACAAGGCGTTTGCGGATTTTGACGAGCTCAAATACTGGATGCCGGTCGATTGGTACAACGGCGGTATGGAGCATACCACGCTGCACCTGCTCTACAGCCGGTTCTGGCACCGCTTCCTGTATGACTGCGGCCTCGTGCCCTGTCCGGAACCGTACCAGAAGCGCACGAGCCACGGCATGATTCTCGGCGAGAACGGCGAGAAGATGTCGAAGTCCCGCGGCAACGTCATCAACCCCGATTCGATCGTCGATGAGATCGGCGCGGACGCGTTCCGCCTGTATGAGATGTTCATGGGTGCGTTCGACCAGCCCATTCCGTGGAAAACGGAGAGCGCGCGCGGCTGCCGCCGCTTCCTCGAACGCGTATGGCGCTTACAGGATATGGTATCGGGCGAGGGCGATACGGACGCGGAACAGAAGCAGAAGGTACACGCCTGCATCAAAAAGGTGGGCGAGGACTATGAGCGCATGAAGTTCAACACGGCCATCGCGGCCATGATGGCGCTCGTGAACGACTTCTATGCAAAGGGAACGCTCACAAAGGACGAGCTGCACACGCTCCTGAAGCTCCTGAACCCGGTCGCGCCGCACATCACGGAGGAGATGAACGAGGCGCTCGGCTTTGAGCCGCTGCACCATAGCAGCTGGCCGGTATACGACGAGCGCGCGTTGCAGGTGGCGGCGGTGGAATACGGCGTACAGGTCAACGGCAAGGTGCGCGCGCGCATCAGCCTGCCGGCCGATCTGGATAAGGACAGCGTGGAGAAGGAAGCGCTCGCCTGCGCGGACGTCCGGCCGTACCTCGAGGGCAAGACAGTCAGAAAGGTGATCGTTGTCCGCAACATCGTCAATATCGTGGTGGGGTAAACGAAAGAGAATCACAAAAGAGTCCCGCGAGCGGGGCTCTTCAGACCATCAAAAAACTCTGTTTTTTGACGGAATATCTGCTGTGGCAGGGATATACTTGCAGGTTTGACGCTGCAAACCTGCAAGCACGGCAGAGCCTACAGGCTCTGTGTCAAAAACAGCGTACATGCCGCCGTTTTTGACAGATTCTATGGTTCTTCCTGTACAATGCTCGTGCGCGAACCGACGGAGCGGTTCGCATCGTTACTTTTTTGACAGGCTGAAAGAGTCCCGCGAGCGGGGCTCTTTTCTTTTCACCGAAACATTTGAAACAGAGATGTTTTTGGCAAACAGACCGCCCAACGTGCATAGGCTGAAGGAAGAGCAACACGGCGGGGGGAATGGGACGATGAAAAAGGGCGCAATACTGCTCCTTGCGCTGCTTCCGCTCCTGTGGGCTGTGCCGCTGACCGGCGGCCCGCCGGAACGAACCGCGCGGACAACGGTTGATAACGCACAGAGTGAGCGGACGGGCGCATATCGGGGACAGGTAGGGGAGACAGCGGCAAACATGGCGCTGATCGACGCGCAGCGATCTGAAACCGCAGCGTCCATGGCCGCGCCGCTGATCGCTGAGCCGCTTGCAGCGACGGCGGCGGATGCTGCGGCGCGGAGTGCGATGACTGCGCCTTTTGCGCAGACGGCGGCGGATGCTGCGGCGCGGAGTGCGATCACTGCGCCTTTTGCACGGACGGCTACCGGCGTGGCTGCGCACACGCTGATCGATGCAGAGGATGCGGCGGACGACGATGCCGCTGCCGACGAATTCATCCTCACTGCGCCGCCGGTCGGGACGGAGAATCGTGCGTGGCGCTATGTGGCGGCGGGCATGTTTCTTTCAGCCGGTGCGGTATTTACCCTTGTCGCAGTGCGCGGCGGGGAGAAAAAAGGTGAGGACTGATGCGAAAAAGAGCACGCAAAATCAAGGCGCCGGCAAGTCCCGTGTCTTGAGAAAAAATGCCGGATTTTTGCGGTTTTTTGGTAACTTTCGTCTGATTTCGTCGAATATTGGAGAATGCTTTGACAAACGAAAAATTGCTTGTTATGCTACAGCTAAAGGCCCCGTTAAGTTTTTATTAAGGAGATAAAACGAATATGGATTGTTTATATGATACGCTGAAATCGATTGCGAAAGAGTACCATGAAACGCCCGAGCAGATACTCAAAAACGTGCAGGAAACGATCGACGACGCTTTTCAAAATCCGGACCCTGCCGTGCAGGAGGCATGGAGCCGGATTCCCTATCATGGCGCGCGCCCGGAGGCAGGCGAATTTCTGCTTCTGCTCGCCGAGATGATCCAAAGGGAGCAGTTCGCGAGCTGACCGAACGGCGCGCTTTCGCCCGCGTTCACCGCCCCTTCTACTGCGGCAGGCCGAACCCGGACCGTCGGCCGGCTGCTGCTGCGGGGCGCCGAAGCGCCGCCGTGCAGTCCGAGCTGTGCACTTTCGCACAAAGGAGGGCGCGGAGCATTCGTCAAGGGACGGGTGGCGGGCTGCCCGCTTGGCTGCGGCAGGCCGAACCCAGACCGTTGGCCGGCTGCTGCG
>ERZ857998.3890-NODE-3890-length-11518-cov-3.127105_pt1 | contig 11518 bp, 11 predicted proteins | sample MGYA00519954_ERZ857998 | MGnify/ENA primary metagenome ERZ857998 (study PRJEB31778, sample SAMEA3449424) | human gut metagenome | biome: human gut; feature: human-associated habitat; material: faeces | place: United Kingdom | collected 2010/2012 ...
CAACAACAGGAAATATGTTGTTTTAGAAGTCATTTTACTTCCGTTTTCAGGAGAATAATTCTGAAGAATTTCTTCCCATCCATAGCTGTTAAGTTTCCTTAACACACTTGCTCCTGAAACATACTGCAAGTTGCCGTCATCATCTCTTGATGGCTCATATACCGGTATCCAGCGAAAGCCTTCTTCAGGCATATTTTCCAGAGCTTTCATAACATCTGCTCTGAATTTCTTCTGCCTTTCTGTAACGAACTTACGTTTCTTACCATCTGCATCATAGAGCAAATCGTTATTGATTAAATCTCCGAAATAGAGATACATAAATTCATCTCTTTCTTTAATTTTACAGTACCAATAACTAGTGCCGTTGTCCTTCTGATAGACATCTGTACCACCTATTAAGGGTACAGGCTTTGGTATTGCTTTTGGAACTGTTTTTGATACCTTAATAGTATCATCAACAGCTTCTTCAGCATAGATAATTGCTACTTTACCGACCTCTGTTGTTTCTACCCTCCGGTACTCTGCACCGTCAGGTAATTCAATACGTAATACTTTTTCCTTTTTCATAATGAATTCCTCCTTATTTTAGTCTAGAAAAAGTTCATGTATTATCTACAAACAAACTAAGTTTGTACCTTTATTTTACCAAATTTATAGTTAAAAGTCAATTTTATGTAAAATCTAATTATGAATAATTTATGATATGATCACCCCATAAAAATAATTTATGAAAAGTTCACCCACCATGATATAATGGAGGTATGAGAACAGAAATGAATAAAAAAGAAAATTTAAAAGCATCAATTATTGAATGTTGCATTAATGGAACAATGACAATTAAAGTTGCAGCAGATAGGTTAGGTTTTTCAGAGCGCTATGTAAAAAAATTGAAAGCGAGGTATAAAAAATTAGGCGCTTCATCCATGTTACATGGAAATTGTGGAAGACAACCAAAACATACAATAAATGCAGAAACAAAAAGCAAAATTATTGAAATATGGGAACAACCAGAATATGAAGAATGTAATTTTAAACATTTTCAAGAATTTTTAGAGGAGAATTATAATATAATAATAAGTTATTCAGCTTTATACAATTTATTGCGTAAAAAAGGCTATAAAAGCCCAAGAAAACATAAGAAAATTAAAGTACATAATAGACGTAAAGAACGTTCTCCAGAGGGAGAACTTTTACAGGTTGATGGTACACCACACCAATTCTTTTATGGAGATGATAAAATGTATTGTTTACATGGTTTTATAGATGATGCAACACATCAAATTACAGGACTATATTTGCTTTTATAAAATTGTAAAAAATTTACATAAAATGTTGAGAATTATATAAAATAATGATATAATAGTGGCATAATTTAAGAAAGGAGAGAAATAAATGGGAGAGTTATGGGACATTTATGATTCTCAAAAGAGAAAAACAGGAAAAATACATGAGAAAGGAACACCTTTTAAAGAAGGAGAGTATCATATTGCAATACATGCATGGATTATGAATGATAAAGATAAAATACTATTAACTCAAAGAAAATCTGATGATACTTTTCCTGGAATGTGGGAGCCAACAGCAGGGTCAATATTAGCAGGTGAGACAAGTCTAGAAGGAGCAAGAAGAGAATTGGAAGAAGAACTTGGGATAAAAATGATGCAAAATGAAGGTAAAGTAATTGGAGGAGCGAGAAGAGACCAATATCATGACTTTTTTGATGTTTGTTTATTTGAAAAAAATATTAATATTGATGATATTGATATTGAAAAATCTGAAGTTGCAGATGTAAAATGGGTAAACAAAGAAGAATTTGATTATATGTTAGAAAAAGGAGAAGTAATTCAAACATTGAGTTATTTTAAAAAGTTATATAGTCAAATAGTAAAAAAAAGACACGAAAGAGATGAGGAGAGATAATATGAGTTATTTTAAATATAAATGTAGTGCTATTCACAATTTAATTATTACAAAGAAAAGTGAACAAGTTAGTGAATCAAATTTTAATGAGGGAATTGTAATTCCAAAAAATATTATGGAGAAAGCAGACATTTTTGATGGAGAAGAAATTATAATAACAAAAATAGGGGCTGGAAGTTGGAAGAATAGATTAAGAACTTTTATAATTGAGGGAGAAGAAAACTGTGATGTTGAAGTAAGAGGAAGTATAGCTAAATTTTTAGATGTTGGAGATTTGACTTGCCTTATAACAGAAATGTATTTAGATGATGAACAATTTAATCAATACAAAAATGATGAAATTCCTATTTTTGATTTAGGATTTGATCCTGAAACTAATAAAGATAATTCAGAATCTTGCTTAGATATTCAGTATCTTGGAAGAAAAATTAAAGATGTTAAAATTAATGATAAAATTATGGAGGATGCAAAAACAATAAGAAAAAATATACAAAAAATGTTTTTAGAAGCTATTGTGACTAATTTGCAAGTTACAAAGACTCATCCTGATTGTTTACAAGGAAGTGCTGAACTACCTAAATCTGTTATGGATAAAATCGGTATTTCACAATATAAATCGGTATCAGTATATAATATGACATATGGAGGTGTTGCTGATACATATGCTGTTCCTATGCCTGAAGGAGTTGTTATGACTACAGGAGCAATGGCTAGTTTTGCTAATATAGGAGAGAAAGTAAGTGTTGCAAGTTATATAATGTCAAAAGAAAAAAATAAAATAAGAAAATATGATGCAACAGAGTATATGAAGAAATATATTTAATAAAGGATGTAGAAATGGTAATAGTTAGATTTGAGAATGATAGTTACGATGGAAAAAATGATGATTATATAAATAAACTAGTTTTCTTTGATCAAGAAAGTGGAATGATAAAAGTAAAAAAACTCGAAAGACAAATGAATACTAAAACTGAATATAGTCAAATAAATGAAATAATAAAGAGTTGTTTTAGTAATGATAAAGTTAGGTATAGAATTATTGATTTACCACCAGTAGAGGGATCGTATTCTTCACCATTTAAGCTATATATTGATATAACAGATAAGTGTCAATTAAATTGTAGTCATTGTTTAACTAAATATTTAAATAAAAATAATGAAATACCAATTTCTACAATTAAAGAGATAGCTGAAGAATGTGAAAAACTAGGAATAATGCATGTTAAATTAGGCGGCGGAGAACCTACGCTTCATAATAATTTTGAAGAAATACTAAAAATATTTAGTAATGCGGGTTGCTATATATCTATGAGTACAAATGGATATACGATTGATGATAAAATGGCAAAAAAACTAAAAGAATTTAACGTAAAAACAACAGTAAGTATAGAGGGAAATGAAGAAATAGACAATAAAATTAGAGGACATGGACATTTTGAAAAAGCAATAGAAGCATTAAAGATACTTAAAAATAATAATGTAGATGCTAAACTTAGAGTAACCTTAACTAGAGAAATTTTAGATAAGGATATTGTAAATGAAATTATAAGTTTTGCAGATAAATATGATACAAAAGTTAAATTCTCATATTGCAGACCTTCTGGAAGTTCAATTGATAATAAAATGTTAATTAATTACAATGACTATGAAAAATATTTTGAAATAATTAATATTTTAAATAGTAAAGAAAATTCAAAAAAGGTACTATTAGATGAAGGAATGATGTTAGAACAGCCGAATAGTCTAAAATCATTTATATATAGAAATAAGATATGTGGAGCTGCAAATAGATCTATGCATATTAATTCTAAATTGGAAATTTCACCTTGTGTTTTTTTAGGAGAAGAATTTAAAGAGGAAAAAAATTACAAATCAGGAGACATAGAAAAATATTGGACACAGAAAAAGGGGAATCAATTTCAACGAGTAAGAAAAATATCTATTGCAAAAGCTTGTGAAGATTGTAAAAGATTATGTAAAAATGAGTGTACGGCAACAAGGTTATTTTTTAATAAAAACATAAATATTGCAGATCCAAATTGTTTAAAAAGAAAAAAGGAAGATGATGATTATGAAAGGTAAATTTATGCTAATAGTTCCTAGATCAATTTCGCCAGTTAATACTATACCTAGAATACATATGCCATTAGGGGCTGTTACAGTACTAAGTCAAGCTAAAGAAGACGGATATGAAGTGAAACTTTTGGATACATCTATTTGTGATGTTGATGAAAATAATGTAGATGATTATTTTAAAAATAATGCAAGGGTGAAAAAATTTGATAATAAAGATTTTTGGATAACAGGAATGAGTGATGATGAAATTGTTTCGAATATTACTAAATTTAATCCAGATGTAATAGGATTTTCATGTTGTACGGTAGTTGATAGAGAAGATACAAAATATTTAGTAGATTTAGTAAAGGATAAATTCCCTGATAAAAAAATGTTTTTAGGAGGATATGAAATTGATAAAAACTATGAAAATATTCTTAAAAAAGATGCAATAGAAAGAGATAAAATCGATAATATAGATTGTATTTCTTTAGGATTAGGACAAGTATATATTGACGATATTTTAAAATATTTAATGGGCGAAAGTAAAGAGATACCAAAAGGAATTGCATATAGAACAGAAAAAGGATATGAAATTAGTGGAGAAAAAGAATATGATATTAATGACTATGCATTGCCAGATTATGGATTAGTTGAAAAAGTAAATGTTACAGGTAGAGATAAACCAGTCGATGTATATTCTTTTTTAGGAAATACTCATGCAGGAGATATTAAAACGTTATCAAAGAGTGATGATAAAATTTCATATTTTCCATTATTTACATCATATGGTTGTGGAAACAACTGTACTTTTTGTGATGCAGATAAAAAATTGCAAAGATATTCTTTTGACAATGTAAAGAAAATGATAAAGAGATATGAGGATTTATATGGTATAGATTATCTAGATTTTATGGATAATAATTTTGCAGGAGGAAATAATGAATCAAGAAAAATATGTTTTGATGTATTAGATTATATAGGGAAAAAAGGATATCCAATAGGATTCTCAAACGGTTTAACATTTGAGTCAATGATGAGAAATGATTTTGAATTGTTTAAAAAGTTTAATCAATATGGAAATGTTGCACATTTAGCTTTCCCATGTGAAAATGCAAATGATAGAGTTTTAAAAATGATTAGGAAACCACATAATATAGAAATGATCAGTAAAACATTAAAGCAAGCAAAGGAACTATTACCTAATACAAATAAAGAAGCCTTTTTTATAGGTGGATTTCCAGACACATTTGGAGAACCAGCAGAAACACCAAGAGAAGTAAAAAATACAGTTTCAGCAATAGAAAGGTTAATAAAAAATGGGTACTTAGATCAAGCAATATTTCTAACTTTATCACCTGTAACAGCGGTATATAGAAAACAATGGGAAGAAAAAAATCCTAATATGTCTTTTGTAAATTGTTTATTCTCAAAGGGAACTGATATTTGGCCATATGATTCAAATATATTGGAAGAAGCAAGAGAGAAAGTAAAATATATAAATTCCCAAAATAGCAGTAAGGTAACTAGACGTTTGTATTTAAGTAAAGAAGAGGAAGATAAAGAAAAAATAGAAAATGCGGATATAAATAAAAAAGAGGAACAAGATTTAGAAAGATAACAAAAAGCAAACTAACAAAAAATTATGTTTTTTTTGCTTTTTGAGTGTAAAATATAAAGTATATTAACGAAAAGATTGCATAGCAAACAAGCCAAATCGTATTTGAAATTTTTTTATAAAAAAGTAAATGCTATTTGACCTAAGTTTTAAATATTAAGTTATGCAACGTTTTGGTTTTTTGTTATTTTATTTAAAAATTTTAATTAAAAAGATGAGGCGTTGTTGTTACCTCATCTTTTTCTATCTTTTGAATACCTAATTTTTTTGCTAAATTTTCATTATAAATAAAAGTAAATATTTCATAAGGTGTTTTACCACCTAAGCTTTCTCTAGGAGTGGAGTTAATATGTGAAAAGAAGAAAAAACTTTCCCTGTGTGGCTTTATGTCACACAGGAAAGACGTTATAGAATTTAGATTTAGAGCTTGTCAAGTATGTTATAAAAATTTTTAGATATAATAAGGAAGAAAAATGGAAATGCGAGGCTTTTCACATTATACAAAAGATAGTTACTATAGAAAAGCAAAAGAGATAGTAGAATATTTTGGAAGTCCAATAAGCCAAGTAACAACTAAAGAGATTGTGATAATTACTGGTATAATGCAGTATATAATCAAATGAGTGTAAGCTTTTAATAAAAATAAATTGTACCTGTGGAAAACTCTTCCGCTAAAACGGAAATTTACCCAATATTACCAAACAAAGATGATGCAGATAGAAAAAAATGAATTTACTCTTTTTTTTGGAATATATCGGAAAATCTTGCAAGAACAAGAAAAAAATGATAAAATTATTATGTTAAATTCTTTTTATCCTGTTTTACAGGTTGATATATAGACTGTAAATGTAAAATAAGTATTTTAAGGAGGAATTTATATGAGACGGTGTTTCAAGTGGTTAATCAATTGGTTTACTAAATTGGGAAAAGAAGATAGAATAGGATATGTTATAGGTGGAATAATAAGTATTATTTTAGCCATAAGCATATTTGTTGCTATAGATAAAGTACCTGCGACTCCATCAGATTATGAGCCAATGGAAAAGCAAGCAATGGCTATTCAGAAAGATCCTGACTTGTTGTTTAGTACAAATTGTAATATCTACATAAATAATGAAGTTATTACAGTTGATTTTGAAAATTATGAGTGTAAATTGACTGCACAATATGACAAAAATTTTGAATTATTATCAATTTCAAAATATGACAACTATATATTTTGGCTGTTTGCACTTGGAGAAGCACTATCTATAGGAGTTTTTTCATATGGCGTATTGTCTTTTTTTATAATGATAGTAATAATTTGTATTGAATCTTTATGGGAGTTTGTTTGCAACAAATTTAAAGTACACAAGTCTAATTCAAAAAAAGATAAAACTTATTAAGTACCGCTAACGCACCAGAGAGAAAAGAGAGATTTTATAATCTCTCTTTTTGGTATCGAAATAGGTATGCTATTTAACTTATTGGTAAAGGTTCTGCAGTGGATATATATTGCCAACTTTACATATTTATGTAAAATTACTTGATAAGTTATAGTTAAAATATCTCTTTATAGAAAAATCAGAGTTAATTTTATAATGCTAGAAAAAAATTAAATAAATATAATAACAGTTTTAAAAAAGCAAATTTTATGATAATATATAGAAAAATCAAAAACATTAAATTTTGGAGGAAAAAATGAAAGAAGTCTTATTTGCAACAACTAATCCAGCAAAAATAAAAAGTTATGAAGGAAAGCTGAAAGAAAAAGGAATAAAATTGAAGACCCTAAAAGATTTGAACATCAATATAGAGATTGAAGAAAATGGTAAAAATGCTATAGAAAATGCTTGCATAAAAGCAAAGACATATTATGATATAACAAAAATGCCAACAATAGGAATGGATAATAATTTATTTATAGAAGAATTGCCAGAAGAAAAACAGCCTGGAACACATGTAAGAAGAATAAAAGGAAAATATTTAACAGATGATGAAATGATAGAATATTACACAAAATTAGTAAAAGAATATGGAGGAAAATTAACAGCTAAATGGGTATATGGAATGGCAGTTTATAATGAAAAAGGTAAAAAGACATATACATGGAGCAAAGATCAGTTCTATTTTGTAGATAAACCTAGTAAAAAGAGAAATCCTGGTTATCCATTAGACTCAATGTCAATCATGCCAGAATGTAATAAATATTTTGTGGACTTAACAGAAGAAGATAGAAAGAAAAATAAGGAAAATTATCAAGAAGATGATGTTATTGATTTTATAGTGAATAACTGTAATTAATAGGTACGAGGTAAGGAAATGAATTTAGAAGATTTAAATGTTGAATATGATAAATTGCAACTACAATATGGAGCAAAAGAGCTTACAGCTATATATAATGGTGGTTGTAGTAATAATCCGGATATTTGTTTCGTATTTATGAACCCTACTGGTAGTAATGTCGCTTCTAGCCTTACTTGGAAAGGGAGGAGGTCTCCTTGGTTAGGAACTAAAAATATATGGAAATTATTTTATAAAGTAGGACTTCTTGATGAAGAAATATACGAAGCTATTTCAAGTTAGTTCTATCATATTAGATAGAAAAATTGCTGTATCGCAATGCAGAAAGCAAAACTTTACTGGGAAAATTAGAGGAAAAGAATATAAAATATATCCTGTTTATTATCCTGTTGGAAATGGGATGATGAACATGGAAAAAGCAATAGAAGATATTAAATTTATAATAGAAAAATACTAAATAATTAATTGTGCAAAGTTAATTCTAATTTAATTTTTTAAAAAGCGAACTTTTGTATAATATGTTTACAAATACAAAAAACGAAATAATTTTTATATTATAAACTAATAAATAATTTTATATTATAGACACGTCAAAATCAATTTTAAGACATTTTAACATTTTAGATGACAAGTTATATGTTTTAAATTTAATGTATAAAATACAAAATCTAGTATTTATATATAAAATTAGTATAAATGCTTGTTTTTAGGTGTTTATTAAAAATCAAGAAATAATAGAATATTGAATTTTAAGTAGTCAAATGAATACTTTATAAAATATAGTACATCATAAAAAAGAATTCATTCCGAAAACTTTAAAAATATTTACATTTTCGGAATATTTTGAGGAATTAAAAGAATACCATAAATTATATGAGTACATTTCTAAAAATTATATTGAAAGTAAAAAGAATTTTATTTTAATTGATGAAGTGCAAATGTGTGATGGATTTGAGAAAGCCTTAAATGGACTACATGCAGAAGAAAAATATGATATATATATAACTGGGTCAAATGCTTTCTTATTAAGTAGTGATTTGGCAACATTATTTACTGGTAGAACATTTGAAATTGAAGTTTATCCATTTTCGTTTAAGGAATATCTAAAATATTATAATTATAAAGATATTCAAGAAGCGTTTGATAAATATACACAAGAAGGTGGAATGTCAGGTTCGTACATTTATAAAACTCAAGAAGAAAAATATCAATATATATCTGATGTTTTTAATACATTAATAATAAGAGATATTAAGCAAAAATATAATATAAAAAATACAGATGTATTAAATAATTTAAATAATTATTTAATTGATAATATTTCAAACCTTACATCGTCTAACAATATAACTCATTTTCTTAATAGTAACAAAGTGAATATAACAGATAAAACTGTGAAGAATTATATAGATTATTTATGTAATGCATTTGCCTTCTATAAAATCAAGAGATATGATATAAAAGGTAAAAAATATTTAAGTACACAAGATAAATATTACTTAGCAGATCACTCATTTAAATATGCCATATTAGGAACAAATAATATGGACTTTGGAAGAACATATGAGAATATTGTAGCAATAGAATTGCTAAGACGAGGATATGAACTATATGTAGGGACTATGTATCAAAAAGAAGTAGATTTCATTGCTAAAAAGCGTAATGAAAATCTTTATATACAAGTATCTGATTATATTGGTGATGATAGCACTTTGAAAAGAGAAACAACTCCACTACTTCAAATAAGAGATGCATATCCTAAGATAATAATAGCAAGAACAAGACATGAAGATTATCAATATGAAGGAATTCAAATATATGATATTGCAAATTGGTTAGCAAAATAAAGTTAAAAAGTTTTATTGTAATTTAAGAGAAAGAGAGGGCGTATATACTTAATCTTTCTCTTTGTTTAAATTAAGTTTCTTGAAGTTTTATAATACAGCAGGGAGTGGGGGGAACATTTTTTACAATTATATTATTTAATTATTTATTAAATATATAACCCAAAATAGAGTTGTAAAAAGTTATAGATTAAAATAATTTATAAATTAAAATAGAAAATAAAAATGAATTTTCAAAACCAAACATTTGAACTTTTTATAGATTTTTAATTATTAATTTAAATTTTATATTAAAAGATATGAATATGATTCTAAAATTATTTTAGTATTATTAACTAGATAAATTATATTTTGTTAAGCTCTAGAATCGTTTTTAAGACCTTTTTATAATTAAATAATAAAGTTTACTTATCTAATAATATTTATTATAAAGTAAAATTACTGCAGAAATATAAAAAATTAGTATAAGTACCTAAAAATCAGGACTTTAATAAGTATGCAAAAATGTCAAAAAATACGACGCACGAGAATCGATTTTAAGCCGTTTTTATTTTTAAGTAATATAGTTTCATTACTGCAAAATAAGGTAAAATAGAGAAATATAAGATTTTTACAAATATTAAATATATTTTATAGAAATAATGTAAAATATATCTAAAAATATGAGTAAAAGTCTTATATAATTTTTATAATAAAATTGGTTGCTATAATGCAAAAAAATCACACCAAAATAATTGTACGAAAATTATTGAATTTAGAAAAAAATAATAGTATAATAACAAAAGAATAAAACGTGTAACAAGCTAGTATCAAGGCTTACGAGAAACAAGCATATATTAATAGTAGCTTATTTTACCCCTACTCCTTATTGCATGAAACTTTGATTTCACGCAACTTAATATCTCAGAAAGTTATACCTTTTTTCTAAATATTATATTCCCCCCACTCCTCTTCTTTCTTATATATTTTTTGTAAATAATAAAAACGAACCTAGATTATAAGTTCGCTTCTATTATATTGTTTATACTAAATATAGATTTTTATACTATCTATATTTAGCAAACATTTTATTTAGTTTTTCAACTAATTCTTTATTTGTTTTTGTAGATGTCATTTGTGAAATTACCTGCTCTGTTATTTCTGCTGGTGCTGATGTAGACATTGCTTTTCTTAATGAATATACGGCTGTTAGTTCTTCTGGAGATAATAATAAGTCTTCTCTTCTTGTTCCAGATTTATTAATATCAATAGCTGGAAATATTCTCTTTTCTGATAGAGCTCTATCTAATATTACTTCCATATTACCTGTTCCCTTAAATTCTTCAAATACAACTTCATCCATTCTACTTCCTGTTTCTACTAAAGCTGTTGCTAAAATTGTTAAGCTTCCACCGTTTTCAATGTTTCTGGCTGCTCCAAAGAATTTCTTTGGTTTATGTAATGCAGCAGGGTCTAAACCACCAGATAAAGTTCTTCCTGAAGCAGGAACAGTTAAGTTATATGCCCTAGCAAGTCTAGTAATACTATCTAATAATATTACTACATCTTTATTATGCTCAACAAGTCTTTTGGCTCTTTCTAATACCATTTCTGCAACTTTTGCATGATGCTCAGGAAGTTCATCAAATGTTGAATAGATTACTTCTCCTTTTATAGATCTTATCATATCTGTAACTTCTTCTGGTCTTTCATCTATTAATAAAACAATTAATTCTACCTCTGGATTATTTGTACTAATACTATTTGCAATTTTCTTTAAAAGTGTAGTTTTTCCAACTTTAGGAGGAGCAACAATCAT
>ERZ857998.3897-NODE-3897-length-11501-cov-10.267517_pt1 | contig 11501 bp, 18 predicted proteins | sample MGYA00519954_ERZ857998 | MGnify/ENA primary metagenome ERZ857998 (study PRJEB31778, sample SAMEA3449424) | human gut metagenome | biome: human gut; feature: human-associated habitat; material: faeces | place: United Kingdom | collected 2010/2012 ...
GCATATTTCGTAAGGGATGCATACCACTATTAAAGGATTGTCAACCTTTGAGGGTCAAAACGCCCAGAAAGAGATTTAGAATGCCAAAAGAAAAAGAAAGCCTCGGAGTATTGTCTCCGAGGTTTTCTGCGATGAGATTTTTTAAGGAGGTAGAAAGTGTTTTTAACCGAGCAAGACCTAAGAGACACCTTTTGGGCAAACATAAGAAAAAGCAAATTTTCTTGCGAAATGCCTTTCTGGAAAAGAGTAAGCAAAAAATTATTAAACAATGGATAAAAGAACAAATTGACAAGACGAGAAATGATTATTATAATTTAAATAAAATTCGGCAAAAAAATAAAATGCCGAAAAATATTTAAATTTTTTTCATGGATTTGGATATACTTGGATTGAGGTGAGCAATATGACAAATACAGTACAGATTCCAAATGACCAAATGATTTTTTCAGTTCAAGAGCTGAAAGATAAAGGTTTTTCATATTATAAAATTAATCAGATGGTTGATAAGGGAATCCTAGTAAAACTGAATAAAAATTACTATGAAAATACAAATTTTGATGGTGAGGAATCAGATTTCTACTATGCTTACGCATTTGTGCCAAGCGGAGTGGTTTGTCTGCTAAGTGCAGCTGTGTATTATAATCTGTCTACTTATCGTCCAGATGCCATTGATGTAGCAATTCCGAGAAAAGCAAAGGTATCAACACTACCAGATTGGCCGGAACTGAATGTATGCTATTTTACAGATGATCGATTTGATGTTGGCATCGTGACAGTAGAGGATGGAAATAACAGATTTCATATATATGATATTGAGAAAACTGTTGTCGATATCGTTTTTTACAGGGAAAAAATTGGAATTGAGGAAGCCAAGGAAGTTCTTACAACCTATTTAAATCGGAGTGACCGTAATCTGAACAGACTAATCAAATATGCGGAGCTACTCAAATGTGGAGACGTAATGAAAAAGTATCTGGAGGTGCTAGTATGACAAATGCTATATCAGTAAAGGAGAGATTAAAGAAACAGGCGATAGAAGATGGAAAGACAATGCAGGATAAGTTAGTCACATATCATAACGATAATTCCTTTGAACAGATATGGAGCAAAGAAATAAAAAGCTGGAGGTAAGTACATAAAATTAGCAATAGGAATCGTGTAGAAATATATGGCCCTTGAAATAAAATACGCGGAAAGAATTACACCGATTCACATTACCGATAGTAGCAGCTACCGATATACACAGTTTGATTGACTTGGTGGATTGAGAATCATTTGAACAAATTCCTAGTGTAAAAGAGACATGACCAAAGAGGGATAACTAAATCATATAGATAGCTTATGGCAACAGCAGGTTGCTTTTCAGACTGCGGATTAATCGATATGATAAAGATAACGGAGGTGACGACTATGGAAACAAAAAATATTATTTTAAAACTTCGTACTGAAAGAGGAATGTCACAAGACGAGCTGGCAGACAAAATCATGGTAACAAGGCAGGCAGTATCACGTTGGGAAAATGGAGATACAGTTCCAAATACTGATACACTTAAGCTCTTATCGAAAGAATTCGATGTTTCAATCAATACGCTTTTGGGAGAACCCAGAAAGCTGATTTGCCAGTGCTGCGGGATGCCAATTGTTGATGATTCCATATTGGGACGTGATAAAGATGGCACATTAAATGAGGAGTATTGTAAATGGTGCTATGCAGATGGAACATACACATATAATGATATGGATGAATTGATTGATGTGTGTGTAAAGAATATGGTAAATGAAAACTTTACCGAAGAACAGGCACGTTCTTATTTGAAAGAAATGCTTCCAAAGTTAGATTACTGGAAAAAGTGAAATTTCTTGATGATCAGAAAACCTACCTGGGTAATCAACTGGAGTCTGAATTCGGAGGGAACAGGTGCTTCGGTATTCTGGCAAGTATGGATTTTATTCTGGTATGTACATATGAGAAGGATGGTGAAAATCCAAAGCTGTTGATTTATAAAAAGAGATAATATAAGCAAAAAGAAAAGTCTTGACAAATAAACGACCGTTTACTATTATATTAATGTAAACGGTCGTTTATTTTGTTTGGAGGTTATCGGCATGAGAAATAGAAAAGAAGAGATTATGATAGTGGCGCTGCATCTGTTCGCCAGAGATGGTTATGAGGCTGTCTCAGTCAGCCAGATAGCAGGAGAACTTGATATGACAAAAGGGGCATTGTACCGTCATTACAAAAGCAAAAGAGATATTTTTGACTGTATTGTGCAGCGTATGGAGCAGCAGGATGGCGAACAGGCAGCAGAATATGATATGCCGGAAGATGAAAAAGAGAGTATGCCGGGAAAGTATGAGAATGTAACATTGGATGATTTTGTGGAATACAGCAAGTCTATGTTTGAATACTGGACAGAGGATGATTTTGCATCATCATTTCGGAAAATGCTGACAATAGAGCAGTTTCGCAGTGAAGAGATGCAGAAGTTATATCAGCAATATCTGGTATCTGGACCTGCTTCCTATGTGAAAGATTTATTTGATAGCATGGGATTTACAAATACTAAGAATAAAGCTGTAAGATTTTATTCTGTTATGTATTTTTATTACAGTATATATGATGGAGCAGCAGATAAAGAAAAGGTAAAAGTAGAATTTGTATCAGCTATAAAAAGTTTGGTATAAGAGTTGAAGTGAAGGAGAATCAGAGCATGAAGAATCATATAGTAATCCGTATAGAAGAAAAAAGTGAATATCGCGAGGTAGAAAATCTGGTAAGAGAAAGTTTTTGGAATGTGTATCGTCCCGGATGTCTTGAGCATTATGTTCTTAACCAGCTAAGAAATGATCCAGAATTTGTACCGGAGCTTGATTTCGTGATGTATCTGGGCGGAGAACTGATCGGGCAGAATATCTTTGTGAGAACTGCAATCACAGCTGATGATGGAAGAAGCATTCCAATTATGACGATGGGACCGATCTGTATCAAGAATGAATATAAGCGGAAAGGATATGGTAAAATCCTGCTTGATTATTCATTGGAGAAGGCAGCGAAACTTGGCTGCGGTGCAGTCTGCTTTGAAGGAAATATTGATTTTTATGGAAAAAGTGGATTTAAGTATGCAAGTGAATTTAACATCCGTTATCATGGACTGGAAGAAGGGCAGGATGCGTCTTTCTTTTTATGCAAAGAACTGATTCTGGGATATTTAAATGGCATTACAGGGGAGTATGCGACACCAGCGGGATATTTTGTAGATGAAAAGGAAGCCGAAGAATTTGATAAGATGTTTCCTTATAAAGAGAAGAAAAAACTACCGGGCCAGTTATTCTAACCTGTACTTGAATTATGCAAACCCAGCAGGAACATATTTTAGAAAATAAAAAATATATATTTGTAATTGACATGTATGTATAATGTGATATACTATGAATTAGTTTACAATAAACTAATTTTTAATATGGGAGATTTTATATGCCAAGCAGTCCAAAAATAAAAAAAGAAGACATGTTGCAGGCTGCACTGGAGCTTGTTTCAAAAAATGGATATGCCGCTCTTAACATAAAAGCTGTAGCCAGGGAACTGGGATGCTCCACAGCACCGATTTCATGGCAGTTTGGCGGAATGGATGGATTGCGTGAGGAATTGATTCCTTTTGCGGAGCAGTATGTGGAGGATAAGTATTATAGTCGGAATGAAAACGAACTTGCAACATTCGAACAGAAAGGAAAAGGAACCATTGATTTAGCATTAGAAAATCCCAATTTGTTTCGCTTCCTTTATATGGGAGAGCGAAGCCAGCTTCTAAGTATAGGCTTCGAGTTACAGACGAATAATCAGGATGCCGCTAATGTGTATCAGGAGATGGCAGAACTGCTGGGGATTACACCAAAACAGGTAATGGATTTTGCTATGACAATGATGGTGTATACCCAGGGGGTAGCAACCCTGATTGCATCAGGGATCGTCAAGGATACGAAAGAAAATATGTATCGCATGCTTCACAATACCGGTATGACATATTTAACAAATCATAGCCGAGAATTCTCCCACCTCTATAGGTGGGGAGATGAATCGGCTTTTTGATTGCACAAATTGCTATTATATGATATAATTAAATCAGTAGGAAGAACAGGAAAGGCTGTAATTACAATGAAATTATATGGCAACAATCATTCGGTATTCGCACTGAATTACCATTTGATTTTAGTAGTAAAATATCGCAGAAAAGTAATCAATGATGTTATCTCAAGTCGGTTAAGAGCAATATTCGAGAGGATTTCTCCCGCATACAATATTACTGTTGAGGAATGGAATCACGATGGTGATCATATTCATATCTTATTTCGAGCCGAACCCAATAGCGAGCTGTCGAAATTCATCAACGCCTACAAATCTGCAAGCAGCCGACTGATAAAAAAGGAATTCCCTCAAATCAGAACGAAGCTTTGGGAAGAATATTTTTGGTCGAGATCCTTCTGCCTCATATCCGCAGGCGGTGCAACCATCGAGACAATCAAAAAATACATTCAAACACAAGGAGAGAAAGATGGGAAACAGAGCAATCAAATATAGACTTTATCCCACAACTGAACAAGCAGTTCTGTTTGCGAAAACTTTCGGTTGCTGCCGTAAGGTTTATAATCTTATGCTTGCTGAGAAAATCGAAAGCTATAAGGAAACCGGAAAGTTTGCAAAAGTAACCCCCGCAAAATACAAGACCGAGTATCCGTTCCTAAAAGAAGTAGACAGTCTTGCGCTTGCAAACACGCAGTTAGCTCTTCAAGGCGCATTCCGGAATTGTTTCGACAAAACGCGGAAAACAAGAAATGGATTTCCGAAGTTCAAGTCGGCAAAGCATAGCAGAAAAGCCTATACGACGAATAATCAGCATGGAACCGTAACGATTATCGGAAATACCATTCGGCTGCCGAAAATCGGAAGAGTAAGAGCCGTGATTCATCGGCAGCCCAAAGCGGATTGGATTCTCAAATCTGCAACAATATCGCAGGATAAGGATGGGAAATATTACGCGGCCGTTCTTTTTGAGTATGACGATATTTCCTCTTCTTACACAGCTGACATAACCAACGCAATCAGGCTTGATTATGCTTCTGACGGTCTGTATGTCGATGACAAGGGAAATATCGGAAGCAATCATAAATACTATCGGGAAAGTCAGAAAAAGCTAGCGAAAGAGCAAAGAAAGCTGTCCCGCATGGTCGGTTCAAAAAAAGGCGAGGTCAAATCTGCTAATTACCAAAAACAGCAAGCGAAAATCAATAAAATCTATCGGCACATTGCAAATCAGAGATTCGACAATCTGCATAAACGCTCTACGGAGATAGCCAATCAGTATGATGTTGTTTGCGTGGAAGACTTGAACATGAGAGCAATGGCAAATAAAGGTTTTAGGAATGGAAAGTCTACTTTAGACAATGGGTACGGAATGTTTTTGAACATGCTTGCGTACAAACTTGCAGAAAGAAACAAACATCTCGTTAAAGTAAATAAGTATTTTCCATCTAGCCAAAGGTGTCATCAGTGTGGAAAGCTGCATTCGGAGATGAAAAACTTAGCTGTCCGCAAGATGACTTGTGACTGCGGGCTTGTGATGAGTCGCGACCAAAACGCAGCTATCAACATAAAAAAAGAAGGTCTACGCATTCTAAAATTCGGAGCGTAAGTCTTCAAAATAATATATGGTACGATAGGAACTATCGAAACCTAACGCTTGCGGACACTGTGTAAGCCTTGAGAATACCGTTTGGCATTCTCAAGCAGTGGTGGTTGAAGCAAGAAGCCCCCACTTCAAGCGAAGCTAAGTGGTGGGTAGTTCACAAGGCTTAGGTGTGAAGGATAGCACTTTATGGGATTTATCAGGAGGCGACAGGTCAGATGAAAGCAGTAGCAACGGATAAATGGATCTTGTGTCCGGTATGCGGTGTAAAAGCACGGACACAGATATTGGATGATACAGAATTAAAACATTTTCCGCTGTTTTGTCCAAAATGTAAAGAAAGTTTTATTATCAATGTAAAGGATCATATAGTAGATTATCAGTCCATTGCCAGACGCTAAGACGCAGTGCAGAAACGAATTTTTTGCTTGCGTATTTTGGGATTTAAACGGGATCCTTTATTTTATGCTGCAGCATTTAAGGAAAAGTGAAAACATAAGGAGAAGATATGGAATCAGATATCATTAAAATCAGCCATCTGAATAAAAGCTTTGGCGAAGTAAAAGCAGTAAATGATCTGAGTTTTCGTGTGAAAAAAGGAGAATTGTTTGCGTTTCTTGGAGTAAACGGTGCAGGAAAAAGTACAACCATTTCCATTCTCTGCGGACTGCTGAAAAAAGACAGCGGATCTGTTCAGATAAACGGAATAGAAACTGACAAAGCCGGCGCACAGACAAAAAGGATGCTTGGTGTTGTATTTCAGGATAGCGTACTTGATAAACCGCTCACGGTGAAAGAGAACCTAATGAGCAGAGCTGCTTTGTACGGCATTACAGGAAATGCTTTTGATAAGAGATTCATGGAGCTAGTCGAGATTTTGGAGTTTGACGAGTTCTTAAACAGACCTGTAGGGAAGCTGTCGGGAGGTCAGAGAAGAAGGATTGATATTGCCCGTGCATTATTGCACAGACCGGAGATTTTGATTCTTGACGAGCCTACTACAGGGCTTGATCCGCAGACAAGGCAATTAATCTGGAATGTTATCGAGAAACTTCAGAAAACAGAAAATATGACAGTATTTCTGACTACTCATTATATGGAAGAGGCAGCCAATGCCGGGTATGTTGTGATTCTTGACAAAGGAAGTATCGCAGCGGAAGGTACACCGTTTGAACTTAAAAATGATTATGTACAGGATATCGTGTCTGTTTATGGTGTTTCCGAAGATGAAATAAAGTCATTGAACAGAGAATATAAAAAAATACGTGACGGATATCAGATAAAAGTAAGAAATACGCAGGAAGCTACGAAGCTTATTGTAAAGCATCAGGATTTATTCACGGATTATGAAGTAGTAAAAGGCGGCATGGATGATGTATTTCTTGCAGTCACAGGGAAAAGGCTTGGAGGTGAGCATTGATGAGAACAGTATTGGCATTAATGAACAGGAACAGGAAACTGTTTTTTAAAGATAAAGGTATGTTGTTTACGTCAATGATCACACCTGTCATTCTGATTGTTCTGTATGCTACGTTTCTTGCAAAGGTTTTCAAAGATTCTTTTATAGCAGCAATTCCGAATATGATCACAATTTCGGATAAACTCATTAATGGAACCGTGGCAGCACAGCTGACAGCATCACTTATGGCAGTGAGCTGTATCACTGTAACATTTTGCGTGAATCTGACTATGGTGCAGGACAAGGCAAATGGAACAAGGAAGGATTTTAATGTTTCACCAGTCAGCAGGGGAAAAATCTATTTGGGATATTTTCTCTCAACAGTAGTTAATTCTTTGATGGTCAATGGACTTGCATTTGTATTATGCCTGGGATATTTATTAAAAATGGGATGGTATATGAATGCAGCAGACGTATTATGGGTTTTATTTGATATGATATTGCTTGTATTGTTTGGAAGTACGCTTTCAAGTATCATTAGCTTTCCATTGACAACACAGGGACAGCTTTCGGCTGTGGGTACCATTGTCAGCGCAGGATATGGTTTTATATGTGGTGCTTATATGCCGATTTCAAATTTTGGTTCAGGTCTTCAGAAGCTGCTGTCTTATCTTCCGAGTACATATGCCACTTCATTGATTAAGAATCATATGCTTCACGGAGTGTTCAGGGAGATGGAGAGAAAACATTATCCGGATGAAATGGTTGAAGCGATAAGAGACACGCTTGATTGCAATCCGGTATTTCATGGAAATGTGGTAAGTGTAAATCAGATGATTGGCATTATGATGGGAAGTATAGCTGTATTTGGAATTATTTATTATTTTGTCACATTGCTGCCAGAGGGTGAAGGCGGACGATAAGCAGAATTATTTTTAGAGGGTGAAATGCCTTTGCTTTAGCTGTTGACACGATTGGTGTCTCTCATGTGAAAGAGTGGCATTTCTGCTTTTGGTGTTGAAAGCAGGTTTATACAAGAAAGGAAGATAGAGAGGATGAAACTTTATTTTGGAAATATGGTAACAACAGTTACTACACTTATGATTTTATCGCTGGTCGGGTTTGTTGGATATTCAATCTGCAGCAGAAACAACATTCATTACTGGGGCGGAAGGAGCCTGTTTGTTTTGGCATATGGTCTTGTTATATGCTGCTTTGCAGCTGCAAGAGACGGACTGGATAAAACAATTCAGTATACGATAGATGGAAGCTGCAATCCTGGAATATTTTCACTTGTGAGCGTTCCGAACATCGTTGGATGTATCGGGGCTGCAATCATAATTATTGCAGCAATAGCAACACCAATTGCAAAGTCACAGCATATGCGAGAGATATGGTTTTATGTGATGTCCGGTGGCGTGATGCTAAAAATTGTAGTTATGGAGATTGCAAGAATTATACAGTTGATTTAGGAGATACCATGAAAATAGAGACTGAAAGAATGTATCTTTATCCTTTAAGTGATGAAGAAATGCGGTTGGTTATTGAAAATGAATCTGATGCTGAAATGAAACAGGCTTACGCGGAGATGCTTGAAGGGAGCCTTTCAAATCATGATAAGAGAATATGGTATGCAATTTGGAATATGGAATTGAAAGATGAGCCGGAAACTATAACGGGTGATTTTTGCTTTAAGGGACTTGGTGATGATGGAGTGATTGAAATTGGATATGGTCTGAAAGAAGAATATCGGCATCACGGATATATGACAGAGGCAGTAAAAGCAATCACAGAATGGGCATTGTCACAGGAAAGTGTAAAGCAGGTGGAGGCGGAAACCGATGCGGAAAATATCGCTTCACAGAAAGTTCTCTCCCAATCAGGATTTGTCAGCAGTGGAAAGGTGGGAGAAGAGGGCCCGAGATTTGTATATAGCGGCAGAAAGTGAATGAAAAAATATACCCAAGGGCTTTAACGCAAAGCGATACGGATATTCAGCCGGGAACCACAGGAAATGGATTGATTTCTGTTAAGGTTGCTACGCATTTGCTCGACTGGGGAGTTGGAAGTAGCATGACCACAGATGAGGTTAAGAAAGAGACGGTATCATGGCTTGCTGATAAAGGAAACTCTGAACAGGTGGAATTTTCGAATAAGTTTGCATCTGTGTATGATGCATATCAGAAATTATTAGGTCCTGATGCAAAAAATTTACTTGAACAGGATGGCTGTGAGGATGCGGCATATTTATTGGCAGATGGTCGCTATATGGATCGTATAAATGCTGTTTATATTTATGATGGAAAAGATACATGGACAGATGAATCGGGAGCGGAATGGAACAAAGCTGTAAAATAAGAAAATGCAGGAATGTGAAAGGATAAAAACATGGCTTCAAGCAAAGAATATTTACAATTTATATTAGAGCAGTTATCTGATTTAGAAGAAATTCATTATCGTGCAATGATGGGAGAATATATCATATATTATCGGGGCAGAATTGCCGGAGGCATATATGATGACAGGCTACTTGTGAAACCGACAAAATCTGCAGTTTCCTATATGGAAACTGCGACTTATGAATTCCCGTATGAAGGGGCAAAAGAGATGCTGTTAGTAGAAGACGTTGACAGTAAAGAATATCTGGCTGGACTCTTTCGTGCAATGCATGATGAATTGCCGGTTCATAAATCAAACAACAAAACAAAAACAAATCTGCGATGAAATATAATAAACCCACATCGAAAAATATGAAGTTGTCAGCTTCTATCTTCGTCCTGTGTCGCGTATCGAACATGGCACAGAGGTTTCTTATGTTATATATTTTGTCAAATTTTGACTCTTATCAGTTATATCTTATAAATTTACAATTTTCTCATTGAGTTTCAGTCGTAAATGTGATATGCTATGGTCAGCCACGGAAAGGGGGCAAAGACTTATGATCAAACGCGAACTGTATATGAACCGTATCCGTCCGTTTATCGGAACGGAGTTAATCAAGGTCATGACCGGTATCCGCCGCTGTGGAAAGTCGATCATGTTGGAGTTGATCAAACAGGAGCTTACGGAGTCCGGTGTCAGCCCGGCGCAGTTTATCTCCATCAACTTTGAAGATATGAGCTATTCCCATCTGCAAACCGCGCAGGCTCTGCATGACGAGATCACCGCAAGAGCCGCAGGAATAGAAGGCAAGGTCTATTTGTTCTTTGATGAAATACAGGAGGTCAAGGGCTGGGAAAAGTGCATCAACTCTCTCCGCATTTCACTTGACTGTGATATCTACATCACCGGCTCCAATGCAAAGCTGCTGTCCGGTGAGCTTGCGACTTATTTGGGCGGACGATATGTGGAGTTTGTGATCTATCCGTTTTCTTTTGGAGAGTTCATGGAGCTTTACCGTTCGATTGCGCCTGATGTGCCCATCCAGCAGTGTTTCCAAAAGTACCTGCTCGCCGGAGGTATGCCCTACCTCGCAAACCTCCGCTATGCGGATGCGCCGTCCAAGCAATATCTTCACGATCTGTTCAACTCTGTCCAGCTTAAGGACATCGTGAAACGGAATAAAATCCGGGATGTTGATCTGCTGGAGCGGATCATTGCCTATGTGATCGCCAATGTGGGAACGACCTTCTCCGCGACCTCTCTTGCAAAGTTTCTGAAAAACGAGCATCGCACCGTTGCCCCGGAAACGATCTTGAACTATATCAGATACTGCTGCGAGGCGTACCTGTTCTATCAGGTAAAGCGGGAAGATTTGCAGGGAAAGCAGATCCTTTCCTCCAATGAGAAGTATTATATTGCCGATCATGGTATCCGGGAGGCTGTTTTCGGCGGCAATATGCGGGACATCAATCTCATTTTGGAGAATATTGTATATCTGGAATTGCTGCGCCGGGGCTACGCGGTAACTGTCGGCAGAACAGGCGATAAGGAAATTGATTTTGTATGTGATAAACGCGGCGAAAAGCTGTATGTTCAGGTCACTTACCTGCTAGCATCGGAAGAGACGGTCAACCGTGAGTTTGGCGTGTATGACAGTATCCGAGACAACTTCCCCAAATACGTTGTTTCTCTCGATGAGTTCGATATGAGTCGAAACGGGATCAAGCACCGGAATATCCGCGATTTCCTCTTAGCTGAGGCATGGGACTAAGTACAAAGTCCGGCATCACGACAAACGGCGTGATGCCGGGCAAGGGTTTTCGGTTTTGCCATTGCGTTTGACCTCTTTTTTTGAAAAGGAGGGACAAAAGTGCGCATAACGAAATCCGAGGTTTCTATGCACTCATGGCGCGTACCCATGAGCGCCGCTCCGCAAGGTGCTTTTGCTGATATTTCGAAAACATCGTAAGTGATATTTCCTACAGGTGACTTGAAATAGTAAGTTCACCACGTAAAACTTAATTCACTATGTAAGACAA
>ERZ857998.3899-NODE-3899-length-11499-cov-10.648287_pt1 | contig 11499 bp, 7 predicted proteins | sample MGYA00519954_ERZ857998 | MGnify/ENA primary metagenome ERZ857998 (study PRJEB31778, sample SAMEA3449424) | human gut metagenome | biome: human gut; feature: human-associated habitat; material: faeces | place: United Kingdom | collected 2010/2012 ...
GGAAGCCTCGCGCGGCAATATTCTCGACCGCAACGGCAACGTCCTCATCTCAAACCGCGCCAGCTACAACCTCGTTATCATCAACTTTGTGCTCTTCAACTCCAAAACGCCGAACGAGAGTCTGCTGCGCGTGCTGGAGCTGTGCGACGAACAGGGTGTCGCCTATCAGTCGCACTTTCCCGTCACCGCCACGCGCCCGTATACGCTCACGGTGGACGAACAGTCCTCCACCTGGCAGGGCTATTACCGCGCGTTTCTGGCAAACCGCGACTATGACGCCGATATTTCCGCGCAGACGCTCATGAAAAACCTCATGCAGGCGTACCGCATCCCCGACGACTGGACGCAGGAGCAGGCGTACAAGGTCATCAGCGTCCGCTACGAGCTGGAGCTGCGCAGTGTCAGCGGCGTGGGGCTGGAAAACTACACGCTCGCAACCGACGTGCAGGCGGAGCAGCTTGCCGCCGTGATGGAGCTGGGCGTGCCGGGCGTCATTGTGGAGGCGTCCACCGTCCGCGAGTATAACACCACCTACGCCGCGCACCTGCTCGGCTCGATCGGGCAGATGACCGCCGAGGAATACGAGACGTATAAGGAACAGGGCTACGCCATGAACGCGCTCGTCGGCAAGGACGGCATCGAAAGGGCGTTTGAGGAATATCTGCACGGCTCGTCCGGGCGGAAATTCACCACCGTCTCCGCCTCCGGCGACGTGCTGAACGAATATTTTGCCGAGCTGCCGCAGCCGGGCAGCAACGTGGAGCTGACGATCGACCTGTCGCTGCAAATGACGGCGGAGGACGCGCTGGAGCGCGTGATCCTCGACCTGCGCGAAAACGGCGTGGGCCGCAAGCACGAGGGCAAGGACGCCGAGGGCGGCGCGGTCGTGGTGCAGGAGGTCAAAACGGGCGAGATCCTCGCCTGCGCGAGCTACCCCACGTTCAACATCGCCACCTATTCGCAGGATTTTAACGAGCTGAAGGACGCGGACTTCGATCCGCTGTATAACCGCGCGCTGCTCGCGGAATACTGGCCCGGCTCGATCTACAAAATGGTCACCGCCATCGCCGCCATCGACTACGGCAAGCTCGGAGAGTTTTACGAGGTGACGTGCAAGGGCATTTATGATTATTATAAGGATCAGGGCTATGAGCCGAAGTGCTACGTCTGGACGAGCAGCGGCACGACCCACGGCACGATCAATATGCAGCAGGCGCTTCAGGAATCCTGCAACTACTACTTCTACGAGGTCGGGCGGCTGACGTACTACGCCTATGTGCAGCAGACGGGTCAGAACGCCATGGACATCGTTGCCAAGCAGCTCGGGCTTGGCGAGCACACGGGTGTAGAGCTGGTGGAATACGTCGGCACACGCGCCAACGCCGATACGAAAGCCGCCCTCTACTCCGGCACGGACGCGGGCTGGTACGGCGCGGACGTCATTCAGGCGGCGATCGGTCAGTCCGACAACAAATTCACCCCCATGCAGCTTGTCTGCTACACCTCGGCGCTGGCAAACAAGGGCGTGCGCTATAACGCAACGTTCTTAAAGCGCGTGGTGTCGTGGGACTATCAGGAGCTGATCCGCTCCCACGAGCCGACGGTGGCAAGCCATTTGGAGATGTCGGACGAAGCGTTCGACTGCATCTCCACCGGTATGCAGCTCGCCGCCAGCAAGGGCACGGCGGCGCAGTATCTCGCCGATTACCCCATCAAGGTTGCCTGTAAGACCGGCACGGCGCAGTGGGGCAACGAATACGGCGGCTCGGACCATGCCTCGTTCGTGCTCTACGCCCCGGCGGACGATCCGCAGATCGCCATCGCCGTGTATGTGGAAAAGGGCGCGCAGGGCGGCAATCTGGCTAACGTGTGCATCCCCATTCTGAACGCCTATTTCTCCTCCTCCAGCAAATACGAGACCGTGCTGCGTGAAAATACCGTCGGGTAACATCGCGCGGCACACAGGGAGCTTTTTATGACTGATCTGTCCAAAATCCGCAATTTTTCCATCATCGCTCACATTGACCACGGCAAGTCCACGCTCGCCGACCGGCTGCTCGAAGCGTGCAACACGGTCGAAAAGCGCGAGATGGCGGAGCAAGTGCTCGACTCCATGGACTTGGAGCGCGAGCGCGGCATCACCATCAAGGCGCGCGCCGTTACCCTGCACTATACGGCAAAGGACGGGCAGGATTACGAGTTCAACCTCATCGACACGCCGGGCCATGTGGACTTCAACTACGAGGTGAGCCGAAGTCTGGCCGCCTGCGAGGGCGCTGTGCTGGTGGTGGACGCCAGCCAGGGCGTGGAAGCGCAGACGCTGGCCAACACCTACCTTGCGCTGGAGCACGATCTGGAGCTGGTGCCCATCCTGAACAAGATCGACCTGCCCAGCGCCGAGCCGGACCGCGTGGCCCACGAGGTGGAGGACGTGATTGGTCTGCCGTGCATGGACGCGCCCCGCGTCTCCGCCAAAATGGGCGTGGGCATCCAGGATGTTCTGGAGCGTGTCATCACCGATATCCCCGCGCCGAAAGGCGATGCAGATGCGCCGCTGAAAGCGCTGATCTTTGACGCGGTGTACGACCCCTACAAGGGCGTCATCGTCTATCTGCGCGTGTTCGACGGCCGCCTTTCCGTGGGCGAGCCCGTGAAGCTGATGCAGACGGGCGCTCAATTCACGCCCGTGGAGGTCGGCCATATGGGCGCTACGGCGCTGGCTCCCTGCGGCACGCTGGAGGCGGGTGAGGTAGGTTATTTCACCGCGTCCATCAAAACGCTGGAGGACACCCGCGTAGGCGACACCATCACGGGTGTGTCCGCTCCCACGGCTGAGGCGCTGCCCGGCTACCGCAAGGTGACGCCGATGGTGTTCTGCGGCATTTATCCCGCCGACGGCGCGGATTATCCCGACCTGAAGGATGCGCTGGAAAAGCTTCGCCTGAACGATGCGTCCCTGAGCTTTGACGCAGAGACCAGCGTGGCGCTGGGCTTTGGCTTCCGGTGCGGCTTTCTTGGCCTTCTGCATCTGGAGATCATCATCGAGCGCCTGGAGCGCGAGTTCGACCTGGACCTTATCACCACCGCCCCCAGCGTGGAATACCGCATCACGCTGACAGACGGTGCCGTAAAACTCATCGACAACCCCACCAATTACCCCGATCCGGCGCAAATCGCCAAGGCCGAGGAGCCGTTCGTGGATGCGCATATCTATACCCCTACCGATTATGTGGGCAGCCTGATGGAGCTGTGCCAGAACCGCCGCGGCATCATGCGGGACATGAAGTACATGGACGCCACCCGTGTAGATCTGCATTATGAGCTTCCGCTGGGCGAGATCGTATACGACTTCTTCGACGCTATCAAAAGCCGCAGCCGCGGCTACGCCAGCTATGACTATGAGATGAAGGGCTTTGTGGAATCCAAGCTGGTGAAGCTGGACATCCTGCTCAACGGCGACATGGTGGACGCGCTTTCGATGATCGTCCACGCGGATACCGCTTATGCCAAGGGTCGCCGTCTGGCGGAAAAGCTGAAGGAAAACATTCCCCGCCAGATGTTCGAGATCCCCATCCAGGCGGCCATCGGAGGTAAGATCATTGCCCGCGAAACCGTGAAGGCCATGCGCAAGGACGTTCTGGCCAAGTGCTACGGCGGCGACATCACCCGTAAGAAAAAACTTCTGGAAAAGCAGAAGGAAGGCAAAAAGAAGATGCGCCAGCTGGGTACGGTGCAGGTGCCCAGCGAGGCGTTCACCGCCGTGCTCAAGCTGGACGAATGAGCGCGGCGCCCGGCCGCCGAAGCTTTCTGCCTTTGGTTTGAAGGTCTGGAGAAAATATTATGAAGCTGAAATGTGTGAATATTGCGACGCCAAACCCCTCCGCAATGAGCCGATTTTACTCGCTGGTACTGGGCCAGCCCTGCCGGCGGCGCGCTCCAAACCGCTTCGAAATTCCCGCCGGCGGCGCTTTTGTCGTTATCACGCACTCCGACACAAAAACACCTGTCAACCCCGATTGCTGCGGACTGGAGTTTGCGGTCGACGACGTAGACGCGGAATACGAACGTCTGCTTTCTGCGGGTGTTTCTGTGGAACGCCCTCCCGTCACTTACCCGTGGGGGTACCGCGCCATCGGATTTCGCGATCCGGACGGCAATAACATCGATTTTACGGCGTATGTTGGTAAACCGGAATAAGGAACACGACGGCAGCATGCAAAAGCGGACGGCTGATAAAACAGCCGTCCGCTTTTATTCTTGTCGTCCGTACACCTTACAGCTCCGGTTCGGCCGAAGCCGCCGCGCCGCTCTGCGCGTCCGAAGACGCGCCCTCGCCGCCGATGACGCCCGTGGGGCTGACGCCGCCGAACAGCAGCGTGCCTTCCCTGTCCTTACCCACGATAGCCACGTAACTCTTGCCCACATTGACCTGCAGCGCAGCGCCGTTCTCGTCCTTCAGGCGCAGCGGGTCCTCCGGATTGCCTTTTTCCCATGTCACCGCGCGGAACTTGCCGCCGTAGCAGTAATAGCCCGTACCGCTGCTCATAGCGAAGTCCGTCACAAGATTGTTGGGGTCGTCGGGATTTTTCAGTTTTATATCCGTAAAAAGCACCAGTACGTTGTCAAATGCAAGCTGTGCGCCCGTGGATTCATCCACCTGCGGCGCGCCGTAAGCTGTTTTCAGATACTTGGCCGCAGCGGCGTCATAGGTGAGGGTCACCGCACCGGAATCCGAAAAGCTGAACGCCACGTCTGCGGCATCACCTTGGGCAGGCACCACCGGTTGAGCATCGTGAGCCACAAAATCGAACAATGCCTGGCTGGCGCCCGTTCCCGAAAGCCCCAGCTTTTCCATCCCCGCTGCAATCAACGCCGCGTCTGTGTACCAGCAGTGCTCATTGGCGTAACCGGCCGCACTGCGCGCTTCATCAAACACAAAGGACGTGGACCCCAAATACATGCCGTTGATGGTGGAATACTGATACTGGTTGAGCAGATTTTCAGCATAAATGCTGGTGCCGATGTGCACGATAACCGAGTTCAGCGGCATCGCGCACTGAAGATGCTGGTCCCGCGCGGAACGCACCGGCCCCACCTGGGGCACCGTGTCCTTATCTGCGTACAGCGCAAGCAGGCGGGTGATGCCGCCCTCCGTCACCATTTCAAAAACCGCGTCGGCGCTGCCGATGCCCCGCTGGGGCAGTGCGGCCTGCGCATTGTTCACCATGACGGCCACGGGCCTGTCACCCGCCGCCAGCCCTTCGGCCAGCGCTTCGCCTGTGATGAGGTTGATCTCCGGCGCAGGGCCGTCCGGAATCAGCGGGCTGGCTCCCGGAGCAGAGGCGGAGGACGCGCTCTGCGTCCCCGACGAGGTGTTGTCGCCGCACGCCGTCATGCCAAACGCCAGCATAACGGCCAGCGCAAAAGCGATCATGCGTTTCACGGGCTTCAACTCCTTTCCGTTGTTGATACATAAAACCGGGTCCGCCCCGCGCGCGTTTGCGGGCGGGGCGACGCGGGACGGCCGCGGATCAGCCGTCCGTTTCTTCAAAGTTTTCCAGCGTGCTGTTGTCGCCGGTGGGCACCTCGGCCGTATCCGTGGCTGCCGCGCCCGCGTCATAGCTGAACTTTCCGGCCTCTTCCAGGTCCACCACTGCAAGGTACGTCTTGCCGGGGTTCACCTTTACGCTGGTCTCGTTGCCCTCAGTATCAACCAGATACAGCGCCTCAAGGGGAGAGCCCTTTTTCCAGCGGATCGGTTCCGCCTTTCCGCCGTTGAAGTAGTAGCCCACGCCGCCGAAGGTGTAATCCACTTTCTGAAGGTCGTAGCCGGATCCGCCCGGATCAGGATACACGTCAAAATCCGTGAACAGCACGATGACGTTGTCGAACGAAAGCTGCGTGCCGTTGTTCGCGTCGGTGCTGGGCAGGATATCGCGGGCCGCATAGCTGTACTGGCTCATCAGATACTTACCGGCGGCGGCGTCCCAGTCGAAATAGGTGCGGTAGCTTTGGGAGTGCTCGATGGTGATGCCCAGCGCGTTATCGCCTGTCAGCACACGGGCGGGCTCATTGTAATTGACGAAGTCGAAGATCGGGCTGGTGTAGTCGCGGCGGGTATCGGCACCCAAGGCATCAATGGCTTTCTGGATAAAATCTCCATCCACATAAGCCGTGTGTTCCCGCGCCACATTCCCCTTACTTGCATCGCGTGGGAAATCACCCATCCGATCCAAATTCAAATCCATATCCTGATAAGAGTAATCCTTAACATACTGCGTCTGCACCACGCTCTCGCCGATATGCACATAAAGCGGCTGCAGCGGCAGGATAAGCTGGAAGAACTGGTCACGCGCGCTGCGCACGGGGCAGATCTCGGGCAGGTCCCGGTAATCGGTAAACAGGGCGCAAAAGCGGGTGATGCCGCCCTCCACCTTGATCTCGATGAGCACGTCGGCTTCGGACAGGCCGTTCTGCGGACGCGCCTGCTGGTAAGAGGTATTGGAGATATTGTTCACCATGACAGCCGTGACGCGCTGGCCCTCGGGATAATCGTCACTCTTGGGCAGGCCGGTGAGGACGGCCGGGTCATACGGCGGCTCCTGCGGCTCAGGCTCCGAGGAGGAAGCGGCTGGAGCGTCCGTCGTGCTGCCGGACGAAGCGGGCTTGTCGCCGCACGCCGTGAACACGGACGCCGCCAGAGCCAGGATCAAAAGCATGGAAAGAAATTTTTTCATCTGATGGTCTCCTGTTGTTGTAGTGATCTATTTTCAATATCGGGCACTACTGCGTCATTCCGAGTACCGGGCCGCTCAAGACAATTGTCCGGGCAAAACGCTAGCCGGGAATCGTGCGGTGCTGCCAAAAATATTGAAGCAAAAATGTTTTATTCCGCCGCCTGCCAAACAGGCGCCGTATCGTTGATGCGGAAATAGGAATACATGTCCAGCCCCACCACCGCAATATAGGTGCGGCCCGGGTTGACTTCCACAGGCGTTTCGGCGCCGTCGGCGGACACGATGCGCAGCGGCTGTTCCGGCGCGCCTTTCAGCCATCGTACCGGCTCGCATCGTCCGCCGTTGAAATACCAGCCCACGCCGCCCCACGCAAAATTCACTTTCGTGAGAATGCCGCCGGGATATTTTTCGGTGTCCGTGAACAGCACCAGCAGGTTATCGAACGTGACGGCCTCACCGGTGTTCTCATCCAAATGCGGCGCGCCGAACTGTGATTTTACATATTGCGCTTTCTCTGCATCGTAGCGGAACGCGCTGTTGGCATAGCTGGAAAAACGGATATAGAGCTGGGACGCTTCCCCACCCGCCAGCACGCGGGGCTCCTGAACGTAGGGGACGAACTGGAACACGGCCTGCTGTGGGCCGTCCATCTCGGTGTCCAGCCTGTATTGGGCGGCCGCCTGAGAAAACAACTCCCCGCTGGTGAACCAGCAATGCTCAATGGCCGCCGTCAGGTTGCGCTGTGCATCCAACTCCAGCGCGCCGGCCTGAAAATAACCATCCAAAGATTTGGCCTCATAATGGTATTGGCTGAGAAGCGCCTTCGCATACGTGGAGCCGCCCACATGCAGGTACATCGCTCCCAAGGGGAACATAAGCTGCACATGCTGGTCCCGAGCGGAGCGCACCGGCCCCACCTCGGGCATGGAAGTATAATCGGAATATACGGCCATCAGACGGGTGATGCCGCCCTCGGTCACCATTTCATATACAAGATCCGCACTCTGCAGGCCACGCTGGGGCAGCGCCGCCTGAACGTTGTCGAGCATCACGGCCAGAGGCCGCATACCCTCAGGCCAATCATCCGCTTTAGCAAGCCCTGTGAGGGGGTTCGCCGACGGGTCTGTCACGATAGCGGGCGTTTCCGGCTCGGGCTGCGGCTGCGGCTCCTGCGCAGACTGGGACACCGAGGAAGGCGCCGGCGCGCTGGAACTCCCGGAAGGCGGCGCGCCTGAGGCCGAGACCTGCCCGCCCGCAGTGCAGGCGCAAAGGCACATCACAGCCGTACTCAGCGCCAACAGGGCGCTGCACAAACGTTTCGTCATGCCTGTCAACCTCGCGATCGGCAAAACGAGACGGAAAGAAGCAAATAAGAAGAAAAGGCGGCATCTGTATAGACGAAGCAGCCTTATCTTTTGTTTCGTTCCCTATCCCGTTTTCACCATAGCGTTTCAGCGTAACTATCCTTATACAATATACACAAAACCGAAGCTTTTGTAAATAGGAAGGCAAACATTTCACACAAGAGCGGCGCCTTCAAGGAGGCAGGAAAGCCCCGGGAGCCGCGCTTTCCCGCGCACCGTCGGTGCGCGCACGGCGGCTGCTGGCGGGACAATTTTCCGGCGGGGTATTGACAGAATACCACCTGGCTGATATAATAGTCAAGCGTCATTGGAGAATACAGTATTTCCGTCTTTTCTCTTTTTTTTATGAGCCATTAGCTCAGTCGGCAGAGCATCTGCCTTTTAAGCAGGGTGTCCGGGGTTCGAATCCCCGATGGCTCACCAATTTTTAAACCGCATTGTATAGCCAAAAATGGCTTAACAGTGCGGTTTTTCTTTATCCTGTAACTGCATGAGACTACATGAGAAAGCATGATTTTTGACACAGAAAATACACAGTAATTACACAGGAAGAAATTACCAATTTTAAAGGCGTTTACTATAATAAAGCGGCCCCGTATCGCTACGGAGCCGCCCGGATATTATACCCTCTTTGGATAGGCTATTCAGTTTGTTTACTCATAATGCAGCGCCTTTGCCCGGCTGCGAGGGGCTTGTACCGCCTCCTTTGACATTTTACCGGGCGGGGCCTATAATAAGCATAGACCCCGCTTCGGCGGTGTTGCGGCTCTTTACCTGTTCACTTGCCACGATGCACAGGTAAGGGGCTTTTTTCATGCCCTGGCAACGGTGAAGCGGCGTACAGTCTGCGGGCGGCAGAAAGCCGAATACAGCTTCCTGTGGGCCTGCTGGAATGCCTTGGCATCAAAGCGGCTGCTTGTAACGGCCTTGTAGCGGGCTGTATAAGCGCCTGCCTGCACTTCCTCGGCCTCGCCCATAGCGTCCTTGATTTTGTCCGCTACGGCCTGCTTCTGCGCCTCCAGCGCGGCGATCTGCTGCGCAAGGGCTGTGTACTCGTCCAGATGCTTTGCAAGGGTTTTCTGTGTCATGGTATTGGCTCCTTTCTTTTTCGCCCTCTTTTCGGCGGGGCTTGTCCGGCGGCCTTTATCGGAGCGGGCCGCGTGCGGCAAGTAATGGGCTGCTTGCAACCTCTGGGACTTTGGGGGAACCTGCGCTTACGCTGCTATAGTGGGGGACACCGCACATCAAGTCGTTATCGGTTCATTGTCGCTTCCCCATCCCTGTGATTATATTATACATGAATTTTAATGTATAGTCTATTGACGTTTTGCACAAACATACATCAAATTTAATGCATATATTGTACATTGAAAATAATGCATATTTGTGCTATAATATGTACAGTGGAAAAGAATGATTGAACGGAGGTATTACGATGCCAATGAAATATGAAAAGCTCTTTGCTTTGATGAAAGAAAAAGGGCTTACGACTTACAGGATTAGGAAAGAAAAAATTGTATCGGAAAATGCTCTTACAAGCATGAGAGCCGGGAAAAGCGTAACCACCGACACAATAGCCGCTTTGTGTAGGGCTCTGGCCTGCCAGCCCGGCGACATTATGGAATATGTAGACGAAAGCGAGGCCGCAGAATGAAAGTATTCACACTGATCGGCGGCGTGAACGGCGCGGGGAAATCCAGTCTTACGGGTTCGCTGAAAGCAGAGCGAACAGACTTGGGTGTTATTGTTGACCCGGATAAAATCACGGCAGAGATGGGGGGCGATGAATACGAGGGCGGAAAGCTGGCCGTGGAACGCATCGAAAAGGCGCTTGAAGATGGCGTAAACCTCACACAGGAAACCACACTTTCGGGCGGATACCCTAAACGCCTTGCAAAGAGGGCCAAGGAGGCAGGATATTATATTCGTCTGTACTATGTGGGACTGAATACGCTTTCGGAAAGTTTGCACCGCATTCAAAACCGCGTAGCAAAGGGCGGACATGATATCCCACACCATGACGTTGAGCGTCGTTTCTCTCGCCGCTTTGACGATATTGCAAAACTGCTGCCCTACTGTGATGAAGCGAAATTTTTCGACAATGACAACGGCTTTGTGCTAGTGGCTGAATATCGAAACGGTGAGCTGCTGCCCGTGGGAGACAAACGCCCGGCGTGGCTTCTCGAACTGATTAACGCAATAAAATAAGACAAAGCGGACAGCGTAAAAGCTGCCCGCTCTTTTTATGTGCGCTCCGGCGCGGTTGCAACGGCCCTCAAAGCGTTTTTATAGTAAAGGCGGGAAAAGCGCCCGCCCTGCACATTGCCGTGCTTCTGTGCGGCCTGTGTGGGCCTTGCTGCTAACAGCATAATAACAGCGTGCTAACAGGCCGGTTACAAGCTTCCGCGCCCTGAATTAGTGGCAATTAGTGGCATGCGAACATTTACCGAACGTTCCCCGGCGTTCGCTCCTTGGCGGCATGATTCGCCCTGTGTGCTGGTGGGGATAAGGCCCACAGCGCATGCTTGCGCGTTTACACTTTCTTCATAGGGTGGGGCAAGGTATGGACAAGGCATAACGTTTTATAACGCTTATCGCTTCCAACCGTAAAACGGATAGAAAACGGTGCCTTGAAAGCAAAACACTTTTTTATATTGGAGATTTCTGTATATTTTGGGAGATTATCTCGCGTTTGGAAAATTCCCTGTGTGTAAATCGGCGCTGGACGGCAAGGGGCGCTTGGCCCCATGGGGAGGGGTATTCCCCCACTCACGCAAAGCGGGGCGCATGTTCAGAAATGTTAAGGTTCTCGCGCGCGAAGATGCTTTCAGGTTTCTTCAGGTTTTCAGCCGCACAGCTCCGGGAAACGTTGCAATACCTCCGCGCGGCTGCATTGGTAGATCTTCATCATATCCGCTATAAAGGCATCGGCTGTATAGCGCTCTGTGTGGGCTTCTATACGCTCGGCAATGCGTTCTTCTATGCTGCCGCGCTCTTTCCACGCTGTAAAGCCTGCGCCGTGATATACGCCGCCGGAGAGGATATTTTCCCGGTACGCTTCCAGCTTGCGCTGGATCCGTGGAAAGCGCATTGCACGAATGGCTTTTGATTCTGTTTGCCGGACACGTTCGCGGGATATGCCAAGCTGCACGGCCAGACTTTCCAGCGTGCGGCCCTCGTAGAACCGGCCACGCAGTACAGTGGCCTGCCGTTCATCCAGCAAGGCCAGGGCATCATCAAGGGCGCTGTGGAGCTGTGCGGTATATAAGCATTCGTCTGCATCGTTAAAAGCCTGTTCGGCTGCTGCGTCCGGCACTGTGTCCCCTCTGGTGGCGCTGCCGTCGTCCTCTGCATCCAGCGGCGCGTCCAAGCTGTCACAGCGGCAAAGCGGCTCCTGC
>ERZ857998.3903-NODE-3903-length-11490-cov-22.369742_pt1 | contig 11490 bp, 14 predicted proteins | sample MGYA00519954_ERZ857998 | MGnify/ENA primary metagenome ERZ857998 (study PRJEB31778, sample SAMEA3449424) | human gut metagenome | biome: human gut; feature: human-associated habitat; material: faeces | place: United Kingdom | collected 2010/2012 ...
TCTACGCTTATCGCTTGATTTACTTCGCATAACATTTTTCTTTTCATAATCACACCCCCACGCGCCGCCTTTGCCGACGCTCCGAAAAAACAGAGCAGCGCCGCCATTGTTATTAGCGCCGTTACCGTGAAAACAACCGCGGTTTTCTTTTTATTTCCGCCGAAGCTTTCAGTTGCGCTTTTGCCGGTTATATATCCCGCAAAGCCTGTGATCAGCAAAAGTAATATTGCCGTTATTACAAACCCCGCGGTACTGTATTCAGTTCCGGTAAATTTCTCGATTACCGGAAGCATATTTTCTCTCAAATGTAAACCCTCCTTTCGGCGGAGCTTTTACGCCCCGCCTATGGATTCTGTTTTTTATGCCGTCTATGCCGTATACGCAAACATACTGTTCACCTTTTCGGTGACCTTCGGCATAACGGTGCCGTTTAGCAGTGCGTAAAGCAGAGTCAGCACCAGTGCGCCGAGGACTACAGCTATAAGGATTTTAACGCCCGTATCCACATAGCCCTCGGCTTTTCTTGTCTGTAATGCGCATTTAGCGCCTATTGCCAAATTGTTTGCTCCTCTGCGGAGCTTATCTAAAAACTTTTTCATCTTAATTTCGTTCCTTTCGTATTTGATTCATCAGGTGGTAGCTCCGCTGTAATTAAACAGCTCCGAAACCTTTGTAGTCACGGTTCCCATAACGGTTGTTTTGAGAAGTGCATAGAGCAATGTGAGCACCAGCGCTCCCAAAACCACCGCAATTAAAATCTTTACGCCGGTATCTACATAGCCCTCTGCCTTGCGGTTTTTGAGCGCCACGCTTGTGGCTATAACGGCGTTATCTGCCTTGCGGCTTAATTTTTTAAAGAATTTCTTAAACATTTTTGATTTCTCCTTTTTAAGCTTTTTATATTTGTTTTTGTTGCGGACGGCTTGGCGTTCCGCTTTGCCGGTCCCACCGGCTTTACTGATACATCGGACTCACCTCCCCGTATTTAATTTTTATGGAAATACAAAAAGCCCCGGCTTTTCCGTTTGGAAAAACCGAGGCTTGGATTTAAAAATATTTAACTGTTACTTTTCGTATTTGTCTGTCGCCGTTACCATAATGCAAGTATACCACAAGTCGTCAACGCAGGTTACGCCCACGCCGGTATATTTCATTTCGTCTGAACCTACATACGGCCAATGGCGGTGGCTGTCTATTATTATCTGCGCTAAGCACTGACCTATTTTGTCCGCACTGCCGACTATGCCCGCCATTGCTATTGCTTCCTGCGCGCCTATATCATAGCTCCCGCTGCCGTCCGGCATTTCCGTATATCTGCCGTAGCCCGTGGCTTTCGCCGCGGCAAACCAGTCGGATATATCATGGGCAAAGTTTGACGGTAGCTGACTGCTCCTGTACTCTGCGTACCCTGTCAGGCGCGGCAGCCGTTTTAGCTCCCCACTGCCTATATTCACTCTTGCGCGGTTTAGGTAATATATTACTCTGTCGGCAACAGCTTTGGTATCCGCCGCAGTTGCGTTTGCAGGCGTTTCGGGTTTTGTTTCCGGAGGTGTTTGTGCGGTATCTGTTTTAGACGGTGCAGCCGAAGAAGTTTTCGGTTGTTCTCTAACCTGCGATACCGTTTTATTCGGTTTAGCGATATTAGAGCTTTCAGCTGATGAACCTTGTGCAACAGTTGCACAGGGCTCCGAGGACACATTCTCCGCCGAAGAAACCACCTCACTCTCTGCTGATTTTTCGGAAACAACAGAACTTACATCTCCGGTATTTTCTGATGAAGTATAATCGGCATTATGCTTTTTACAGCCGACAGTCAATACCGATACAGTAACAATAAAAAGTATTTTTACAGATTCTTTTATGCTAAGCATTATTTTCCCTCATTTCACTTTTAAAACTTAAAACTATGCTGTTTTCGGTCGGTGTTTTGCTTAAATTTTGAGTTAATGTACTGTTTTGACTGCGTAAAAAGCCTTTATTTATGCGGGTTTCAGCCCGACTACTATAACACTACCCCGACCAAAAACCGCTGAAACATTGGTGTTCAGCGGTTTTTTTATGCTTTAATACATATAATAAGGCCTCTTGATTTTTAGGATAAATTTTAGAAATCAAGAGGTCTTAAAAAATGAAAAAAATTACACTAAATTCTGGCGCAACAATCGCAGAAACATTTAACGATTTTATTATTGCAAAAAAGGCAAAAGGTCTTGCCGATAAAACTTTGACAAGTTATCAAAGCCATTTTAAAGCGATATCGCGGCATTTGGATATTACACAAGAAATCAATCATTTAACCAAATGTGAAACTGATAACATGATATCAAGTATGCGTGACAGCGGTCTTGCCACTAATAGTATAAATAGTTATACACGGCTGTTAAAAGCTTTTTTATCTTGGTGTAATGAGGAGGCAATAACTCAATTTAATATTAAAATATATCGCGGTGAAGAAACTGTGAAAGAAACATATACTGACCGTGAATTAGCAATACTTTTAAAAAAACCAAATGTGCGCGAATGTAATTTCAGTGAATATCGCGATTGGGTTATTATTAACTTTCTTTTAAATAGCGGTTGCCGCGCCGCAACTATTAGAGCAATACAAATACACGATATTGATTTAGAAAACGGCATTGTGCATTATAGGCATAATAAAAACCATAAGTCACAGGTGACACCGCTTTGTAGTGAGATGATAAAAATATTGCGCGAATATTTAAGATTTAGAGCAGGCAAAGATACCGACCCATTATTTTGTACGGAATATGGATTGCCTCTTACCGAAAATGCTTTACGCAAATCTATTGTGCGCTACAATACGCGGCGCGGTGTAAGTAAAACAAGTATTCACCTGTTCCGCCATACATTCGCAAGAAAATATTTGATTGATTGCGGCGGTGATGCATTTACTTTGCAAAAATTATTAGGACATTCAACTTTGCAAATGACAAAACATTACTGTGCTATTTTTGACGCCGATATAACAAAAAATTATGATAAATTTTCACCTCTTGCCCAAATGAAACAAGGAGGGGAGCGGATAATGTTAAAAAAGCCTTGAACACGGAATACGATGCGTTTTACGGTTAATGGGTATAAATCTGATTTATTAAATAAGAACAGCACAATTACTGTTAATATGAATATACTCCAATAAATAAAATGAGCAGAAGTTTTAGTTTCTTCTGCTCATTTTATTAAAATATAAACTCGCTTTTTTTATCGCTTTTCATTTGGTATTGCGGTCTTTTCTTTCCTGTTGCTATCGGTGGTGTAATTATAATTGTTTTTTCGGGATAAAGCTCATTATTTATAGCATTATTTTTCTCAATATTTCTATTATTTATTTCTATACTCTCTGCCGTATTAGGTTGCACGATTGCCGTTTTAGAAAAACCGTCAGCCGTATAGTTTTCAAAATCAATTCCGAGCGACGCACAATTATCATTTTGGATAGTTGCGCCGCGCGTTTGGGGGGTTTCGTAAAAATCATAACAATTACTGCCACTTTGGACTAAATATCCTTTATCAATCAGCTTTAAAAATTGGTCACGATATGTTGAATTTGGAATACCGATAGTTTGTCTTATATCGGCAGGCGACAAAGCAAATGAGTAATTATCAGCATTGGAGGCAAAGTAGAGATACAGCCTTAAAGCATGCGCGCCGAGGTCACGGCTTGCGAATTGCCAGTTTCCATTTTTTATGCCTAGGAAATCACTTTTAACCTTTTCTCTGTGAACTCGTATAATTCTTTGGTTTGGATATGTTTCAATCATTTTAAATCTCCTTTAAATATTATTGTTCATAAATAATTCGTCAAGTGTTTGCCGAATTTTATTTTCAATGTTTACCGATATACTTTCCAAAACTTCTTGAGTTATTTCTTCTTTCATTTTTTGCATTTCTTTAATTTTATTATGGTTTTCTAATATTTTTTGTTTTTGAATTTTGAAAGAAAGATTTGCTCGTTCATTTGGTGTTAAATCTTTAAGAAGAACCTGATAAATAATATCGTTCATAACTAAACTCCTTTTATTTCTTTTTTTGAAAGTTGTTTTTTTACTTTCTATAAATATTATACAATTATTTTTTATAAAAATAAAATGGGGAGCGGTGCTTCTTGAATAATAATAACCGAGGGTAGGGTTTCGGGATAATATCAAAATATTTGAAGCAAGCGTTTAGATTACCCGCAAACAGCGACCAAATGAAATGAAAAATCGCCGTTATCGTTAAAACACAAAATATTTTATTAACTTTTTTAATATTGCAGTAAATTAAATGCAATATCATTCATTTTAGTTGAAAATAAATCGTTTGCAATAAAATTGCATATTTTGCATGTTTTTTCAACAAAAAACACTTGACAATATATATATATATATATATATAATTGTATGTATGGCTTTTGCGCAACGCGTAAAACACCATACATTTTTTATTTTTGGAGGGACGCATCATGCGTATTATTCTTGACACAGACAAACGGACAATCACAGTTCCATGGAACTATCAAGCAAAACTTGATGAAATCAATCGTATCATTATGGAGGTTAGTGATGACGAGGAAAAGAAAAAAACTTTTACGGGTTATATTGACGAACTTTGGAAAGATTGTATTGCAAACTCCGACCAATGTGTAAAGACGGGCGAAAAGCCATTCCGCAAAAATAAATAAAATGGCAAAGCGCGTAACACCTCAAGAAATTGTAGAAATGCATCGCCTATATATTAAATACGGTAATTACGCCGCAGTTGGTAGAGAAATCGGGCGGAGCGGTTCTACTGTTGCAAAATATGTGCAAATGAAATCTGTATCACACAATTTGCAAATTGCAGTACAAAATTTAATTTCACAACTTTGTAATAGTTAAAAATTTTAGGAGAATTATAATGAAAAAAATAATATGTTTTCTTTGCTCGATTTTAATTACAATTTTGTTTTGTTCTTGCTCAATTGATACTTATAGCCAAGAGAATTATAACCAAGAGGTCACATCATCAAAAGAACCGACATGTGATGAAGTTGGACACAATTATGAAAATGGCGTTTGCACACGATGTGGTAAAATAACCGAAATTGATATGAACCAAAGGGTTAGCAAACCAACCGAATTTGTATATAATCGAAATTCAGTTGGAGGTATGAAGGTTACTTGGTTGGTAAATAATATAAGTGGTAAGACTATAAAATATGCCTACTTTGAATTTAGATTTGAAAATTCCGTTGGAGATCGTGCATACGATGAAATTACAGGTGAAAATGGCAAATCTTGCAGATTTACAGGACCAATTGAACCAAATGGGGAATTTGGTATCATTGAGGTAATTGTAGGTTACTGCAATGATTGTAATAAAATAATTTTGGATAGAATCACGCTTGAATATATGGATGGAAGTAAAGAAGAAGGAAACTATGGTTGGTATACAACACTATATGTATAGCTATTGATGTTGTTCACAAATGTACACATTTACAAACATATTAAAATCTTTGTTCCTGTTTGTTTGTAAAACATCAAAAATATTTTACAAACATATTCGTAAAGTTCTTGACATTTACGAACGGATATGTTATAATACAAACATAGAAACAAAGGAGTGTACTATTTATGGATTACAGAACTTACTATTATGCGAGGGTATCAAGCAAAGACCAAAATCTTGACAGACAGATAGCGGCTTTTATTGCTCTTGGTGCTAATGAGCGGGAAATTATAACCGACAAAGAGAGCGGCAAAAATTTAGACCGCGCAGGGTATCAGGCACTTAAAAACGCAATGTTGCGCCGCGGTGACACTCTTGTAATTAAATCACTTGACCGATTAAGCAGAAACAAGGGCGATATTAAAAACGAATTGCAATACTTTAAGGATAACGGAATAAGACTTAAAGTAATTGATTTACCAACAACAATGATGAATTTGCCCGAAGGTCAAGAATGGGTGTTTGAAATGGTTAATAATATCTTAATTGAGGTTTTGGGAACTATTGCGGAGCAAGAGCGTGAAACAATCCGTAAAAGGCAAGCAGAGGGCATAGCCGCCGCAAAGGATAAAGGCAAAAAATTAGGACGCCCCGCGCTTACATTTCCTGATAATTGGAAAGAGGTTTATTCCTCTTGGAAAGCGGGAAAAATAACTGCAAAGACAGCAATGGAAATGACAAATACAAAACGAACAAGTTTTTATAAACTTGTTCGTATGACAGAAGAAAATACTAGGCATTTTCAATACAAAGAATTATATTAAAATTACTCAATCAAGAGTACCAAATGTACTAAAAATCAAGTTGCTTTAAATTATAAAAGCTAAAAAATCCTTTGTTTCAGCGTGTTTGCGCGCTTGTCGTTTAGATTGCCATTTATGGCAATCACTGGGGGTCAAGAGGCCGCAAGTTCAAGTCTTGTCACTCGGACCATATCGAGTATTCATAAGGGATTTGACTTTATGAATACTCGATTTTTTATCTTGATACGGCTTTATGTACTGAGCAGGCGGGATGCCTGCTCTTTTGTTATGCCGGAAGTGGCTCGGTGAGATACTCCACGGCAACGCCTTTTCGGGTGTCTGCTTTGATGCGAGGTCTTTGAGATACTTCGGGTATTTCCACGTACCCGACAAAGCGGTAATAGATAACGATTCTTTGGGTTCTGCTTTTGCCTTTGCCCTCTGTTTCAAAAACATCAATATGGTCGATGAGTTCACGAAGCAGCGGTGCGGTCAGTCTGTCCATTCGCATAAACCTGCGGATTGCCGAAGTGAAATTTTCGCGTTCCTGTTCGCGCTGTCCGCATTCGGAAAGCTTTTGCCGAAGCGCCTTTTCTTTTGCTTTCAGCTCCAGCCTTTCCGTTTCATACTTGTGGGACAACTGCATAAACCATTCGTCGCTCACTTTGCCGACGGCGTTGCCCTCATAAAGCTTTTAGTATAGATGGGATACGGTATCGTTTCTGACGATTGCTTTTTGAAGTTCTGCTTCGTCGTGCTTCTTTTCCTTCAAAAGCTCTTTATCGGTCTTTTGAGCAAGCAGTTCGGCAAAGGCTTCTTCATCCGCAGCCAAAAATTCTGCCATTCTCCGCAGTTCAAGCATAACCACCTGTTCAACGGCGTCCGCTCTGACATAGTGTCTGCCGGGACATTCACCTCTGTAATCCACCTTGTTGTTTGCACATACGAAGTAATGGATATCCTTATTGATTGTATTTGTATGATGACGGAGCTTACCGTGACAATCACCGCAGAACAGCAAATCACAAAATATGCTTTTCTCACCGTTTTTAGATTTCGGTGCTCTGCGCTTTGTTTTGGATATTAGGATCTGGACCTTTTCAAAATCGTCTCGTGCAATAATCGGTTCGTGGACATCCTTAAATATTGCCCAGTTCTCAGGAGCGTTGGGAAGCCGTGTTTTGTTCTTAAATGACTTGGAACAGGTTTTGAAATTGATCACATCACCGCAATATTCCTGCTGAGACAGAATCTTTTGTATTGTTGTCTTGCACCTCTTATACGGGTTAGGTTGTGTTTTCTTACCGCCTCTCGGTAATCCCTTGCTTTGCCAGTATGCCATAGGAACGAGAGTTTTCTGTTCTTGCAGGATTCGTGCTATTGTTTCGTTACCTTTTCCTTCAAGACACATTTTGAAAATGCTTTTCACCACCTCTGCTGCCTCCGGGTCGATAACCCACTTCTTTTTGTTTTCAGCGGATTTCATATACCCATATGGCGGTTGGGATAAAGGCTCACCCATACAATTATTCAGCATAGTATTCTCTTGGGGTTCTTTGTAGTTGGGCTTTTGAAATCTCGACTCAACTAAATATCTTACGCCGTTAATCACATATTCCTGTGGTGCAGTGCCAAAGCCTACAATAAACTTATTCATAAGCCCTCCTTATCTCGCGTCGCGATTATGCTGACGGTCATATTCTTTTTTGACAAGCTTAAGCAGGTATTCCAACATTTCAGCCGGTGTCATAGAGGACGGCACATATTTGCGAATATCGTTCATCGGGATTTTGAGCTTTTCCACCTGATTGGGTTTAACCTCTGCCATAATTCCGGCTACGGTATCATAATCAAGTTTGCCTTCTTCAAAAGCGGCGCGCACACGGCGAGCCTGTGCGTGGGACGGAAAGCTTTCCGTTTCATCAATGCGGTCGATAACATCTCTTTGCGCGTCTTCATTTAGGAAAGACAATTCGTAAGCCGGGAGCATTTTCATCTTGCCGCTATCTACAAACGCTTGAAGTTCAGGAACGAGATAGGTCAGGCGGATTAGGCGTTGAACGGTTTTATAGTTATCTCCGCTTTCTGCACCGATTTTTGCCGTTGTTCTATTATCATCTGACTTAGGGACATTCTGTCCCAGAGTTTTGCCCTGATGAGAAAGAGCTTCCGCTTTCATTCTATAAGACCGTGCCTTTTCCATAAGGGACAGATTTTCACGCTGACAGTTTGAATCAACCATTAAAATCATGGCTTGATCTCGGTCAATAAAATGAACAACCGCCGGGACTTCTTTTATTTCAAGAAGCTCGGCGGCGTACACTCTGCGGTGTCCGGATATGATTTCGTATTCGTCAGGCTTGTCCTCAAGCGGACGGACGATAATGCGGTTTAGAAATCCGTATTCTTTTATACTTTCGGTTAACTCCGTCATTGACTCATCATCAAGCACCTTGTAGGGGTGTCCCTCAAATGGGTGAAGCTTTTCAAGCTTAATGTTCATAAGCTTCGGTTTAGGTTCTTTTACTACCTTTTCAGCAGACATTTTCGTATCTTTCATAAGGTTTTTCCTCCTGATTTTAATTTCTTTTTGTCTGCCGTTTCTGTTGTAGAAAATTGTGTATATAAAAATATGATTGAAACGGCAGCGTAGTTTGTTCGGTTCATAATTACTGCCTTTCAATGTTGTTACTTGCGGTTTTCTCCGTAGTGTGCTTCTGCGAATAATCCTTTGAAAGTGATTTTGCAATCGCAGTCATTCAGCTCCTTTGAAAACCTGTGATATTTGTGCTTAATTTTTCCGGACAGATTACTGTGACCGAGCCAAATGTGATCAATATTGGTTTGAAGTCTTAAAAGCAGCCTCGTGATTTTGAAAAAGATTTCCAGCGGCTTTTCGTTAACAATCATATCGTTTACAAGCCAATACAAAACGGTTTTCTCGGGTGCCCGGCACAGCGTACTGAGCCTTAAAAATTTGTCTTTTTTCGGATTTTGTCATCCGAACGGGGACATAGTGCTTTCCGTTTCTCAAGTGTTCACCTCCTTTGACTTTTCAATTTCAATGTCAAGCTTTTCGGTCAACTCATCAGATAATTCTTTTGCTGTTTTGACCGCGTCTTCGCAGAGATGATTAAACCGCGACTCGTCAAATGTTCCGATTTGATTCAAAACAATTAAGTGGTGGTTTATTTCATCGCTGATACATTTAAGCCGGTTATAATAGCTCTCATAATCAACGTTAGGCGTGTGCACAAGCTTACATTTTGCAATGATATGACGGATATATTCCGAGCAATTCATACCGAGCTTTCCTGCTTTACGGTCGATTTGCTTTAACTCCTTATCTGTCAACCAAAACTTGATTCTCTCTGTTCTTTTTTCGATAATTACCATCCTTTCTTTTCGGGGTTTTAGGGGCGCGGGTGTCCGGTGGACACCTCTGCCGCAGGCAGAAGCGCTGACCAAGCCGGCAGGCGAGACATCCTAACAAGTGTGTTTGCGGTGTGTGCACCCAAATTCAGTGCTTGCTAAACCGGTGCCGCTAATCTGCGGATTGAAATAATACAATCAAGGGCATTACCTCATTTCCGAAAAAATTGCCGTTTTGCCTGATGGCGTTTTTATATCCCCGCCCGGAATTTCACCGCACAGTCGCTTCGCTCGGTCTGCTTTCCGCATACATCGTGGCAAAGTCATATCTCCATTCAGCCGGTCATTCAATTTTCAAGGTGCTGTGATCAGTCCCTCCACCAATCGTCAAAAATTAAAGAAAATATGCATAGTTTACGGAAAAATATTTTGATTTAATTTTTGATTTGTCGCTTTTATGTGTTGTCTGCTCTCTATATTGGATTGCTGAAAAAATATTGGAAAATTAACTCCCTTGCCATTAAAATTTCTTGATGAGTTACTTTAAGCTTGTGCTGAAATAAAAAAACACCGCATGAAAAGCAAAACATATTTCTCCGTTCTATTTTTCATACGGTGCCGGGAATAAGCCTTTTGTTGTTTTACGCTTTTTAAGGCATAAGCAAATTCATATTGTATCGTACATTCGACTATTTCCACTGTTTTTTCTACAATAAACAGTGACAATTTTTGTTTTCATACTTTTCGGGTAAAATATTAGAAAAATACTCGGAGGTAAATTGAGATGAAAGGACAAATTATTACAGCAAGAATGATTGCCGAATTTAAGGAACATCCAATCTTAGAGGAAAGGAGTGCGGCAACAGTTGAGAAATATACCCGTGATGTTAAAGCACTTGTGAAGTATACACAAAACAGTGCCATTACAAAAGAAACCGTAATTGCATACAAAAAACACTTGCAGGACAATTATGCTGTGCGGAGCGTAAATTCAATGCTTGCAAGTATAAACAGTCTATTTGCGTTTTTAGGCTGGCACGATTTAAAGGTAAAATCCCTAAAACTTCAACAGCAGGTTTTCTGCCCCGAAGAAAAGGAACTGACAAAAGCGGAATACGCGCGGCTTTGCCGAACTGCCGAACGCAAGCACAATGAAAGACTTAACCTTATTTTGCAGACTATATGCGGAACCGGTATTCGCGTCAGCGAGTTGCAATATATAACGGTTGAGGCGGTAAAACAGGGTGAAGCAGTTGTAAACTGTAAAGCAAAAACACGGTCGGTATTTATCGTAAAGGAATTAAAACAAAAATTGCTCCGCTTTGCAGCAGAGCAAAACATTAAAAACGGTATGATTTTTGTGACCCGCACGGGCAAGCCGATAAGCCGCACAAACATCTGGCGTGAAATGAAAGCCTTGTGTGATGAAGCAAATGTAAACCCCGGGAAGGTGTTTCCGCATAATCTGCGACACCTGTTCGCCCGTGCGTTTTACGGCATTGAGAAAGATATTGCAAAACTCGCGGATATTCTCGGTCATTCAAGCATAAACACCACAAGAATTTATATTATCTCCACCGGAACGGGACACCGCCACCGTATGGAGAATATGCGGCTGATAATTTAGCCTAAAAAACAAAAACAGCCACCGAACTCGGCGGCAGAAACATAATCAGCATTATGTTGTAAAAGAAGTTATATGAGCTGCTTATAAATATAAAACAGGTAAAAAATGTGTATAAAAAATCAAGCCCCATTCCTTTGTTTTTAAAAATAAATAATAAGGCTTTAATTGCTATGCTTAAATTCAGATGATTTTGGAATTTTACGTAAATTCTCAAAGTAAATGCAACAGTACGAAAAGGTTGCATTCATCGTGAAA
>ERZ857998.3904-NODE-3904-length-11489-cov-3.869425_pt1 | contig 11489 bp, 9 predicted proteins | sample MGYA00519954_ERZ857998 | MGnify/ENA primary metagenome ERZ857998 (study PRJEB31778, sample SAMEA3449424) | human gut metagenome | biome: human gut; feature: human-associated habitat; material: faeces | place: United Kingdom | collected 2010/2012 ...
GATTCTTGCGTATCCTGTATACCCCCAAAAACTATGAGTTGCTGATTCGAAACACCCCGCCAGAAATCAGCCGGCAGCTCAGAAAATGCTACTCCACCGTGCTGGCCTATAAAGCGGACCGGTAGTGGCAAGCAGGGCGAGTGTTTATACAAACTCTTGCAAAAGCGGGAATCCGGCAAACGCCGGACTCCCGCTTCGCATTGGTTCACAAAGTCAACCCCCGGCTCTGCCGGGGGGCAAAAGAAATCCTATGGAGAGGGGAAGAGTAGACAAGAAAAAGTCTCCGAGTTAAAGTAAGGCAAAGGTTTGCCGACCAAGACTTACAAAAACAAGGAGACTAATTCATGAAAGAAGTAGATGTGAGTAGTTTAGAACATACAAGCTGGCGTTGTCAATACCATGTGGTGTTTGCAATGGTATTTTCAATCACACATTGTTGTGTGAATTTCATCAAGGCAAGCTGTTACTCCATTTAACGATACCTTTTGAAGAAAAGCCAAAGACTAACTTACCGAGCGACAATCTCAAGTACTACCGTCAGCGAAAACAGATGACAACAAGACAGTTGGCGGAAAAGCTGGATATTGTACCATCAACTGTTGTGATGTATGAAAATGGAAAACATCCTATTCCTTATGATGTAGCTATTAAGCTGGCAGATGTTTTGGAAATCGAAGCGTCCTTACTCTATGATGATTTCTCCCGTTTCCTTTCTGTACCCTATACCGAAGCACTAAAGAGCGTTAGAACGGCTCTGAGGCTGTCACAGAAGGCTTTTGCAGAAAGGATAGGGATTGTACCAAGCTACTACTATAAAATCGAAGAAGGCAATCGCAGACCGTCACGAAAGGTTTATCAGAAGATATATGCTGCGCTTGAAACGACCAGTCTACAAACTTCACTTTTAGGGGAGCATCCATTACAATGAAAGTGAAAGAAAAAATGATTGGAGGAGTTGCTATGACACAGAATTTGACTTATACCCGTTGTGGTGATTATCTCATCCCTGATATTCGGTTGAGCTATGTAAGCGATAAACCACTTGGGAAGTACGGTAGAATGCGCAGAGCTTATCTGGAGCAAAACAACCCTATGTTACTCGATGATTTAATTCTTACTGAAACTTTGTTCCCGCATCTTTGGAAAATTGATGAGATAGCACATTGCAGAATGGAGCGGCTGACGGAGGAGCTTTTGGAAAGAAATCCCGCTCCGGATAAAGCAACTCAACAACTTGCATGGGTTCAGCACATGAATATGCTGAAAGCACAGGCTGAAGAAATTATAGTTGCAGAGCTGATTTACAGTTAAATAACCAATAAAAGAATGGGCTGGCTCGAAAGGGTCAGTCCATTTGTCATGCAGAAGAACAATTCTTGAATTGTGTTTTTGACAGTTCCAGAATTGTGATTTTCACAATTCGAGAGTTGTGAAAATCACAATGTAATAATACTGATAATAACTATACTGATTATAGTGATACCGATCCGTTCCTTTCTCTTCCTATCCGGAATGGAAAAGAAAGGATAAGATGTTATATAACTGATGATGAGGCAGTGGTATGCCTTTATTGCAGAATATCTTTTTCACTATCTCATATAGAAATGTGATCAACGAGCATAAAAAATAAATAATTTTGTGATTGTAATTTATATGGATTTCGCATATAATAAAAGCGTGATTATAAAGCATAAAACTCCAATAAAAATGTGAGGAGTGATTCTATGGAACGATTTATCTTAAAAAAATTGCTGGCTTGGAAGAATTCTCCCTACCGCAAGCCGTTAATCTTGAAGGGCGTACGTCAGGTGGGTAAGACTTGGATTCTGAAAGAGTTTGGCAGGCACTATTATGAAAATACAGCCTACTTTAACTTCGACGAAAATGAAGAATATAAGCAATTTTTTGAAACAACCAAGGATGTAGATCGGATACTACAAAACCTTATGCTGGCAAGCGGTCAAAAAATCGTGCCTGAAAAAACCCTTATCATCTTTGATGAGGTGCAGGACTGCCCTAAGGTCATTAACTCTATGAAGTATTTTTGCGAGAACGCACCGCGGTATCACGTTGCCTGCGCTGGTTCTCTGTTGGGTATTGCTCTGGCGAAACCTTCCTCTTTTCCGGTGGGTAAAGTCAACTTTATGCAGATTGACCCGATGACCTTTAATGAATTCTTACTTGCCAATGGTGATGAAAATCTGGCACAGTATCTAGAACAGGTGGACACTCTTGAACCCATCCCTGATGCCTTCTTTAATCCGCTGTATGAGAAGCTGAAAATGTACTATGTCACCGGTGGTATGCCGGAGTCGGTATTGATGTGGACGGAAGCACGGGATGTTTCTGCCATGCAGGAAGCATTGTCCGGAATCATCGGAGCCTATGAGCGAGATTTTGCAAAACATCCTAATCTCAGCGAGTTCCCGAAAATCTCAATGATCTGGAAATCCATTCCTTCTCAATTGGCAAAAGAAAACAAGAAGTTCATCTATAAAGTGGTCAAGGAAGGAGCACGAGCCCGTGAGTACGAGGATGCCTTGCAATGGCTGGTAGATGCCCGTTTGGTGCATAAAATTTATCGCAGCTCAGCTCCCGGCCTGCCGATTGCAGCTTACGATGACTTGTCTGCCTTCAAGATTTATCTGGTGGATGTGGGACTGCTCCGCCGTCTGGCACAGTTGGCACCCACTGCCTTTGGAGAGGGCAACCGCCTGTTCACCGAGTTCAAGGGCGCTTTGACTGAAAACTTTGTGCTGCAGACCCTGATCACGCAGTTTGAAGTGGTTCCCCGCTATTGGAGCCAGAATAATCCACCTTATGAAGTGGATTTCCTCATTCAACGGGAAAATGACATTTTCCCTGTTGAGGTCAAGTCTGAGGCCAATACCACCAGCAAGAGCCTCAAGAAGTTTAAGGAGCTGTTCCCGGATCAAGTCAAGCTCCGTGTGCGGTTCTCTCTGGATAATCTGAAGCTGGATGATGATGTACTGAACATCCCTTTGTTCATGGCTGATCAAGCAGATAGATTGATTGGATTGGCATTAGAAAAGAAGAATAGCTTTGGTCAGTAATGGTTCATCAATATAAAAAGTAACAATTTGACCTATAGAATGAAAGAAATAGAAAGGTGATATGATGGTCAAAGGCTTCATTTTCTTCAGAGACGGAAAGATACCATTCGTAATCGAAAACTACCACATGGAATTATTTACGGATGACCCGCTGCTGGATGATTTTTGTAAAGAATATAATTTTAAAGAAAACTATATCCTGCATGGACAATGTTTTGATATCGGAATTCGTGGACGGAAAGCAACTTTTTTAGTAGAAAACTCTATGGGCAGTACCTGCTATTTACGTTGCTATACTATCAATATGTTCGACAAAGATGAAGAGTATGACTCCATAGGCCTTCAATCACCGTCTCTCGATGAAGTTTTTAGATACGAATATGAATACATTGACATGGTGCGAGCGGGAATCAATTTGGCTATAGAGCCTAAGGTTGTATATAAGGTTCCGTTTGGTATGAACGATCAGAAGTATGAATTAGAATTCCGGATAGGTCACGATAACCGACTCGGGCTTTTGGAAGACCTCGACAGAAAGTGCGAATTGATTCTGCCACTACACACCAACGAGATACAAGAGTGCTATGATATAACTAATGTTCTACATAGGCTTGCAATGTTTATGACATCCAATGCAGAAGTCCCTTTCAAACGGATTACACTTTATAAGCAAGGATTGAAAGCAGGGTGGTTCTACTGTTCTCTCATTTCAGAAGATATAGTTGGTGGGCATGGCGGTTTCTTCCACGAATTTGATGTTATGAAATACATCCCGAAAATCTTAAATAACATAGCGTTAGATTCCGGCAATAAAATAACACAAAGCATTCCCCTGGGGCATTTAGGGGATTTTAACTCCATGTATACACCGCAGCGATTTGTAGAACAAGTTATGGCGTTTGAGTATTTATTCGACAAGCTGGATCACAAGAATGCTCAAAACCCTAAATTTCCCCTAAAAAAAGAATTGGAATGTATGTTTAATGAATTCCCACAATTACTATCACGAACGAAGATTTCTGCAGAGAAGATTAGTGATCAAATTAAGGAAATTAGGCAATATGTCCTTACAGATACTTAGAAAGGGCGAAAATGAAATGGCAAAGAAAGAAGTTAAAACCGATTTGTGGGTCGCTCGTCAACTCGATGACTCCAAAATTAAATATGATGCGCAAGGCAGTGATGTTAAGGAAATTAACGATGCTTTACAGAGTGCATCAAAGCGAGGTACTGGCAATGCCGGATATCCGGAGTATGTTGCAATTGTAAAAGACTTTGTTATCGTCATTGAGGATAAAGCTGATCTTGCCAAGCACCAGAAGCTGACCAGTACGGGAATCCTGTCTGTCGATCAGAAAGATATTGCAGATTACGCTGTTAATGGGGCATATTTTTACGCCAAGCACATTGCACAGAATAGCAGCTTCCATAAGATTTTTGCAATCGGCGTTTCTGGCGATGAAAAGCACCATAGAATCACTCCACTGTATGTGGATGATAGAGATGGCTATAAGCAGCTCCCTGATATTGAATCTTTTACCTCCTTCACCGCTGTCAATATCGACGAATACTATACTCGTTACGTTCTGGCAGAAAAGACCGATGTTGAAAAGACTACGGAGGAAATTCTGAAAGATGCGGCGGAACTGCACGAATATCTGCGCACCTATGGCTCCCTGAAGGATCAGGACAAGCCTTTGGTGGTCTCCGGTATTCTTCTGGCACTGGATGACAAGTTCTTCAAACACGATGATTTGCTCGGTGATGAAACCACCACTGATGGTCAGTTGATTTACGATGCCATTAAGCGTCGCCTTAAAGCATCCAATATTGGCCCTGATGCAAAGCGTGACAAGCTGATGAGCGAGTTCTCTATCATCCGCACAAGTGCTCGTTTGAACGAAGTTGATGCCAAGCTAGGCAAAACCCCACTGAAATTCTATACTGAGTTTTTGAAGAAGAATGTCTTTGACAACATTAAGTACCGCAGTTCCAGCGAGGATTTCATTGGAAGATTCTATGGCGAATTTATGAGCTACTCCGGCGGTGATGGGCAGACACTCGGTATCGTCCTGACTCCTCGTCACATTTGTGATCTGTTCTGTGACCTTCTGGATATTCAAGCTACAGACATTGTGCTTGACCCCTGCTGTGGCACCGCTGGATTCCTTGTTGCAGCCATGCACCATATGCTTGAAAAGGCAGGCACTGACCAGAACAAACGCAAGAATATCAAGAAGAAGCAGTTGCACGGATTTGAACTCCAGAGTAATATGTTTGCTATTGCTGCTACCAATATGATCCTCCGTGATGACGGCAACAGTAACATCAAATGTGAAGATTTCCTCCGGCAAAATTCTGCTCAAGTGCAGCTTAAAGGGGCTACTGTCGGCATGATGAATCCGCCCTATTCGCAGGGAACCAAAGCCGATCCGTCGCAGTATGAATTGTCTTTTGTGGAGCACTTGCTCGATTCTTTGACCGAAGGTGCAAGGGCTGCGGTAATTGTTCCGCAGTCTTCGATGACTGGTAAAACAAAAGATGAGCAGGCATTTAAGTCAAATCTCCTTAAGCATCATACGCTAGAGGGTGTTATTACTTGTAATACAGCTACATTCTATGGAGTAGGTACTAATCCTGTCATTGCAGTCTTTACAGCACACGAAGCTCATCCTGATGATAAGATTTGTAAATTTATTGATTTCCGAAATGATGGATATGACGTGCGTGCACATGTTGGACTTGTTGAAGGAGATTCCGCTAAAGATAAACGTCGGCATTTACTCGATGTGTGGTTTGGGCGAACAGAAGCAGCCTCGAATTTCTGTGTTGAATCTACAGTAACAGCTGAAGATGAATGGCTACATTCCTTCTTCTATTTTAACGATGAGATTCCTTCGGATGAGGATTTTGAAAAAACTATTGGTGATTACCTAACATTTGAGTTCTCAATGATTATGCAAAACAGAGAATATTTGTTCGATCAAGGTGGTGAATCAGATGAAAAGTCTTGAAGAATTAAATTGGGAACAATTCCATATTGGAGACGTCTTCTCGGTTGAACGTCCAGTTGCTCGCAATAAAGATAATTATGAACATGGAGATGTTCCCTTCGTAGCGTCTGGTGCAGCAAACAACGGTGTGTTAAAATGCTGCCGGCCAAAGAATGACGAGACACTTGATAAACGAAATTGTATTACAGTTAGTCCTGTTGATGGAAGTACATTTTACCAGGTGTTTGACTTTTTGGGGCGTGGTGGTGCAGGATCCTCTGTGTTGCTATTACGCAGTCCTCAAAACGAGCTTTTAAGTGGGCAATTCGTTTCACGCATGATTTCTCAAACATGTTCAAAATATACATATGGACATATGGGAAGCAAGGAAAGCATAAAAAGAGAAATTATACAATTGCCCACTTATCCCGATCACAGCCCGGATTATCAGTATATGGCAGATTATGTTGAGCGTAAGAGTAATGATCTGCGGGATAGATATTGTCTGTATGCTAAAAAGCGCATCTCTGAGATGGGAACTCCTATTACTGTACCCCCGCTGAACGAAAAGAACTGGCAAACATTCATTATCAAAGATATTGCGGATGTATACTCAGGACATGACATCTATGCACAGGAACGTGTCAATGGAAAAACTCCACTTGTCACAGCTGTAGGTATAAATAATGGAGTTGGCTATTTTGTAAGTAACGAGAATAATTCGAAAGCTGAGGAATCTATTTCGGTAGTACGCAATGGCGCAAGTGTTGGTAAAGCATTTTACCATAAATATTCTGCGCTGTACGGAAACGATTGCCGTCGGATGAAACTGAAACACTCACATTCAGAATTTGTCAATCTTTTTATTACACAGGTGATAGGAATGCAAAACAAAGCGTTTAGCTATAGCCGCAAACTTGGTACTGAGCGGTTACTGAACTTGAGAATAATGCTTCCTGTTACCGATGATGGCGCTCCTGATTACAAATATATGGAACAGTACGTCAAAAATCTGATGAGCCGGAAGTATAAGCAGTATTTAGCGTATCTTGATTCAAAAGAAAAAACTGATACGATAGCTACAAGCGATTGACAGCTTACTACAGATAAAAACGGAGGCAATATGCAATTATCAAAGATAAAAATTAAAAACTACAGATTGCTTATTGATGCCGAATTAGAAGTTGATCCCAGGACAACTTTAATTGTGGGTAGAAACAACACAGCCAAAACATCCTGCTTTTCGTGCATTGGAAAGGTACTGGATGGAGAAACCGTATCTTTCGATGACTATCCACTATTAAGGCGAGAAGATTTCTATACAAAAATTGCTCTGTTTATGGAGAAAAAGCTCACTTATGAAGACCTTTGTAAGCAAATTAAAATTATCTCCATAGAGTTTCTGGTGGACTATTCGTTGGATGATCCGGATGATAACTTAGGAGCTTTGTCGCCATTTATCATTGATGTCGATGTGGACACAACAACTGCTCTAATTCGTGCAGAGTATCGTCTAAAAAGCGACGAAAAAACCTTGTGGACACTCTTAGAAAGCAGCTATTATAAGGATGGCGCCTTTTCGCCAAGCGAAGATGCTCATAAAGTGCTTGCCGATAATTTCGGCAAATTGTTTGGACTAACCGTATATGCCATCAATCCGAACAATCCGGACGACAAACAGGTAAAAAGCCAAAAGGAATTACATGATCTGTTCCCATTCCATGCAATTCCTGCTGAACGAGTTCTTGGTGAAGATGACGCACATAATAGTTCTCTTGGATCGTTAATATCCAGCTTCTTTGATATGAGCGAAGCAGAATTGGATCCAGATGTTGCTGAAGAAATAAAACGGTTACGCTCAATAGTGGAAAAAACCAATAAAAATGTTCAAAAGCAGAGTAATGAAATTCTAAGTTCTGTTGTAAACAATTCCATTGGCTTTGGTTATCCCAACATAGAGGAATTAAAGCTCGGAGTTACAACGCAACTCAGCATCGACGATCAGATCAAGAATCAGACTAAGCTATCTTATATATCCGGCACAGCAAACGAAAGTTTGCCGAGTTCTCACAATGGCCTTGGATACAAAAATCTGATCAAAATGGAGTTCCTCCTTGCTGCATTTGCCAAGGATATTGAGAAACGTGGTGTTGCATGTGTGCCGCTTCTCTTTATTGAGGAGCCTGAATCTCACATGCATCCACAAATGCAGACGGCTTTCGCTGCGTATTTGGAAAAGTTTCTTGACAGGCTCTCTGACGTGAAAATTCAAACTTTCCTAACCTCGCATTCCGCTCATATAGCTAATACTATGGAGTTTGCAAAAGTTCGGTATGCGCAAAAGTCTAATACCGGTGTTATTTATAAAAACTTGAATACCTTTGCAGAAGCTAACCCCGATAATGTGGATTTTATCCGGAAGTATTTGACTTTGACGAGATGCGATCTGTTCTTCGCAGATAAAGCAATTTTCGTTGAAGGTGCATCTGAGCGTTTGCTATTACCAGACATGATTGGGAAATGTGAATCTTCCGGAATATTTGGTGCCTGCAAGTATCCATTATCTGCACAGTACTATGCGGTAATTGAAATCGGCGGAGCCTATGCACACAAGTTTATTCCTTTTATCGATTTTTTAGGAGCGCCATGTCTAATTCTTACTGATCTGGATTCAGTAGCGGATCGAAAAGGGAAAGGCGGAAAGATCGTAAAAAAGTCGGTAGTGGTTAGCCAGGGAGAAACAACATCAAACGAAACTATATAATGGTGGGTTCGTAGAAATAAAGGCCTTCCTGACGATGATACTTCAAAAATTGACCTTTCGGATATCATTGCGATGACATCAGATGACAAAACCAAAGGAAAATGCCATATCGAGTTCCAAACTAACGAAAATGGATTATGTGGACACTCTCTGGAAGAGGCAATTCGTAATGTCAACCGAAAGCACTACGATTTAGGCGACAGCACAAGCGAAGAAGATCTTGAATTTAAGGGCAAAAGCAAAACGGATTTTGCTCTCGATCTTATTTGTGAATGCGCCGATTATTGCGTTCCGGCGTACATAAAATCGGGATTAACATGGCTAAATAACCAACGAGTTCTTGAGTAAGGAGGTGCCAGTACATGGGTGGAAAGCATACAGGTGCAAACTATGATCTTGCAAAAGCTGAAGCTGACAAGGTTGATGCACAGATTATTGAAACACTTAAGACCGGGCACAGTTTTCGTGTCGAAGCAGGTGCGGGTTCTGGCAAAACTTACTCTCTGAATCGAGTAATTGAATGGATACAGTCAAATAAATGGTCTGATTACAGTCGAAAAAAACAGAATGTGGTCTGTATCACCTATACAAATGCAGCTGTAGACGTGATTGCAGAGCGACTTGCAAAAGATTCGTTTATTCTCCCTTCCACAATCCACTCGTTTGCTTGGAATGCTATCAAACAATATCAGAGCGTTTTGATTGATGCTGTTACAACTAACCCTGATTTTCTACCGGATGAGGGTGATTTTAATAAGGTTACAGAAGTTGCATATACTTTGGGACATCGCTACAAAGAAAATGGTATTCAGTACCTTTATCACGACGATGTTCTAAAACTATTCTGCCTACTTTTAGATAACGCTAAGTTTCGCCGTGTGTTTGCGGACAAGTATCCTTTAATTCTAATTGATGAATATCAGGACTCTTATAAGCCTATTATTGACCGATTTGTTGATTATTTTATTGCAAAGGGTATTGGCCCGCAATTCGGTTTTTTCGGTGATGCTTGGCAAACAATCTATCAATCCAATAAGGCTTGTGGCGCAATAGAACATGACAATATCGATGTAATCAAGAAAAGTTCGAATTTTAGATCCTCACCGAGAATAGTACAACTTCTCAATGATATTCGTCCAGACTTACCCCAAAAATCAGCAATAGATGACTTTGAAGGAGAAGTGTTTGTTATTACATGCGAGGATTATACTGGACCTCGTCGTACAGACCGTAATTTCAAGAACGAATTACCTCCAGAGGAATTGAAATCACGATTAAACAAGGTTACTGAAAAAATAAAACAAGAAACACCTGCGGATGAAGAATTAAAAGTTCTAATGATTACGCACAAGGTTCTTGCTACACAGCAAGGATACGAGAAACTCCTGGATATTCTGAATGACGGATTGAGAGACAAAGAAGACCCGTTCCTATTGTTCTTTATGGAGACCGTTGAACCGATCTATCATGCGCTTAACACCTCCGATATGCAGTTGCTTTTTGATATACTTGGAATTAAGCGTTATCCAATTACCAAGAAGGCTGAGAAAAACAAGTGGAAAGAACTACAGCGTCAACTTGATGAGGCACGCAAGAAAAGAGCCATTGATGTTTTTGAAATTATCAACCGGACTAAATTGATTCCTATATCACCCAAATTAGATGGTTGGTATCATTTGTACCAGAATACACCTGAAACAATATATGCTTCTAATACTTCAATTGAAGCGTTCTTGAATCTGGATTACGCACAGTTTATTGCTGTGAAAGATTTCTTACATCCAGAAGCACAGTATTCTACAGAGCACGGAGTCAAAGGAGAAGAATACGACAATGTGATTTTGGTTATCAGTAAAGGATGGAACCAGTATCAATTTGAAACCTATGCTCCAATGATAACAAAAAAAGCTGTCATACCAAGTGGAAAACAAGCTTCCTTTGAGCGTAACCGCAATTTATTTTATGTATGTTGTTCAAGGCCAAAGAAAAGGTTGATTTTCTTTGTAACGGTTCCTATTGATTCCACCTTCAAATCGTTTTTGGTTGAACTTGTTGGAGAACAGAATATTTTTACCTTCAGCCAGTATATCGAAAGAAAAATCAATTAAGTAGTTAGAAGTAAGACATCACTCATCGTTCTTTGAACGGTGAGTGATGTTGCTATAAATTCAATTATTATTTCATAGACTCTTTTCTGTTGCTTATTTCATAAGGCAAATTATAAGAACAGCGTTCAGGATGAACGAGCAGCCATCAATGAAATTGATGTTCAAAGGATATCAGGGAGCTTTCCCTGACAAGTCATTTTGCAAATTGGGGCGAAGGAGAAAATGCGAAAATGAGTAAAGTGCTGTAACTTTGCCCTGTTTGCCAGTTTCCTTTCAACATATAACTTGTGCCCAAGTTGGGAACAAGTACGAATTAACTTCTGCTCTAATTGGGCAGAAGTCAGATTTGAAACTTCCACCCAATTCAGGTGAAGATGTATCAGTTTTTTATTCCCAACTTGGGAATAATTTTGCCCGTATATTATAGGCGTTACAAATTGGCAAGCAGTGTAAACCTGTACAGGTTCACTTATTTACGAAGATTCCCCCAGAGGAGAAATTTTCGTAAATTGCTTGTTGAGGAAGCATCCCCAATCCCCTTTGAACGCCA
>ERZ857998.3909-NODE-3909-length-11473-cov-3.030303_pt1 | contig 11473 bp, 10 predicted proteins | sample MGYA00519954_ERZ857998 | MGnify/ENA primary metagenome ERZ857998 (study PRJEB31778, sample SAMEA3449424) | human gut metagenome | biome: human gut; feature: human-associated habitat; material: faeces | place: United Kingdom | collected 2010/2012 ...
GTCGTGATGAAGCCTTCCTGCTTCAGGAGGGAATAGGCCTTGCTGACCGTCATCATGTTGACGCCGGACTGCTCCGCAAGCGCGCGGATGGCGGGCAGCTTCTCCCCAGGGGAGAGCTCTCCCGAGGCGATGCCGACCACTATCTGGTCGCGTATCTGCCTGTATATCGGCACCTGCGAGGAAAAATCCAGCCTGAGCAGCAAGTCCGTTCACCTCCTTTTGTATTAGTCATTATAATACAAACAATGCACAGTGTCAATGCCGCAAAAAGAGGTTGACAAATGTATACCTGCGTGTTATTTTCAAGGTAGACAATCGTTTACCTTGGAGGTCATCAATATGGAGCATCTTTCAAACGGGGAATGGACGCTGATGAACGCGCTGTGGGAGCGCCAGCCCGCTACGGTGGCGCAGCTCGTGCACGCGCTCGCGCCGGAGACGGGCTGGAGCAAGCACACGGTGATGACCATGCTCTCCCGCCTGGAGCAGAAGGGCGCGGTGAGCTGCACCCAGGGCGAGCGGGCGAGGGAGTACAGCGCCCTGCTCGCGCGGGACAAGGCCGCGGCGCGGGAGACGGACAGCTTTCTTGCAAAGGTCTACGGCGGCAGCCTGGGCCTCATGGTGAACTCCATGCTCCGCGCGCACTCGCTCTCGGACGAGGAGGTCGAGGAGCTGCGCGCCCTGCGCGAGATCGACCCCATGGATTACCGGAGCATCGAGTTCCGATGATTGCTCCTTTGGAAACGATAAAAAACAAGATAGAAAGGAAGTCCAGCATTATGTCTCGTTTCGACACCTATTTTCTGATGAAGGAAGCCGACGTCATCGAATACGTCAAGGCCAAGTATCCCGATTTCTTCGCGCCTGAAGCCGTGCTGACCGTCAAGGAAATCGGCGACGGCAACCTGAACTACGTCTTCCGCGTCATCGAGGAAGCCACCGGCAAGTCCATCATCGTTAAGCAGGCCGGCGTGTCGCTTCGCATTTCCGCAGAGATGAAGGTATCCACCGATCGGAACCGCATCGAGAGCGAAATTCTCCAGATTCAGGATAAGTACGCGCCCGGTCTGGTGCCCAAAATCTATGGCTATGATACCGTGATGTGCGCCTGCGCGATGGAAGATCTTTCTGACCACGCCCTGATGCGCTATGCGCTCATGCGCCATGAAACCTTCCCGCGCTTTGCGGAGGATATTTCGACCTACATGGTCAACACCCTGCTCAAGACCACCGACGTGGCCATGGAGCACAAGGAAAAGAAGGCCATGGTCAAGAGCTTTATCAACCCCGAGCTGTGCGAAATCACCGAGGATCTGGTGCTGACCGAGCCGTATAACGACTGCAACCACCGCAACAACGTCTTCCCGCCCATTGCCGACTTCGTGAAGAAGGAGCTCTATGAGGACGAGGCACTCAAGCTGGCCGTCGCCAAGATCAAGTTTGAATTTATGAACAACGCGCAGGCGCTCATCCACGGCGACCTGCACACCGGTTCCATCTTCGTCAAGCAGGATTCCACCCGCGTGTTCGATCCGGAATTCGCCTTCTACGGCCCGATGGGCTATGACATCGGCAACGTCGTGGCGAACATGATTTTCGCGTGGGACAATGGCCGCGCCGCGGGCGCGGACGCTTTCTGCGACTGGTGCCTCAAGGCCATTGCCGACACCATCGACCTGTTCTGCGAGAAGTTCCTCGTGTGCTTTGACGCCTGCGTGACCGACCTGATGGCCAAGACCCCCGGCTTCAAGGAGTTCTATCTGGAAAGCGTACTTTCCGACACCGCCGCTTACGCCGGTACCGAGCTGATCCGCCGCACCGTGGGCATGGCGAATGTCAAGGACGTGACCACCATCGCCGATGAGGCCAAGCGCGCCCACGCCGAGAAGGTCAACATTCTCTGCGCCAAGGATTACATTATGAACCGCACGGCGTTCAAGAACGGTGCGGACTTCATCGCCGCTGTCACGCGCGCCGACGAGGCTGCCAAGTAACGCCGAGGAAAAGGAGGAGACCACCATGGCTGAGCAAAAGAACATTATGAGTTATGAAACCGTCGCGCTGGATGACGAGCAGAGCGCGCTGGTGATTTTGGATCAGACCAAGCTGCCCTACGAGGTCGAGGTGCTGCACCTGACCGAACAGAAGGATATCTGGGACGCAATTTACCTGCTCAAGGTGCGCGGCGCGCCCGCCATCGGCGTGGCCGGCGGCTTCGGCGTGTATCTGGCCGCCAAGCGGATTCAGGCGGACAACTATGACGAGTTCTACGCCCAGTTCAAGAAGGCGAAGGAATATCTCGATTCCTCCCGCCCGACGGCGGTGAACCTCTCCTGGGCGCTCAACCGCATGGAGAAGGTCGTCACGGACAACAAGGACAAGTCCATTCCCGAAATCAAGGAGCTGCTGCATAAAGAATGTGTCGCCATCAAGGATGAGGACGTGTGGATGTGCCGCCAGATCGGCGAATACGGCCTGAGCCTCATCAAGGACGGCGACGGCATTCTGACCCACTGCAACGCCGGTCAGCTCGCAACCTCCAAGTACGGCACGGCGCTTGCGCCCATTCATCTGGGACGTGAACGCGGCATGAATTTCCGCGTGTTCACCGATGAAACCCGCCCGCTGCTTCAGGGTGCCCGCCTGTCCTCCTTCGAATTGCAGGCCGACGGTGTAGATACGACCGTCATCTGCGACAACATGGCCTCGCAGGTCATGAAGAACGGCTGGGTCAACGCGGTGTTCGTCGGCTGTGACCGCGTGGCGGCCAACGGCGACGCCTGCAACAAGATCGGCACTTCCGGTGTGGCGATTCTCGCCAAGTATTACGGCATCCCCTTCTATGTGCTGGGCCCGACCTCGACGATCGACATGTCCATCGAAAAGGGCGAGGATATCCACATTGAGCAGCGTCCTGCCGAGGAAGTCACCGAGATGTGGTATAAGAAGCGCATGGCGCCCGAGGGCGTGAAGGTCTACAACCCCGCGTTCGACTTTGCGGATAACGAGCTGATTGCCGGTATCGTCACCGAATACGGCATTGCCCGCCCGCCGTACACCGAGAGCCTCAAGGAAATCTTCAAGAAGAAGGCCGAAGCCGAGGCCGCAAAAAAGAAGTGAGAGCGGAACGCCGAGGCCCGCCCCTCTGGGGACGGGCGGGCGTTCCATAAAGGAGAGCTATGAACGAGAAAGAATTGCGCGCTGCTGTGGAGCGGGTGATTCTGTCGGAGCTGGCTAAAATCGGTGAGCCCTATGTGCCGGTGATGTCCTCTAACCGCCATTGCCACCTGTGTCAGGCGGATGTGGAACGGCTCTTCGGCGCGGGATATCGGCTGACGAAGCTGCGCGATCTGGTGCAGCCAGGGCAGTTCGCCTGCAATGAGCGCGTGACCATCGAAACCGAGAAAGGAAAGCTGACGCTGCGCGTGGTCGGCCCTGCCCGCGACCGGACGCAGGTGGAGCTGTCGCTGACCGACGCCATCAAGCTGGGGCTGCGGCCGCCCATCCGCATGAGCGGCGAGCTGGAGGGGAGCCCGGGGTGTGTGCTGTCCAGCGGCAATGCCCGAATCACCCTTTCAAGCGGCGTCATCGTGGCGGCACGCCACCTGCATATGTCTCCGGAGGAGGCGCAAGCCTTTGACCTTCGGGATGGCGACGTGGTCAGCCTTCGCGTGGAGGGACCGCGCCCGGCGACGCTGGATGGCTTCATCGTGCGAAGCGGCGCGGCGCATCGACTGGAGGCGCATATTGATACGGACGAGGCGAATGCCTGCGCCCTGCGGGACGGTCAGCTTTGCCGCGTGATTCGGCGCGAAGGCGCAGATGTCTGCGCACCCGGCAACACCGGATTGGCGGCTGCGCTGGGCGGTATGCTGCTGGGCGGCACACCAATCCAAGCTGCTGCACAGTCTCCAATACCCCGCCCTGCTCAGAGTGAGCCGATTGGCAGGGACGCGATGCTCGACCTATCGGGCGAGGCGCGCAGGCTGATTACCGAGGACGATGTGCGCCGCGCGGCGCAGCGCGGCTACCGGATCATCCGCTATGCGCCGGATGCGATTCTCACGCCGCTGGCGCGGGATATCGCCGCAGAAAAGCGCATCGAGCTGGCTTCGGCGGTTCACTGATCCCGCGCGCGGGAAGACCCGCTTTCAGGAAAGGAAAAACAGCCATGGCATTGACAGAACAGCAAATCAGGCAGATCACGGATGAAATCGTGCGAAGCCTTACGAAATCCATGAAGGAGGAAGCGCCTGCCGCGCCGCCGCAAACGGACGGCTGCACCGGCCGCTGGCTGTGCGACACTGCGGAGGAAGCGGTGGCCAACGCCAAGGCCGCGCAAGCGCAGCTCTCCGAAATGACACTGGAAAAGCGCGGCGAGCTGATTGCCGCCATGCGCAAGGCGGGCATCGACAACGCCGAATACCTCGCGCGGCTCGCCCATGAAGAAACCGGATACGGCCGCGTGGCCGACAAGGTGCAGAAGAACCTGCTCGTCAGCCGCCGCACCCCCGGCATCGAGGATCTGGTGACCCGATGCGAGACGGGCGACAAGGGCATGATGCTCATCGAGCAGGCGCCCTTCGGCGTCATCGGCTCCATCACCCCCTCGACAAACCCCACATCTACCGTCATCAACAACTCGATCAGCATGATTGCGGCGGGCAACGCGGTGGTCTTCAATCCCCATCCCGCGGCGAAACGCGCCTCGCAGGAAGCGATGCGCCTGATGGTAGAGGCGATTATATCCGCCGGCGGTCCTGCGACGCTCATCACCACGGTGAAAGAGCCGACGCTGGAAAGCGGCAACGTCATCATGAACCATAAGGACATTCCGCTGCTGAGCATTACCGGCGGCGAGGCGGTCGTGGCGGTTGCGATGAAGACCAGCAAAAAGGTCATCGCGGCAGGCCCCGGCAATCCCCCCGTCATCGTGGATGACACCGCCGATCTTCCCGACGCAGCTAAGCGCATCGTGGCCGGCGCATCCCTTGATAACAACGTTCTGTGCATTGCGGAGAAGGAAGTTTTCGCCTTCTCGAACATCACCGACAGGCTGATGAGCGAAATGGAGCGGGTTGGCGCCTTCCGCATTTCCGGCGAGGACATCGACAAGGTGATGCGCACTACGCTCATCAACAAGGACGGACACTACGTCATCAACCGCAAGTACGTCGGGCGCGACGCGGCGGTGATCCTGCGCGACGCGGGCGTTCGCTTCACCGGCGACCCGAGGCTGGTCATCGCCGAGGTCGATCGCAATCACCCGTTTGTGACCACCGAAATGCTCATGCCGGTGCTGGCAATCGTGCGCGTGCGCGATATCGACGAAGCGATAGAAGAAGCCTTCCGCGCCGAGCGGGGCTGCAAGCACTCCGCGATGATTCATTCGAGCAACGTGCACAACATGAGCAAGGCGGCGCGTAAGCTCAATACCACGATTTTTGTGAAGAACTCCTCCAGCTTTTCCGGCTTGGGCTTCGACGGAGAGGGCTATACGACGATGACCATCGCCACCCCGACCGGCGAAGGCGTGACCAGTGCGCGTTCCTTCACGCGCCTGCGCCGCTGCGTGCTGTACGGAGACTTCCGCATCTGCTGATCACGAGAGGATGCGTTGGTTATGAACATTGTTGAATCCATCCGTGCTGCCGGTGTCGTCGGTGCGGGCGGCGCGGGTTTTCCCGCTCACGTCAAGCTCAACGGTAAGGCTGAGTATGTAATCGCCAATGGCGCTGAATGCGAGCCGCTGCTGCGCGTGGATCAGCTGCTGATGCAGCGCGAGGCAAAGCGCGTCGTGCGCGGCGTGGCGCTGGCCATGGAAGCCACAGGCGCAGCACGCGGTGTCATCGCCACCAAGGCGCATTATCACGACGCTGTACATGCGCTGGAACAGGCGCTCGGCGGCAGAAACGATATCACGCTGCACCTGATGGACAGCTATTATCCCTCCGGGGACGAAAAATCCATCATCTTCGAGGTCTCAGGGCGCGTGGTTCCCAGCGGAAAGCTGCCGCTCGATGTGGGCTGTGTGGTCAGCAATGTGGCAACACTGGTCAACATCAGCGCTGCCGTAGAGGGAACGCCCGTCATCCGCAAGGATGTGACTGTGGGCGGCGATGTTCCCCATCCCATCACGGTTACGGTGCCCATCGGTTCTCCGATTCGCGAGGTCATCGCGCTTTCCGGTTTCAGTGGAAGCCGAGAGAACTTCGCTCTGATCGTCGGCGGTCCCTGCATGGGCAGACTGGAGGAAGACTGGGATGCGCCCATCACCAAGACCACGGGCGGTCTGCTGCTGCTCAGGCGGATGCATCCGTTGATCGTCCGCCGCACCCAAAGCCCGGAGAGGATGCTGAAGGTGGCTCGCGCCGTGTGCTGCCAGTGCAGCCAATGCACGCAGATGTGCCCGCGCAATGCGCTGGGGCTGAATGTGCAGCCGCATAAGGCGATGCGGGCGCTCATCACCGGAAACGGTGCGCTGCTGGGTGATCCTAAGACCATTTGGGCATGTTCCAGCTGCGGCGTTTGTACGAATTATGCCTGTCACATGGGGCTTGTCCCCTCCGAGGTGATGGCATTGTACAAAAGCGAGCTGAGCAAAAACGGTATTCGTCCCGAGCCGGAAATGGATATCACCCCCGACCCCTTTATCACATACAAGCGGGTGCCGGTCAGCCGCCTCATTGCCCGAATGGGTTTGAGTGCTTATGACGTGCCTGCTCCCTATACCGAAACAGGCTATCAGCCCGACTCGGTGTCGCTGCTGCTCCGTCAGCATGTGGGGAAGCCTGCCGTGCCGGTCGTGCGCACGGGCGACCGTGTGCATGCGGGCGACGTGGTCGCCGAGATTCCAGAAAAGTCACTGGGCGCAAGGATTCACGCGCCGATTGACGGCATCGTCACCCGTGTCGATGCAAAAGCGATACAGGTCGCAGGAGGTGAAAGCGCATGACCGCCATTGGCGTGGTGGAGACGGTCAGCATCCCGCTGGGTGTGCTAGCGGGTGATCAGATGGTCAAAACGGCACAGGTGGAGCTTGTGACGGCGCAGACGGTTTGCGCGGGCAAGTACATCGTGGTCGTCAGCGGCGAGGTTGCGGCGGTACGCTCTGCTGTTGCGGCAGGCGTAGAAAGCGCGGCAAGCGCACTGGTGGACAGTCTTGTCATCGCCAACGTGGACGAGCGCGTCGTGGCGGCGATGGCGGGCGCGTGTCCCACCGAGCAGGTGCAGGCGGTGGGCGTGATGGAAACCTTCTCGCTTGCCAGCTCGATCAGCGCGGCAGATACCGCCGTCAAAGCAGCGGACGTGGAGCTGATTGAAGTTCGCCTGGGTCGCGGCATGGGTGGTAAGTCGTTTGTCATCGTAACCGGCGAGGTCGCCGCGGTAGAAGCTGCCGTTCAGGCGGCGGAAGGAAGCGAGCAGACGCAGGGGCTCATCAGTTCCAGCGTCGTGATCCCCTCGCCGCATATGGATATCGTCCGCGCGCTGCTATGACGGCGGCGCGCAGAAGCGCATCAAAAAACAAGAAAGCAAAATCCAGAAAATAAGATCAAAAAGCAAAGAAAAAGGAGATATTCACCATGATGGAAGCGCTGGGCATGATTGAAACCAAGGGTTTGGTCGGTTCGATTGAGGCAGCCGACGCGATGGTCAAAGCGGCGAACGTGCATCTGATCGGCAAGGAGCACGAAATTCCTGCTGCGCGACATCCTCTCCGTGAAATACAACGTGCTGGCCACGCCGTCGAGCTTCAATACGCCGATGGGCGTGACCCGCGTGATCCGCGAGCAGCTCACGCCCGCACATCAGGTGTTCATCGCCGAGATGGGCGCGCGCCATGTGGGCGACATTCGCGAATTGGTGGAGCTGGTGCACCCGCAGATGGGGCTGATTACATCCGTCGGGCCGCAGCATCTGGACACGTTCGGCACGATCGAGCGCGTGCGGGATACCAAATACGAGCTGATCGAGGGGCTGCCGAAGGACGGCACGGCGGTTTTCGCGCGGGACGGCGCCATCTGCGAGGCGCTGTTTGAGCGCTGCCCGCTCGAGCGAAAATACAAGCCGGGGATGCTGGTCGATGCGAAGAACGTCGCCTGCGGCCCGTGGGGCACGCGGTTCACGCTGACGGATGTACAGACCGGCGAGGAAGCGAGCTGCCAGACGCGGCTGCTCGGCGAACATTCGATCTCCAACCTGCTGCTGTGCTGCACGGCGGCGCGCGCGCTGGGCATGACGCTTCAGGAAATTGCGCTGGGCGTTTCGCGCTGCCAGCCGGTGGAGCATCGGCTGGAGCTGCTTTCCGGCGGCGCGGGTGTGAGCATCATCGACGACGCATTCAACGCCAACCCGGTCGGCGCGCAGTGCGCGCTGCGGGTCATCAAGGATTTCCCCGGACGGCGGATCATCATCACGCCGGGCATGGTGGAGCTGGGCGGAAACGAGGACGGATTCAACCGCGCGTTCGGCGAACAGATGGCCGACAGCGTGGATATCGCGATTCTGGTCGGTAAAAAACATACGCAGCCCATCGTAGACGGGCTGACGAAAGCGGGCTTTCCGCAGGAAAACATCCATGTGGTCGGCAGCCTTGAGGAGAGCACGACCCTGCTGCACGGCATGATGCGGTCGGGCGACGTGGTGCTCTATGAAAACGATCTGCCGGATAATTACAGCGAGTGAGGAGCGTGTAGAGAATGAGTAAAATGAATATTGCGGTGTTCTTTGGTTCCCGCAGCTGCGAGCATGACGTGTCGATCGTTTCCGCGCTGCAATGCATCGAGGCGACGAAGGCGGCTGGCTTTAACGTGACGCCGGTGTATATCTCCCGCGACGGCCTGTGGTACACGGGCGAGCCGCTGGAAAACATTGAAACCTTCCGCGAGTTTAACCCGATGACCAAGGGAATCACCCGCGTGACGCTGGATGTGACGGCGAACGCGGGCGACCTGTGGGCATGGCCGCCGCAGCGCGCGGGGCTGTTTGCCAAGGTGCCGGCGCCGCTGTGCCATATCGACTGCGTGATCCCCGTGTTCCACGGCTGGCACGGCGAGGACGGCACGATTCAGGGGCTGCTGGAGATGGCGAACATCCCGTATGCGTCCTCCGGCGTGCTGGGCTCGGCCATCGGCATGGATAAGATCGCGATGAAGCAGATTCTGCGCGGCGCGGGCTTCCCGGTGCTGGATTTTGTATGGTTCACCCGCGAGCAGCTCAAGAAGGAGCGTCAGGCCGTCATCGAGCGCGTCGAGAAGGAGATCAAGTACCCGGCGTTCATCAAACCGGCGGCGCTCGGTTCTTCCATCGGCGTTTCCCGCGCGAAGAACCGCGAGGAGCTGGAGCGCGCGCTCGACGTGGCCGCGTCGTATGACCGCCGAATCCTCGTCGAGGTCGGCGTGGTGCATCCGGTGGAGATCAACTGCGCGGCGGTGGGCTACGGCGAGGACGTGCGCGCCTCCGTATGCGAAATGCCCGTGCCGAGCAGCAACGACACGTTCCTGGATTTCTGGCAGAAGTATCTGCGCAACGCGAGCACCAAGGGCGAGGACAGCCGGGGCATGAAGTCCCTGAGCCGCGTCGTGCCCGCGCCGATCGGCGACGAGCTGACCGGCCGAATTCAGACGATGACCTGCGACATCTTCAAGCTGCTGGATTGCTGCGGCACGGTGCGCGTGGATTTCATCCTCGACCAGAACGATATGCTCTTTGTCAACGAGCCGAACACGATTCCGGGTTCGCTGGCGTTCTATCTGTGGAAGGCCAGCGGCCTCGACTTCCCCAAGCTCATCGAGAAGATGGTGGAAGACGCGCTGCGCGCCCACGCGGATAAGAACAGCAGCGTGTTCGCCTATGATTCCAGCATCCTCAAGAAGGTTGCGGCGGGCACGAAGGGCAGCAAAAGATAAAAACAGAGTTGCTGTGCCGGGTGCACAGCAGCCCTGTTTCGTGAATCAATAGCCCAGCGATTCGTTGATCAGAATAACCTGCGTCCGCTTGCCGTTGGGCGCGCGTTCAAACGACGCGATAACGTGGCACATCGGCTTTTCACATTCGGCGGGGTTGCAGCGGCCGGTCTCGGCGCACGGGTTATGGAGCTGGAACCGGCGCGCGTTGAGCGGGCAGGAAACCTCCTTGATGCGCTTGACCGCCTGCGCATAGCCGCCGGAAACGATCTTGTTGCGGCCGATGAGCACATAGACCGTGCCGGGGCCGTAGCACATGGCGGCGATGCGGTTGCCGGTGCCGTCGATCTGCACCATCAGCCCGTCCTCCGTGACGGCGTTTGCCGAACAGACGTAGAGCGGCGCGTTCATGGCCTCGTGCAGCAGCGCGGGGCGCTCGGTCGGTTCGGCCTCCCAATGCCACAGAACCTTGTGACCGGCCGCGCGCAGGAGCGTTTCAAGCCCCATCTGTTTGGCCGTCATGCAGCCGCCGAAGCCGACGGTCTCCCCGGCGGGCATATCGGAGAGCAGGTAATCCGCCGCTTCCTTCGCGGTTTCAAAGACGACGGCCTCAAAGCCGCGCCTGCGCAGCGCGGCGGCTGTTTTTTCGAGTTTTTCCATGACCGGATTCCTCCCTGTTGTTGGTTTCATTCATTATATCAGCTCGGGGAAAAAGAAAAAAGGGTATTGACGAAAAAAGCGCCAAGGAGGCGGATGGAACGTGCTGGATGAATGGATGGAGCAAAAGGTGGACGAGGCCTGCGAGGTCGTTCCGGCGTATGTCAATCCGCGAAAAATCCGGCTGGCCAGCTCGCACATCGGCTGGCGGCTCTACCTCTACGGGAGCAGCTTGAAGCGCGCGGTGAGCGGCTTTTTCGTGCACATCCGATCCGAACAGGACATGGATATTTTTCTGCGGGAGACGGCGGAAAAGAGCGACACCACCATCCTGCGGATCAAGCGGTTTCTGCGGGAAAAGGCGCGGCTGCTGGCGGTGCTCGACGACGCGGGCATGCGGCTTCGCTTTGCGACGACGCTGTATCTCTTCGGGCTTGCGGCGCTGGGAACGCTGGCCGTCGGCGGCCGGGAAATGGCGCTCTGCGCGCTGGCGGCCTGCCTGATGCTGCTGTCCGCGGCGATGGAGCTGGGGTATGAGCCGATCTGCGCCGGAATTCGGCAGCGATATCTGTTTTCCGTCGGCCTGCGGACGCTGGCGCTGACCGTGCCGCTGGCGGATTATTTTGGAAAATACCTGATGGCCGGGGTGGCGAGCAACGTGGTGCTGCAAAGCCTGATGATCGTCATGCTGGGGGTGCATCTGGCGCTGTTTTTCGCGCTGATCTGCTTCAACAGGCGGCAAAGCCCGATGCTGCGGGCGCTCAGCGGCGTGCTCGGCGTGTTCCCGGCGCTGACCGCTTCGGCGGCGGCGGAGACGTGGATGTACGCCGTGAGCGCGGGCAAAGCCGACGCGATTCTGCTGGGCGGCGACGGCTGGGCGGCGCTGGTGGACGCGGGGTACGCCCGCTCCC
>ERZ857998.3915-NODE-3915-length-11454-cov-6.835249_pt1 | contig 11454 bp, 11 predicted proteins | sample MGYA00519954_ERZ857998 | MGnify/ENA primary metagenome ERZ857998 (study PRJEB31778, sample SAMEA3449424) | human gut metagenome | biome: human gut; feature: human-associated habitat; material: faeces | place: United Kingdom | collected 2010/2012 ...
CGTCCGCAAGGGCAACACCGTGCTGAAGGAAGCCCTGGACAGCGTGCTGTCTACCATGACGGCGGAGGACTTCAACGCCATCATGGCGCAGGCCACGGCCATTCAGCCCATCGAGTAAGCATAAGCATGCGGGCGGCGCGCCTTTGCGCCGCCCGTCCATCTGAAAGGAACGAAGCGCATTATGAACAGATTTGCGGCCCTGTTTGACGATATCGCCTTGCTGTGGGGCAAGTACGGCTCCTCCTATCTAAACGGCGTCGGCAGCACCCTGCTGCTGGCTGTAATTGCTACGCTGGTTGGCTGCGTGATCGGCTTTCTGTGCGGCATATTGCAGACCATTCCCTGCTCGCACAGCGATCCCCTTGTCAAGCGCGGGCTGCTGGGGCTGCTGCGGGGCCTGCGGCGCCTGCCGCAGCGTCTGACCACCGGGCCCGTACACGAACGTCAGGCTCGGATTCTTGCGGAATTCCTCCATATCGCGCAGCATCTCCGTCGCGGAGGAATAACGCTCGTCGGCATTGGAGGCCATGGCGTGCATCGTGATCTGCTCGAGGCCGCGCGGGATACCGGTGACGAGCGTGCTGGGCAGCGGCGCGCCGCCGTTGATGTGCTGGATGGCGACGGAGACGGGCGTCTCGCCGTCATAGGGCGTGCGGCCCGTGAGCATCTCATACATGACGACGCCGAGGGAATAGAGATCGGACCGGTCGTCCACCCACGCGCCCTTGGCCTGCTCCGGCGAGATATAGTGCACGGAGCCGAGCGCCTCGCGCGTCAGCGTGCTCTGTGCCGAGGCGATGCGCGCGATGCCGAAGTCGGCGACCTTGATGCTGCCGTCCTTCAGGATCATGATATTGTGCGGCTTGATATCGCGATGGACAATGCCGCGGCTGTGGGCGTGCTCGAGCGCCTTGGCGATCTGCATGGCGAAATGCAGCGTCTCGCGCCAGTTGAGGCAGCCCTTCTTCTCCAGATACTGCTTGAGCGTGATGCCCTCGATCAGCTCCATGACGATATAGTCCACGTCGCCGGAGCGGGACACGTCGTAAACGCTGACGATATTCGGGTGCGACAGCATGGCGACGGCCTGCGACTCCGCATGGAAGCGGCGGCGGAACTCCTGATTGCGCGAGAACTCATCCTTGAGGATCTTCACGGCGACCAAGCGGTTCAGACGGTGATCCAGTGCTTTATATACAACTGCCATCCCGCCTGTCCCGATGACCTCAAGGATCTCATAGCGGTTATCCAGCAGCCTTCCTAAGTAATTTTCCATGGCAACTCCTTCCGCGTGCGCGGCCCGTTCTCAGCGGCGAACGGAAGCCGGATTCAATCTCAGATACCGCAGAGCGGCCTTTTTGTTACAGTGCAATGAGCACAGAGGTCACGTTATCAGGCGCGCCCCGGCTTTTTGCGATATCCAGCAGGCGCTGGCAGCAGTCTGCCTTCTGTGCGCCGTGCACGACTTCAAATAAGATCTCCTGATCGGCCATCTGGTTCGAAAGGCCGTCCGAGCACAGCAGCAGGCAGTCGCCCGGCTCCGCCGTGAGGGAGAACACATCGGCGGCGACCTGCTTTTCCGTGCCGACCGCGCGGGTGATGAGGTTTTTGCTCGGGTGGTTCTTGGCCTGCTCGTGCGTCAGTTCGCCACGCTGCACCATCAGCTCCACAAGAGAGTGATCCACGGTGACGCAGCGGATGCCGTCCGCCCCGAGATGATAGGCCCGGCTGTCGCCGATGTTCACGATCTCCACGCGCAGGCCGCGGACGAGGGCAGCCACGAGCGTCGTGCCCATGCCGCGGAACTCCTCGCTGAGCTGCGCATGCTCATAGACGGAGATATTGGCCAGCTTCGCCGCCGTGCACAGCACGTCCTGCTCCTCCGCCTCGGTCATCCCGTCGCGCAGGGAGCGGCAGACCTCGCCGCAGAAGACCTCGCAGGCAAGGCGGCTGGCCACATTCCCGGCACGCGCGCCGCCCATGCCGTCGCACACGACGGCGAGCAGCGTCTCCGGGCCAAGGCGCTCCATGCGGTAAAAGTCCTGATTTTCCTCACGCACGTTTCCCGTGTCCGTCAGTCCCCATGCTTCCATCCATTCCGCTCCCTTCTTTTGGTTTTTCCGCCTCGTAATTTCTGCGGAGCTGGCCGCAGGAGGCGTTGATGTCGCTGCCGAGCGTCCGCCGCACTGTGGCGGCGATGCCGCTGGCCTCCAGCGTTTTCTGGAAGCGCAGCACCGTCTCCGGCAGGCTCGGCTTCAGCGGGCTTTCCGCCACGTCATTCAGCGGGATGAGGTTCACATGCGCCGCGATCCCGCGCAGGCGGCGGATGAGCTGCTTTGCCATCTCCGGCGTGTCGTTGACATCACGGATCATAGCATATTCAAAGGAGATCCTTCTCCCGGTCTTTTCGAAGTAACGGCGGCAGGCATCGAGGAGCTCCTGCACCGGCCAGCGCCGGTTCACGGGCATGATGCTGCTGCGGACCTCGTCCACCGGCGCGTGCAGCGACACGGAGAGCGTCAGCTGCAGGTCCTCCTCGGCCAGCCGGTCGATCTGATCGACCAGTCCGCAGGTGGAAAGGCTGATGTGCCGCATGCCGATGTTCAGCCCCTCGGGCGAATTGACGAGCTCGAGGAAGCGGCGCACATTGTCATAATTATCCAGCGGCTCGCCGATGCCCATGAGCACGATGTGCGAGATGGGCAGGCCGGAATCCAGCTGCGAAAACAGCACCTGATCCAGCATTTCCGACGGCTCGAGGCGGCGGACCAGTCCGCCGCGCGTCGAGGCACAGAAGGCGCAGCCCATGCGGCAGCCGACCTCGGAGGAAATGCAGATCGTATTGCCGTAATGGTAGCGCATGAGCACGCTTTCCACGCAGTTTCCGTCCATTAGGCGCCAGAGGTATTTGATGGTTCCGTCCTTCTGCGACTGCAGCCGCCGCGCGACCGTCGGCGAGACGAGCGTATATTCCGCCGTGAGCCGCTCACGCAGGCTGCGGGAGATATCCGTCATCTCCGAAAAATCGCGCACGCCGCGGTGCATCCAGCGATAGATCTGTTTGGCGCGGAAGGCAGGCTCGCCGAGCGCTTTCAGCTCGGTCCCCAGCTCCGCCAGCGTCATGGATTTGATGTCTTTCAAGGTTTCCTCCTGAATTTGCAGATAAAGAAGCCGTCTGTCTCATGCTGCCCCGGAAGCAGCGTGACCATCGCTCCCGGCGCGATGCCGGAGCCCTCTGGCCACGGCGCGTTTTCCGGGACGAAGTCCGGATGCGTGCGCAGGAAGTCCTCCGCCACAGCCTCGTTTTCCCGGCGCAGGATCGTGCAGGTGCTGTAGAGCAGCACGCCGCCGGGGCGGACATATTCCGCCTGCTGCGCAAGAATGGCGCGCTGCAGGGCGGGCAGCTCCGCCGAGGGCTCGTGATAGCGGATATCCGGCTTTTTCCGGATAACGCCGAGTCCGGAGCACGGCACATCGGCCAGCACGACGTCCATCGCGCTGCGCCACGCGGGCACGGGCTGCGAGGCATCCTGCAGATGCGTCTCCAGAATAGAAATGCCGAGCCGCTCTGCGCCGCGCTCGATAAGGTCGAGACGGTGCGGGTGGATATCGCAGGAATACAGCGTGCCGCGATTCTGCATCTGCAGGGCAGCGGCAAAGCTCTTGCCGCCCGGCGCCGCACAGCAGTCAAGCGCGCGCATACCCGGCTCGATGCCGGAAACGGCCACGGCCAGATGAGCCGCCGCGTCCTGCACATACACGCGCCCCTCGCGGAAGGCAGCCGTCTGCTCCACAGGGCCGGAGACCGTCAGGCAGCCCGGCAGCCACGGATGCGCCTGCGCACCGGGCAGCTCCTCCAGCAGCGCAGCGGCATCGCCGCGCAGCGGATTGACCTGCAGCACGGTCTGCGGCGCTTCGTTGTCGGTTTGCAGAATGCGCTCCGTCTCCTCCCGGCCGAACTGCGCCAGAAACAGGCGCACGATGGGCTCCGGGTGGCTGTAGCGCAGACTCAGGTCGTCCGGCAGCGGCAGCGGCATGGCCCGCAGCAGATTGCGCAGCACGCCGTTGACCAGACGGGCCGCCTGCTGGTTGGCCAGACGGCGCGTCTGCTCCACGGCCTCGTTCACCGCAGCCGAGGGCGGGATTCGATCCAGAAAGCAGAGCTGATAGGCGGCCAGCCGCAGGATATCGCGCACGACGGGCTGCAGCTTGCCGCGCACGAAGCCGCTCAGCCAGTGGTCGAGCAGCATGCGGTTCTGCAGCACGCCGTTGCACAGCCGGGTAGCCAGCGCCGCCTCGCGGCGGTCCATCCCGCGCAGCGCGTCCTTCAGGGCGCTCTCCGGCCATGCACCGTCGCGGCGGAAGGCGATGAGCGCCCGCAGCGCCGCGTCTCTTGCGCCCGCCATCTCAGAGTTCGATGGGGTGGCCGCGGAAATAATCCGGCGCAGCCATGCGCTTCCCGCCGGGAGCCTGCAGCTGCGTCAGCAGCACAAGCTCGCCGTTCCCGCAGGCGACGGTCAGGCCCTGCTTCGTGAGGGCGACCGGCGTGCCGGGGGCCTTGTCCGTATGACCGGGCGCGGGCTGCGCCCCGTAAATCTTGAAATGCGTGCCGTTCAGGTCCGCCGTGGCGACGGGCCACGGATCAAGGCCGCGCACCTGATCGACGATGTGCCGGACAGACTTCGTCCAGTCGATGGGCGAAAGCTCCTTCGAGAGCATCGGGGCCAGCGTTGCTTTGGACGGATCCTGCGGCGTGCGGGTCGCCGTACCCGCCTCGATGGCATGCAGCGTATCGGACAGCAGCGGCGCACCGATGGCGGCCAGCCGCGCCAGCAGGGCCGTGGAATTCTCCAGCGGCTCGATGGGCGTTTTCCGAATTTCGATGATGTCGCCCTCATCCATTCCGGCCGAGAGATACATAGCGGTCACGCCGGTCTCGTCCAGACCGTTCAGAATGGCCCACTGCGCCGGGGCCGAGCCGCGCAGCGCAGGCAGGATGCTCGTGTGGATGTTGATGCAGCCGAGCTTCGGGATGTCCAGCACGCGCTGCGGCAGAATTTTGCCATAGGCCACGACGGCAATGACGTCCGGGCGCAGGGCGCGAAGCTCCTCCACGGCGGCATCGTCGCGGAACGTCGCGGGCTGATAGACCGGCAGGCCGGCGGCCAGCGCGACCTCCTTGACCTCGGACATGGCGAGCTTCATACCGCGGTTCTTCGGCATATCCGGCTTCGTGTAGACGCCGACGAGGTCAAAGCCGTCCGCGATCAGGCGGGACAGGCAGTCCGCCGCGATCTGCGGCGTGCCCATAAAGACGACTCTCATTCTTCCTCCTCCAGCTCGGCCATTTCCTCATCCGTGAGCATGTGATAGGCTCTTTCCGTATAGATATGCCCGTCGAGGTGGTCGCATTCATGGGCGAAGCAGCGCGCCGTCAGGCCCTCGCCCTCCGCCTCGAACCAGTTGCCGTCGCGGTCCTGCGCGCGCAGACGCACAAATTCCGGACGCTTGACCATACCGTAGCGGCCGGGGACGCTCAGGCAGCCCTCCATGCCGTCCTGCTCGCCGGAGATCTCCAAAATCTCCGGATTGACGAGCTCGATCAGCTCGCCGTCGTCATCGACTACGACGACGCGGCGCAGGATGCCGATCTGCGGCGCGGCAAGGCCGACGCCTCCCGCATTGGTCAGCGTCTGCCTCATATCGTCAAGCAGCTCGCCGAGGTGGGCGTCAAAGCGCGTCACGGGCCGTGCCGTCTTGTGCAGCACAGGCTCCTCTACGGTCAAAATATTCCTCAGTGCCATCGTGATTCCCCTTTATTCTCTGCCGTTGACATCCACAAACGCGCCGACGCCCCGGAAGCTGCGATCCTTTGCGAATTCCCGCACCAGAAACGCCAGAAGCTCCCGCAGCCGTCGCGTATTGACGCAGCTAAGCGTCAGGCGGCAGCGATAATGATAATTGATCCGCGCAACGGAGGCCGGGGCCGGGCCAAGCACGGCAGCGGTCTCCCCGCGGTAGAATTCGGAATGCAGCAGGCCGTCCAGCCGCGCACGGAATGCCAGCGCCGCCTGCCAGACGCGCTCCTCCTCCCGGCCGTGGAACGTCACGGTGAGCAGGTCACGATAGGGCGGGCAGCCGCGCAGCTGGCGCAGCGGCAGCTCTGCCTCGAAAAAGGCGTCATAGTTCTGCTCCGCAGCAAAGCGGATGGTCTGGTTCTGCGGCGTCATGGTCTGCAGGATCGCCCTGCCGCCCAATTTTCCGCGTCCGGCCCGGCCCGCGACCTGCGCGATCAGGCTGAACGTCGTCTCCGCGGCGCGATAGTCGGACGCATAGAGCGAGAGGTCGGCGTCCAGCACGGCCGAGAGCGTGACATTCTCAAAATCCAGTCCCTTTGCCACCATCTGCGTGCCGAGCAGAATGGGGATGCGCTCCTCGCGGAAGCGCCGGAACAGCTTTTCATGGGTATTGACTGCCGAGACGGTGTCTGCATCCATGCGCAGCACGCCGACGCCGGGCAGCAAATTCTGTAGCTGCTCCTCGACCCGCTGCGTGCCGCAGCCGATCTGGCGCAGATGCCCGCCGCAGACGGGGCAGCGTGCAGGCATAGGCTCGCTGTGGCCGCAGATGTGGCACATGAGCCGCCCGTTCGCATGGTGATACGTCAGCGGCAGGCTGCAGCCCGGACACATCGGGACGCTGCCGCATTCGACACAGGCCAGCATCCGGCTCGTGCCGCGGCGGTTGAGATACAGGATGGACTGCTGCCCGAGGCGGAGATTTTCGCGCAGGGCCAGCAGCAGCGGCTCGCTGATGATCGAGGCATTGCCCTCGCGCAGCTCGCGCTTCATGTCGACGATCTCGACGGGCGGCAGCGGTCTGCCGTTATAGCGCTCCGTTATGCGGCACAGGCCAAAAGCGCCCGTAACGGCACGGTACATGCTCTCGACCGTCGGCGTGGCGGAGCCGAGCACCGTCAGCGCATGCTCCTGCGCGCCGCGGTAGATCGCGACCTCGCGGGCATGGTAGCGCGGTGCATTTTCGGATTGGTAGGTGTGCTCCTGCTCCTCGTCCACAATGAGCAGACCGAGGTCCCGCACCGGCGCGAACACGGCTGAGCGGGTACCGAGCACCACGTCGGCATCGCCGGAGCGGATGCGCTTCCACGTCTCATAGCGCTCGCTGATGCGCAGGGCGCTGTGGAGCACGGCGACGCGCGCGCCGTAGCGTGCGGAAAACTGCCGCAGGAGCTGCGGCGTCAGGGCGATCTCCGGCACAAGGACGATCGCACCGCGCCCGGCGGCAAGGCAATCATCGATCAGGCGGAGATACGCGACCGTTTTGCCGCTGCCCGTCACGCCGTAGAGAAGCGCCGTGCCGGGAGAGGCATCCTGCAGGCGGGCAGACAAACTGTCATAGGCTGCCTGCTGCTGCGGCGTAAGCAGGAGCGGCTTCGGATTAGCCGCTGCGGCCGGGGGAGGCGGAGGCAGGATCTCCTGCTCCCGAAGCGTCAGCAGCTCCAGCTTTTCAAGCCTGCGGAGCGTGGCGGACGTTGCGCCCGTATAATAGCCCAGCTCCTTACAAGCGCACTCACCGAGCGTGGCAAGCAGCTCCATGGCCGCCGCCTGCACGGGAGCGGACGCCTGATGCGACTGGGCAAAGCGCCGCGCCTCCTCGGCCGGGACGGCCAGAAGGGCAATGCGCTCCGTTTTATCGTTCACGCGGCGGCGATGGGACGTCTCGCAGGTGACGAGCTTTTTCTGCCGCAGGTACTGCAGCGCCCGCTGCAGGGCCTCCGCCTCAAACTGGGCGCGCAGCGCGGATTCCTCCGCGGCACCGCCGAGCGTCTGCAGCGTTTGGAATACGGCCTGCGCCGCTGGATTGCGCCAGCGGTCGTCCCATGCGGCGTTCTCCGCAAGGGTATAGCGGTCACGCGGCTGAAACCAGACGCCTGCCGGTAAAATGGCCCGCACGGCGTCATAGAATGTGCAGAAATAGCGCTCGCGCACAAAGGCCGCCAGATGCAGCGCAGCACGCGAGAGCAGCGGCTCCGGGTCGAGCGCCGCCTCGACGGGCTTGAGCGCCGGGCCGTCCGGCCGCTCCGCGCCATCTGGCATCACGGCGAGAACGATGCCCTCCGTGCGGCGGTTCGATGCGCCGAACGGTACGCGCACACGCTGGCCCGGCTGCAGCGTCAGGGAGTCCGGAATGCGGTAATCGAACGGCTTGTCCATGGAGAACACGGCCGAAGCGACCGCAATGCGGGCGATCATGCTGCCGTCGCCGGGACAGTCCGGCGGAAAAAGGCAAAAGACGCCGGCAGGGTCACCTCTGCCCGCGCCTTGTTCCGGCTCATTCCTTCACGACTGCCGCGAGCTTGCCGTCCGCGACCTCGTGGATGGCGATGGTCACGGGCTTATCCTCCAGCGGGATGTGCTCCGTCTCTGCCTCGATGGAGATCTGGCGCGCGCGGCGCGCGATCACGTTGACGAGAAGATAGCGGCTGTCGATGTGCTTGAGCAGATCGGCCATAGCGGGATACAGCATAATTAGTCTTCCTCCTTGAGATTGAGTGGGCGATAGGATGTGCGGCAGGCCTCCGCGGTCAGGACTGCTTCCAGCTCCTGCACGGCGTGCCCGACGGAATCGTTGATGATGGTATATTGATAGTGCTTTGCCTGACGGCATTCCTCCAGCGCGATATGCAGGCGTCTGGCGGCAATGTCCGGCGGCGTGTCGCCGCGCCCGGCCAGCCGGCGCTTCAGCTCGGCATAGGACGGCGGAGCGATGAAAACGGAAATGGCGTCCGGCCGGCGCTGCATGACCTGCAGCGCGCCCTGCACGTCGATCTCGAGAACGACGCTTTCGCCGCGCGCCAGCGCTTCCTCTACGGGGCGCAGGGGCGTTCCGTAATAGTTGCCCGCATAGCAGGCGTGCTCCAGAAGCTCCCCTGCCGCGATCATCTCTTCAAAGCGCTCGCGCGAGACGAAATAATAGCTCACGCCCTCGCGGTCCTCGGGCCGCATGGGGCGGGAAGTAGCCGAAACGGAATAGTGCAGCGACTCGTGCTGCTGCATGACCGTCCGAAGGATGGTGCCCTTGCCGACCCCGGACGGGCCGGAAACGATGATGATTCTGCCCTGGCTCATGCCTGTTCCTCCTCCTCACGCTCCGGCTCTGCCGACGGATCGGCCAGACGGCGGGCAATGGTCTCCGGCGGGATCGCCGAAAGGATCACATGGTCCGTATCCATCAGGAGCACGGCGCGGGTCTTTCTGCCATAGCTGGCGTCAATGAGCATGGCGCGGTCGCGCGCCTCCTGGATCATTCGCTTGATCGGGGCGGAGTCCGGGCCGACAATGGTCAGCAGCCGCTCCGAAGAGACCAGGTTCCCAAATCCGATGTTGATCAGCCGCATCGCGCTCACTCGATGTTCTGGATCTGCTCGCGGATCTTTTCCAGCTCCGCCTTGATCTCCACAACGGTGCGGGCCTGCTCAAGATCGTTGCCCTTCGAGCCGATGGTGTTGGCCTCGCGGTTCATCTCCTGCAGCAGGAAGTCGAGCTTGCGGCCGATGGCCCCGCCGCCTGCAAGCAGGCTGTCGAGCTGGGCCAGATGGCTGCGCAGACGGACGGTCTCCTCATCGACGGCGATGCGGTCGGCAAAGATGGCGGCCTCCGTCAGGATGCGGCTCTCGTCGATCGTCGTGCTGGCGAGCACCTCGCGCAGCTTGTTCTCGAGCCGGGTGCGGTATTCCGTCAGCGTGACGGGGCTGCGCTCCTCGACGCGGCCGACAAGGCCGCGGATGGTCTCCGCGCGGGAGCTGAGGTCGGCAGCCATGGCCGCGCCCTCCGTCTCGCGCATGGTCTGATAGACGGCGATGGCCTCCGCCGCAACGGCGGTCAGGTCGGCAAGATTCTGCTTTTCGTCCTCCTCCGGCTTCTCCACCACGAAGATGTCGGGCAGCGCGGAGAGCGCGGAAGCGCTGATATCGTCCTGCACGCCGTAATCTGCGACCATGGTGCGCATGGCGCGCAGATACCCCTCGAGCACGGGGCGGTTCAGCGAAACGGTGGCCTCCTCCGCGCCCGCCGCGTTCACGCTGACGAACACGTCCACCTTGCCGCGCTGGACGGCGTCCTTTACAAGCTGTTTGATCGCATCCTCCGCGTAGGAGAACGCGCGGGGCAGGCGCACGGAGCAATCGAGGAAGCGATTGTTGACGGAGCGTAGCTCCACCGTGATCTCCCGCCCATGCAGGGTCTTGCAGGCACGGCCATAGCCAGTCATACTGCGGATCAAATGATTCGTCCCCTTTCGATCAGATCAGCGGCAGCCGCCGCAAAGGCAGTTCAGGCACATGAGTGAGCTGCAAAGGCCGCAGAGCTCGTCCGAGCCGTCGCTGTACTGCGTCTGCCGGTAGGTATATGCGCCGCTGCCAACGCTGCTGAGTGCATTTCGGTATTCCAGATTCTGCGGCTCCATATTGACTGCGATGCGGAAGTTCTGCGCAGCCTCGTCCATCCAGCCGCGGCGCTGCGCAATGACACCGCGCAGATAATACCACTCGGCCGTGCGCGCGGAGACCGCATTGAGCCCGGCCTCCGCGCCGTCGAGGTCACCGAGCTGGATGCGTCGGCGGATCTCATAGAGCGGCGACGACGTGCTTCCCGCACTGCTGCGCTGGCCACCGGTGCTCCCGGCGTCGGCCTGCTGCCGCCCGCCCTTCATGAGCGTGGCATAGGCCTCGTTGATCTCCTTCATTTTTTCCTGTGCCAGATCCGCAAGCGGATTGTTGGCGTAATTATCGGGATGGTATTTCCGCGCAAGCTCCCGGTAGGCCTTTTTGATCTCATCCTCCGAGGCGCCGTGCGGCACACCGAGCACTTCATAGGGGTCCTTCATGTTTTCCTCCTGTTTCCCGCCTTGCGGAACGTTCCCTCTGCAACTGCATGGAGCACGGCGGGGAGTCCGAAATATAAGATGTTGGAAAGCAGCTCCCGGTCGCGCCGCCCGTCCAGCAGCTCCATGGCCGAGCAGGCCATGCTGATGGAGGCGTCGATCGTTTCGAGCAGCTGTGCCCGGTCCGCCGGATCGAGCGTCCCGCCGTCCGCGCCGTAGCGGTAGCGAAGCGGGTTATACGCACCTGCCCGCACATCGCGCGGCAGGTCCTCGAGCGCATCGGCCAGATACAGATACCGGCCGACGTGGTACAATAGCAGCTGCTCCGGCCGACGCTCCCGGCCGTCATAGTGGGCGGCGCAGTCCCGCAGCAGCGAGGCAAAGGCGTCCGCCGTGCGGTCGATGCTGGGGCTTTTTTCGTCCTCGAGCGCCTGCAGACGGGCAAGCTCCGTGCCGAATGCGGCATCGAGCGCCGGATGCCGGGCCGAGGCGCGGCGATAGCTCCGACGATAGAGCAGCAGGGCCGCTTTGGCAGCCAGACGGCGCGGGCCG
>ERZ857998.3924-NODE-3924-length-11439-cov-6.165056_pt1 | contig 11439 bp, 7 predicted proteins | sample MGYA00519954_ERZ857998 | MGnify/ENA primary metagenome ERZ857998 (study PRJEB31778, sample SAMEA3449424) | human gut metagenome | biome: human gut; feature: human-associated habitat; material: faeces | place: United Kingdom | collected 2010/2012 ...
AATTTACAAAAATGCATGGGCTAGGGAACGATTATGTTTATATTGATTGCACTGAGGAGCAAAAAATAAAAAATATATCATCCTTAGCTCAATTTATTAGTAACAGACATTTTGGAGTTGGATCAGATGGATTAATATTAATTTGTAAAAGTGATATTGCAGATTTCAAAATGCGTATGTTTAACTATGATGGAACAGAAGCCGAGATGTGCGGAAATGGAATTAGATGTGTAGGAAAGTTTGTATATGATAAAGGCTTAACTAAAAAAGATAACATTACTGTAGAAACTTTGGCTGGAATTAAAAAACTAAAATTTAATATTAAAGAAGGAAATGTGGAAACTGTTGAAGTGGATATGGGAGAACCTATACTAGAACCATATAAAATTCCTGTTATATCAGAAGAAGCAATAGTTAAAAATTTAAAAATAAAAGCACGTGAAAATGAATTTAAGTTTACATGTGTATCTATGGGAAATCCACATGCAATAACAATAGTAGATAATACGAAAGACTTCAACATAGAAAAATATGGTCCGGTGTTAGAAAAAGATGAACACTTTCCAAGAAGAGCAAATATTGAGTTTATAGAATTAGTAGATAAAAATAATATAAAAATGAGAGTATGGGAAAGAGGAGCAGGAGAAACTCTAGCTTGTGGAACAGGAGCTTGTGCGTCTGTTGTTGCTTGTGCTTTAAATGGATATATAGAAAATGAAGCAAACGTAGAATTACTAGGTGGAACTTTAAAAATAAGATGGGACAAAGAAAACAACCATATATATATGACAGGTCCAGCAACTACAGTATTCGAAGGTGAAATAGACTATAAAGAAGATTAATATATAGCAAAAAATCATGTAATATAATTAAGAATGACTAAATTTGTTATATATGCTAAAAGAAAGGAAGTAAAAATTATGATAAATATAAATGAAAACTTTTTGAAATTGCAAGATAGCTATCTTTTTTCTACAATTGCAAAAAAAGTAGCAGAGTTTCAAAAAAATAACCCAGATAAAAAAATAATAAAGTTAGGTATTGGAGATGTGACTTTACCACTAGCAAAAAAAGTAGTAGATGCAATGAAAAAAGCATCAGACGATTTGGCTAAAAAAGAAACTTTTATGGGATATGGACCAGAACAAGGATATGATTTTTTAATAGAAAAAATAGTAAAAGAAGATTATGAAAAAAGAGGAATAAAAATAGAAAAAGATGAGATTTTTGTATCAGATGGAGCAAAATGTGATACTGGAAATATTGTAGACTTGTTTGATGCGGATAATAAAGTAGCAATAACAGATCCTGTGTATCCTGTTTATTTAGATACTAATATTATGTCTGGAAGAGCTGGCAAATACGATGAAAAAACAGGAAAATATGAAAATATAATATATATGCCATGTAATAAAGAAAATAATTTTGAACCAAGTTTTCCAGAAGAAGTACCAGATATGATTTATTTATGTTTTCCAAACAATCCAACAGGAACAGTTCTTACAAAAAATCAACTAGCAAAATGGGTAGAATATGCAAAGAAAAATAAATCAATAATCTTATTTGATGGGGCATATGAAGCTTTTATTACAGAGAAAAATGTTCCACATAGTATTTACGAAATTGAAGGTGCAAAAGAAGTAGCAATAGAATTTAGAAGCTTTTCAAAAACAGCTGGATTTACAGGAGTTAGATGCGGTTATACAGTAATTCCAAAGGAAGTTAAAGGATATACAAAAGATGGTAAAGAAATAATGCTAAATAGATTATGGAACAGAAGACAATGCACAAAATTTAATGGTGCATCTTATGTAACACAAAGAGGAGCAGAAGCAATTTATACAGAAGAAGGAAAAAAAGAAATAAGAGAAAATATTGAATATTATAGAGAAAATGCAAAAATTATTAGAGAAGGACTTACTGAAGCTGGTTTTACAGTATATGGTGGTGTAAATGCTCCATACATATGGTTAAAGTTACCAGATGAAATTAAATCTTGGGATTTCTTTGATAAATTACTAAATGAAGTGGCAGTAGTAGGAACACCTGGTGTTGGATTTGGACCAAGCGGTGAAGGTTACTTTAGATTAACAGCTTTTGGAAGTAGAGAAAATACTATAGAAGCAATAGAAAGAATAAAAAACAATTTTAAAATATAAAAGTAGTGCATAAAAATATAAAAAAGATTTGCTGATAGCAATAGTATTATAAAAGCATAAATAAAAATATAAAAATTATCTAATTGTATAAATAAATATTAAAAAATGTTTGAATAAGAATAAAAAATAAAAAACAGTTACGTACAAATAAAGAATCTATTCAAAAAGCTTGCATTTACTAGAAAAATATGCTAAAATAAGTATGTTGCAAAAAGCAAAAGTTTAAAAATGACCTTATACTTAGTTTTAGAAGAAACACACCACTATAACTCAGTTTAAGGCAAAAAAATATCAGGAGGTGCAAAAAATGACAAAGGAAAGAAAACAAGAAATTATCAACACTTATAAAAGAGATGAAAAAGATACTGGTTCTCCAGAAGTTCAAATCGCTCTACTTACTGAAAGAATTAATGATTTAACAGAACATTTAAAAGTTCATCCAAAAGACAACCATTCAAGAAGAGGACTTTTAAAAATGGTTGGTAAAAGAAGAAACTTATTAAACTACTTAGCTAAAAAAGATGTTCAAAGATATAGAGACATTATAGCAAAATTAGGTTTAAGAAAATAATATACAACTTTAGGGCGTTATCATACGCCCTAAAATGGTATATATAAATACTTATTTATTATTTTAGAAAGTAGCTTGTATTCTGAACTATGTATAATAATTTAGAATAGAGGTTACGTCTAATAATAAATAAGTAAATTAATTATTAGAGGAGAGATGAAAATGTTTAAAACTTATGAGACAGAATTAGCAGGAAGAAAACTTACTTTAGAAACTGGTAAGCTTGCAGGTTTAGCAAATGGAAGCGTATTAGTAAGATATGGTGATACAGTTGTATTAGTAGATGTTACAGCTTCAAAAGAACCAAGGGATGGAATAGACTTCTTCCCATTATCAGTAGATTACGAAGAAAAATTATATGCAGTAGGAAAAATACCAGGAAGCTATACAAAAAGAGAAGGAAAACCAAGTGACAAAGCAATCCTTACATCAAGAGCAATAGATAGACCACTAAGACCATTATTTCCAAAGGACTTCAGAAATGATGTATGTGTTGTAGCAACAGTATTATCTGTAGAACAAGATAATCAACCAGAAATATGTGCAATGATTGGTGCTTCAGCAGCATTATCTATATCTGATATTCCATTTGGTGGTCCAACAGCAGCTGTTGCAGTAGGATATGTTAATGATGAAATAGTAATTAACCCAACAGAAGAACAAAGAAAAAATAGCAGATTAACACTTACTGTTGCTGGGACAAAAGATAAAATAGCAATGATAGAAGCTGGAGCAGATGAAATACCAGATAATATCATGTTAGAGGCAATAAAGAAAGCTCATAAAGAAATAAAGAAATTATGTACTTTTATAAGCAAGATGCAAAAAGAGATAGGAAAACCAAAATTCGAATATAAATCATTTGCTGTAGATGAAGAAATCTATAACGAAGTAGAGGCAAATTATAAAGATAAAATGTATGAGGCAGTACAAGCTGTCGACAAAGAAGTAAGAGATGAAAATATAGATAAATTAACAGACGAAATCGTGGCATATTTTACAGAAAAAGTTGGAGAAGAAAAAACAGAAGAATTAATGTCAGACATCGCAACAAGTATACATGACTTAGAAAAGAAATGTGTAAGAGAAATGATTTATAATGAACATAAAAGACCAGATGGTAGAAAAATAGATGAAATAAGACCATTATCATGTGAAGTTGGTTTACTTCCAAGAGTACATGGAAGTGCATTATTCACAAGAGGACAAACACAAGTATTATCTGTTGCAACATTAGGAATGGTTTCAGAAGAACAATCATTAGATGGTATAGACACAGAAGAAAGTAAAAGATATATGCATCAATATAATTTCCCAAGCTATAGTGTTGGAGAGGCTAGACCATCAAGAGGACCAGGAAGAAGAGAAATTGGTCACGGAGCTTTAGCAGAAAAAGCATTAGTTCCAGTAATTCCAAGCGAAGAAGAATTCCCATATGCAATAAGAGTTGTTTCAGAAGTTTTATCTTCAAATGGTTCTACATCACAAGCAAGTATTTGTGCAAGTACACTAGCATTAATGGATGCAGGTGTTCCAATAAAAAGACCAGTTGCTGGTATTTCAACAGGTTTAGTAACAGCACCAGATGGTTCAGATGATTATGTAATGTTAACAGATATCCAAGGAATAGAAGATTTCTTTGGAGATATGGACTTTAAAGTTGGTGGAACAGAAAAAGGAATAACAGCAATTCAAGTAGATATAAAAGTAGATGGTTTATCATATAAAATTATTAAAGAAGCTTTTGAAAGAACAAGAAAAGCTCGTAAATATATCCTAGAAGAAGTTATGTTAAAACAATTAGATAAGCCAAGAGCAGAAATTTCAGAATATGCACCAAAAATTATTAATATGAAGATAAAAGTAGACAAAATTAAAGACGTAATTGGAACAGGTGGAAAAACAATAAATAAGATTATAGATGAAACTGGTGTAAAGATAGATATTAAAGAAGATGGACAAGTATTTATTTATTCTGAGGATGAAAAACAAGCTAAAAGAGCTAAAGAAATAATAGAAGAAATCGTAAGAGAAATAGAAGTAGGTCAAGTTTATGAAGGAACAGTAATAAAATTAATGAATTTCGGAGCTTTTGTAGATTTAGGTGCTGGAAAAGAAGGCTTGGTTCATATCTCAAAAATATCAAATGATAGAATAAAAAATATAGAAGATGTACTTCATGAAGGAGATAGGGTAAAGGTAAAAGTAATAGAGATAGATGACCAAGATAGAATTAATTTATCTATGAAAGATGTAGATGAAAGTAAGGAAAAATAGAAAATATTAAGATTTTATTAAATTTTGTCAAAAGTTGCAAAAAATATATAAAGGTAGTATAATTGTAATTGTAGTGAATATTATAGAATAAATAATAAAAAGAGAGGGAAGAAATGGAATATTTATATATAGTTCAACAAGCACTAGTATGGATACTTACTATATTCTGGTTATACCAATTAATGATTAGTATTTGTTCGCTTGTTAAATTAAAAGAAAAACCTTTATTAATAGATAAAAATCATAAATTTATGGCTATTATTCCTGCACATAATGAAGAGGCTGTCGTTGGTAATTTGGTAGAAAGTTTAAAGAATCAAGATTATCCGAAAGACTTATATGATATTTACGTTATAGCAGATAATTGTACAGATAATACCGCAAAAATTGCTAGGGAAAAAGGTGCTATCGTATACGAAAGGTTTGATAGCGAAAAGAAAACAAAGGGATATGCTTTACAATGGTTTTTACAACAAAAAATACAGGAAAATGCTCCATATGATGCTTTCTTTGTATTTGATGCTGATAACATTGTAGATAAAGGTTTTATAAAAGCAATGAATAAAAAACTATGTCAAGGTGAAGATGTGGTTCAAGGATATAGAGATATAAAAAATCCTACGGACAGTTGGGTAACAGCTGGATATGCGATATTTTATTGGACAATGCACCGTTTCTACCACTTAGCAAGATATAATTTAGGACTATCACCATTATTAAATGGTACAGGTTTTATGGTAAAATTTGATGTAATAAAACCAAATGGATGGGATACACAAACATTAACAGAGGATATAGAATTTTCATTAAAAAGAATTATAAAAGGAAGAAAATTAGGTTGGGCAACAGATGCAATAGTATATGATGAACAACCAGTAGGATTTAGACAATCTTGGTCACAAAGAACAAGATGGAGTGTTGGTCATATTCAATGTATTCAAAAATACACTAAGGAACTTGCAAAAGGAGTTAAAGAATACAAAACATTAATGAACTTTGATGGTTTATTATATATTTTAGGAAGTATACCAATGTTTATAATTGCAATTATTCTATTATTAATAAATGCGATTATGTACTTAAATAATGGTATGACAACTTCAGATTTAATTTTAAATTATGCAAGATATATTATACCAACTTTCTTCTTACCAATATTAACAGGTATCTTAATATTAAAATTGGATAAAAGACCAATAAGACCTATGATTAAAGGATTATTATGCTATCCATTATTCTTAGGTTCATGGTTATTAATAAACTTTAAAGTGCTATTTAAAAGAGATACAAAATGGGAGAAAATTGACCACGTTAGAGATATTAAAATTAACGAAGTACAAGAAAATGCAGAACTTGAAAAAGTATAAAAATATATATGCAATAAAAAGACAAAGTAAATTAGTGATTATTTTTAGAGAGAATTAGTCATAGGCTGAAAGCTAATTTAAATGTAACTAATTGAAAAACTACCTTTTTAAGCACCTAGGCTAATAACCTATGGCGTTGATAACGATATAATCAAATTAAGTAAAAAATTAGGATGGAACCGTGTAAGCACTCCTATAGATGTAACAATCTATAGGAGTGCTTTTGGTATATAAAATAAGTTAATTATAAATTAGGAGGGATATATATGGTTAAATTAAAATTAAAAGATGGATCTATTATGGAGGTAGAGAAAGGTAGCTCAATACTAGATGTAGCAAAAAAAATAAGTGAAGGATTAGCAAGAATTGCAACTTGTGGGGAAATTAATGGAAAAGTAGAAGATTTAAGATATGAGATAAATGAAGATTGTGAGCTAGTAATTCATACATTTCAAGATGATGACTTAGAAGGAAAAAAAGCTTATTGGCATACAACATCACATATTATGGCACAAGCAATAAAAAGATTATATGGAAATGTAAAATTAACAATAGGACCAGCAATAGAAAATGGGTTCTACTATGATTTTGATACAGAAAAACATTTTTCAGAAGAAGACTTTGAAAAAATAGAAGAAGAAATGAAAAAAATAATAAAAGAAGATTTACCAATCGAAAGATATTCACTATCAAGAGAAGAAGCTATAAAATTTATGAAAGAAAATGATGAGCCTTATAAAGTAGAATTAATAGAGGAACTACCAGAGGGAGAAGAAATATCTTTCTATAAACAAGGTGAATTTGTTGATTTATGTGCAGGACCTCATTTAATGAGTACTGGAAAAGTAAAAGTTGTAAAATTATTATCAGCTTCAGGAGCTTATTGGAGAGGTAATGAAAAGAATAAAATGCTTCAAAGAATTTATGGAATTTCATTCCCTAAAAAGTCACAATTAGAAGAGTACTTAAATTTATTACAAGAAGCAAAAGAAAGAGATCATAGGAAAATAGGTAAAGAATTAGACTTATTTATGACACATGAACTTGTAGGTTCTGGACTTCCAATGTATTTGCCAGATGGTGCAACAATAAGAAGGATTTTAGAAAGATATATTCAAGACAAAGAAATTGAACTTGGATATAAACATGTATATACACCATCACTTGCAAATGTAGAATTATATAAAACAAGTGGACACTGGGATCACTACAAAGAAGATATGTTCCCAGTAATGAAAATGGATAATGAAGAAATGGTATTAAGACCAATGAACTGTCCACATCATATGTTAATTTATAAAAATAAACTACATTCATATAGAGATTTACCAATCAGAATTGGTGAACTTGCACATGACTTTAGATATGAAGCAAGTGGTAGCGTTTGTGGCTTAGAAAGAGTTAGAGAAATGTGTCAAAATGATGCTCATTTATTTGTAACTCCAGAACAAATACAAGCTGAAATTTCTGAAGTTGTTAAATTAATTTTAGCTGTTTACGAAGACTTTGGATTTGAAAATTATAGCTTTAGATTATCTTTAAGAGATAAAAATGATAAACATAAATATTTTGATGATGACGAAATGTGGGAAAGTGCAGAAAGTCAATTAAGAGATACATTAAAAGCACTAAATCTTGACTTCTATGAAGCAGAAGGAGAAGCAGCTTTCTATGGACCAAAACTAGATGTTCAAATAAAATCTGCATTAGGACATGATGTAACAATTTCTACATGTCAATTAGATTTCTTACTACCAGAAAGATTTAAATTAACATATATTGGTGAAGATGGAAAAGAACATAGACCAGTTGTAATTCATAGAGCAATTCTAGGTTCTTCAGATAGATTTATGGCATTTTTAATTGAAGAAACAAAAGGAGCTCTACCATTATGGCTAGCACCAACACAAGCAAAAATTTTACCAATTTCTGATGCGCAATTAGAATATGCTAGAGAAATAGAAAAAGAATATAGAAAAGCAGGAATTAGAATTGAAGTAGATGACAGAAACGAAAAAATAGGATATAAAATTCGTGAAGCACAACTACAAAAAATACCATATATGTTAGTTGTTGGTGATAAAGAAATAGAAGCAAATGCGGTTGCTGTAAGGTCTAGAAAAGAAGGGGATTTAGGACAAGTAAATAAAGAAGAATTCCTAGAGAGAATGCAAGAAGAGATAGAAAATAAAGTAAGATAAAATTTAAAGGTAAGGTTTTGTTATAAGACCTTACCTTTTTTTGGAAAATGGATTTTAATAAAGAATAAAAATATTTTACATAAATAACCTTGACAGTATTGCATATTAAAGATAAAATTATATTGTGAGTAAAAATATATTTTTTAAGTTTTATATATATTTACACTGTACATTGAAAATTTAATAGAAAGAGGTAGAGGGGTTATGAATATAGGAATCATTATCGCTTCTATTGTAATCTCTGCTGTTATCTTCTTTTTTATAGGTGTTGCTTATAGAAAGAAAATAGCAGAATCTAAAATTCAAAGTGCTGAAGAAGAAGCAAAAAAAATATTAGAAAATGCTAATAAAGATGCAGAAAACAAGAAAAAAGAAGAAATTTTTAAAGCAAAAGAAGAAATTATGAATGCAAGAAATGAATTGGATAAAGAGATTAAAGAAAGAAGAGGCGAAATACAAAGTCAAGAAAAAAGATTATTCCAAAGAGAAGAAAATATAGACAAAAAGTCAGATAATTTGGAAAAGAAAGAAAAAGATTTAGAAGCAAAAAGACAAGAGCTAGAGAATGAAAAATTAAATTTGGAAAAACTTATTTCTAAGCAAAGAGAAGAATTAGAAAGAATATCTAATTTAACTTCAGAAGAAGCTAAAAATCAATTATTAAAAGAAATTGATGAGCAAATAACTAACGAGAAAGCTATCTTAATTAAAGATAAAGAACAACAATTTAAAGAGCAAGCAGATAAGATGGCAAAAGAAATTATTGGGTATTCTATTCAAAAATGTGCTGCAGACCATTCACAAGAAACTACTGTTTCAATAGTTTCACTTCCTAATGATGATATGAAAGGTAGAATTATAGGAAGAGAAGGAAGAAATATAAAAGCTATCGAAACATTAACAGGTGTAGATTTAATTATTGATGATACTCCAGAAGCTGTAGTACTTTCAGGTTTTGACCCATTAAGAAGAGAAGTTGCAAGGATTGCTCTAGAAAAATTAATTGATGATGGAAGAATACATCCTTCAAAAATAGAAGAAATGGTAGAAAAAGCTAAGGAAGAATTAGCAGAAACTATTAAAGAAGAAGGAGAAAGAGCAACTTTAGAAACAGGAGTTATGGGCTTACATCCAGATTTGATTAAACTAATAGGAAAATTAAAATATAGAACAAGTTATGGTCAAAATGTTTTAAATCACTCTATAGAAGTTTCAAACTTAGCACGAATCATGGCAGAAGAATTAGGCTTAGATCCAAAACTTGCAAGAAGAGCTGGTTTATTGCATGATATTGGTAAAGCTTTAGACCATGATATGGAAGGTACTCATGTTGAAATAGGTGTTGAAGTATTAAAGAAATACAAAGAAAATCCTGCAGTAATAAATGCTGTAGAAGCACACCATGGAGATGTAGAACCACAAACAATAGAAGCTGTTTTAGTACAAGCAGCAGATGCAATATCTGCATCAAGACCTGGTGCAAGACGTGAAACTTTAGAAGCATATATAAAGAGACTACAGGAATTAGAATCTATTGCAGATTCATTTGATGGTGTAGATAAATCTTATGCAATCCAAGCTGGTAGGGAGATAAGAATTATCGTTAAACCAGATAAAATTTCTGATAGTCAAATGGTATTACTAGGTAGAAATATTTCAGAAAAAATAGAAAAAGAAATGGATTATCCAGGACAAATAAAAGTTAACCTAGTAAGAGAAACAAGAGTTATAGATTATGCAAAATAATAAAAAAGTAGCAGAGATGCTACTTTTTTTGTTTTAGGAAGATTTTAATTGCAGTAGAACTTTTGGTATTCTGCCAATAGAAGGTATTAATTAATATAAAACTTGAAATACTAATAAACCTACTATATAATATAACGGAACAAGAAAGAAGGTAGATTATGAATATTTTAGCAATAGGAGATATTGTAGGAGAAATTGGCGTAAAGAAAATTGTAAAAGAGTTGCCAAAACTAAAAGAAAAATATGATATAGATTTTTGCATAATAAATGGTGAGAATTCAGCAGGAGGAATGGGAATAACTAAAAAGATTTTTGATTCCTTAATAAATGCTGGAGCAGATGTAATAACAATGGGAAACCATACATGGGGAAAGAAAGACATTTTTTCTTTTATTGATGATAAAAGAATTGTTAGACCAGCTAATTATACAAAAGGATTGCCTGGTAATGATTATAGTATAGTTAACAAAAACAATAAAAGAATAGCTGTCATAAATTTAATAGGAAGAACATCTATGGGAATTTTATCAGAAAATCCATTTATAGTTGCAAATGATATATATAATAAATTAAAAAATCAAGCAGATATATTTGTACTAGATTTTCATGCAGAAGCCACAGCAGAAAAAATTGCGATGGGATATTATATGGATGGAAAATATACTATAGTATATGGAACACATACACATGTTCAAACAGCAGATGAGCAAATACTAGAAAAAGGAACAGCATATATAACGGATATTGGAATGACTGGACCTAAAAAATCAGTTATAGGAATGGATGTAGATGTTTCTTTTAAGCGATTCGTAACATCTTTACCAGAGAGATATAAATTAGCTGATAGTGAAGCAATGATAAATGGATGCGTTTTTAAAATTAATGATGAAACAAATCGAACAGAAGAGATTATTAGAATAAATACTAAATAAATGTCGAAATGTGTTATATTGTGCGATATAAACCTCCTAAAATTTGGAAAAATATATTTACATTAATTACCAAATATAATATAAATATATCAGTCACAAGATGAACTAAAAAATAAATTATAGGAGGCAAGAAATGGAAGTTTTAAAAATCTCATCAAAATCAAATCCAAATTCAGTTGCAGGAGC
>ERZ857998.3925-NODE-3925-length-11436-cov-3.651788_pt1 | contig 11436 bp, 12 predicted proteins | sample MGYA00519954_ERZ857998 | MGnify/ENA primary metagenome ERZ857998 (study PRJEB31778, sample SAMEA3449424) | human gut metagenome | biome: human gut; feature: human-associated habitat; material: faeces | place: United Kingdom | collected 2010/2012 ...
GACCGCCGAAACCCTGCAGGGCATTCCCTCCATCATCTACGGCCTGTTCGGCATGCTGTTCTTCGTGACGGCCTGCGGCTGGGGCCTCTCGCTTCTGTCCGGCGCCTGCACCCTGGCCATCATGGTGCTGCCGGTCATCATGCGCACCACCGAGGAAGCGCTGCTGTCGGTACCCGATTCCTACCGGGAGGGCAGCTTCGGCCTGGGGGCCGGAAGGCTGCGCACCGTGTTTTGCATCGTGCTGCCCAGCGCGGCGCCCGGTATTCTGGCTGGTGTGATTTTGGGCATCGGCAGGATCGTGGGGGAGACGGCGGCCCTGATTTACACGTCCGGTACGGTGGCAGGCGTTCCCAAGTCGCTCATGGGGTCGGGCAGAACGCTGGCGGTTCACATGTATGCGCTGCTGTCGGAAGGGTTTTATACCGAGCAGGCCTATGCCACAGCCGTGGTGCTGCTGGTGATGGTGGTCGGCATCAACACCCTTTCGGCCATGGTGGCAAAACGAGTATCGGTGAGGTAAGATATGAATAAGTTTCAAATCGAAGAGCTCAATCTCTATTACGGCCAGTTCCATGCGCTCAAGAACATCAACATGGGGCTTGAGAGCGGCGGGATTACCGCCTTTATCGGGCCCTCCGGCTGCGGCAAATCCACGCTGCTCAAAACGCTCAACCGCATGAACGATTTGGTGGAGGGCTGCCGGATTGAAGGCCGGGTTCTGCTCGACGGGGAGGACATCTACGGGGAGATGGACCCCAGCCTGCTGCGCAAGCGCGTGGGCATGGTGTTCCAAAAGCCCAACCCCTTCCCCATGAGCATTTACGACAACATCGCCTTTGGCCCCAGGACCCACGGCGTGCGCTCAAAGGTGCGCTTAGACGAGATTGTCGAGCAGTCGCTGAAAAACGCCGCCATCTGGGACGAGGTCAAAGACCGCTTGAAGAAGAGCGCCCTGTCGCTCTCGGGCGGGCAGCAGCAGCGGCTGTGCATTGCGCGCGCCCTTGCCGTGCAGCCGGAGGTGCTGCTCATGGACGAGCCGACCTCGGCGCTTGACCCCATTTCCACTTCCAAGATAGAAGAGCTTGTTACCGAGCTCAAAAAAGATTATACTATTGTTATCGTGACGCACAACATGCAGCAGGCCGCGCGCATTTCAGACAAAACCGCCTTCTTCCTGCTGGGGGAGATGGTGGAATATGCTCCCACAGAGCAACTTTTCTCCCTTCCGTCCGACAAGAGAACGGAGGATTACATTACGGGGAGGTTTGGATGATGCGAAATCGTTTCGACGAGCAGCTTGAGCAGCTCCATGTGGAGCTCATCAAAATGGGGGCCCTGTGCGAGGAGGCCATTTCCTCCTCGGTCAAGGCGTTGCTGGAACATGACGAGCAGCTTCGGAAAAAGACCTTTGACATTGACGCGCAGATTGACCAGAAAGAGCGAGACATCGAGGGCATGTGCCTCAAGCTGCTGCTGTCGCAGCAGCCGGTTGCAAGGGATTTGCGCATGATTTCGTCGGCACTCAAAATGATTTCCGACATGGAGCGCATCGGCGACCAGGCCGCCGACATCGCCGAAATCACGGGCTACATCAACGGGATGGGCGGACAGCACCGCCTGCCCATTGACGAAATGGCCCAGGCCACCATCAAAATGGTGACCGACAGCGTGCAGTCCTTTGTCTCTCAGGATTTGGAGCTGGTGCATGCCGTCATCGCCTATGACGATGTGGTGGACGGCCTGTTTGACAGGGTCAGGGCCCAGCTCATCTCCCTGCTGGGGGCAGACAGCGCAAACGGTGGGCTGTATCTCGACCTGCTCATGATTGCAAAATACTTTGAGCGCATCGGCGACCACGCCACCAACATTGCCGAATGGGTGGAATTTTCCCTGACCGGCGTGCATGCCCGCCAGACGGACAACAAGGAAATCAAGCAAAAGGAGGAATCATGATTACATTTTCAGAAATAAAAAACAGTGAAGAAATAAGAACGTATATCGCCCTTGCCGATGAGTCTCTCGTGGCACTGGGCTTTACCGAGCACAGCTTTGCGCATGTGACGCATGTGGCCGAGACGGTGAAATACCTGCTGGAGACGCTGGGCTATTCGGAGCGGGAGGTGGAGCTGGGCCAGATTGCAGGCTATCTGCACGACATCGGCAACCTCATCAACCGGGTGGACCACTCGCAAAGCGGCGCCATGATGGCCTTTCGCATCCTCAAGGACATGGGGGCGCAGCCGGAGGACATCGCCACCATCGTGACGGCCATCGGCAATCACGACGAGGGCACCGGTGTGCCGGTCAACCCCATTGCGGCGGCCCTCATCCTGGCCGACAAGTCGGACGTGCGCCGCAGCAGGGTGCGCAACCCTGAATTTTCCCAGTTTGACATTCACGACAGGGTCAACTACTCAGTGCGCAAGTCGGTGCTCAAAATCAACGAGGAGCACACCATTGTCAAGCTCAAGCTGCTCATCGACACCAAGTACGGCTCGGTGATGGACTACTTTGAGATTTTTCTCAACCGCATGATTTTGTGCAGGAAAGCGGCTGAGCGGCTGGGGCTTTCGTTTAAGCTCATCATCAACGAGCAGCAGCTCATTTGAAAAAGGGGAGGGGCCGCAGTGATTTATCTCGTGGAGGATGACGACAGCATCCGGAGCTTTGTCATCTATGCGCTCAACAGTCAGGGCATGGAGGCGCAGGGCTTTGCCCGCCCGTCAGATTTCTGGAAGGCGATGGAGCAGCGCCTTCCCGACCTGGTGCTGCTCGACATCATGCTTCCCGAGGAAGACGGGCTGCACATCCTCAAGCGCCTGCGCGACACCGCCGCCACAGCCAGGCTGCCGGTCATGATGCTGACGGCCAAGGGCAGCGAATTTGACCGCGTGGTGGGGCTTGACGCCGGGGCCGACGACTACCTTCCAAAGCCCTTTGGCATCATGGAGCTGCTCGCCCGCATCCGCGCGCTTTTGCGCCGGACAGGGGAGGAGCAGGCGCCCATGACCTATACGGTGGGGGAGCTTGTTGTCTGCCCCTCCAAGCATCTGGTAGAGGTTGGGGGAAAGCCCGTGTCGCTGTCGCTCAAGGAGTTTGAGCTGCTGTGCGCGCTGCTGCAGGAGCGCGGCACGGTGCTCACACGCGCGCAGCTGCTCGACCGCATCTGGGGTTATGAGTTTGACGGAGAGACCCGCACGGTGGACGTCCACATCCGCACGCTTCGGCAAAAGCTGGGCCCCTGCGGGGATTTGATTGAGACGGTGCGGGGTGTGGGATACAAGATTGGGGAGGACAGGCCGTGAGCATGACAGGAAAAATTTTCAAATCCATTATTGCCGTGGCGACGGCCGTTTTGATTGCCTGCTTTGCCATCATTTTTGCAGTGCTGTATGACTATCTGACCGACCGCCTGACCTGGGAGCTCGAGCAGCAGACGCTGTTTGCCGCGCAGGGCATCGAAAGCGCGGGCATGTCGTATTTTGACGGCATGCAGTCCCAAAACCGCATCACCTGGGTGGGGACAGACGGACAGGTGCTGTATGACAGCGCCGCAAGCGAGGACTCGATGGAAAACCATGCAGACCGCGAGGAAATCCGGCAGGCCATGGAAACCGGCATGGGCAGCGCCACGCGCTACTCGGATACGCTGGGGGAAAAAACCGTCTATTTTGCCCGCCGTCTTTCAGACGGCTCGGTTGTGCGCGTCTCCAGCCAGCAGCACACGGTCACGCTGCTGGGGTGGGGCATGCTCCAGCCGGTGTGCGCCGTGTTTTTGCTCACGGCGCTGCTCTCGGCCTTTTTGGCTTCGCGGGTGGCAAAATGGATTGTCAGGCCCATCAATGAAATTGATTTGGAGCACCCGGACCAGCAGCAGGTCTATGAGGAGCTTTCGCCCTTCCTTTCGAAAATTCACAGGCAAAACCGCCTGATTGCAAGCCAGGTCAAGGAGCTCACGCGCACGCAAAAGGAGTTTTCCGCCATCACGGAGAACATGAGCGAGGGGCTTTTGGTGATAGACGCAAAGACCGAAGTCCTCTCCTACAACGCCGGCGCGCTGCGTCTGCTTGATGTCAAGGAGTGCGAAATTGGCGTCAGCGTGCTGACGCTCAACCGCAGCGAGCCCTTCCGGCTGGCCGTGGAAAAGGCGCTGTCCGGAGAGCGGTGCGAGCAAACCTTCCCGATGGGCAACCGCATCTATCGGATTATGGCAAGCCCGGTTTACAAGGACGAGAACGTGGCGGGGGCGGTGCTGCTGCTGCTCGACGTCACCGAACAAGAGGAGAGGGATACGCTGCGCCGGGAGTTTACGGCCAATGTGTCGCACGAGCTCAAAACGCCGCTGACCTCCATTTCGGGCATTGCCGAGATGCTCATGAACGGCATCGTCAAGCCCGAGGACGTGTCGCGGTTTGGCGGCGACATCTACCGCGAGGCGCAGCGCCTGATTGCCCTTGTGGCCGATATCATCAAGCTGTCGCAGCTTGACGAGAACCTGATTCCCATGGAAAAGGAGCCGGTGGACCTCTATGACCTTGCACAGCAGTGCATCGGCAGGCTGTCCGACGAGGCCAGGCAGCACGGCGTGAGCTTTGAGCTCGAGGGCGACCACTGCTCCGTGACGGGAGTGAGACCCGTGTTAGAGGAGATGATTTTCAACCTGTGCGACAACGCCGTCAAGTACAACAGGGAGGGCGGCAAGGTGGTGGTCTCGGTTGTGCCGCAGGGCGAGCATGTCAGCCTTTCGGTGAGGGACACCGGAATTGGCATCCCCCTGGAACACCGCGCCCGCGTGTTTGAGCGCTTTTACCGCGTGGACAAGAGCCACTCACGGCAAATCGGAGGTACGGGACTGGGCCTTTCCATTGTCAAGCATGGGGCGGCCTACCACAACGCCCGCCTGACGCTGGACAGCCAGGAGGGCGTGGGAACAACGGTGAAAATCCTGTTTTAGATTAAGACGGCAAGACTTGGCAGAAGCCTCTCGTTTGCGGGGGGCAAATTCAAAAAAAGAGCTTTCAAAGGCACGGCCTTGTGCCTTTGAAAGCTCTTTGACTTTTTTAAAATGCAAGGGCAGCCCCTTTTTGTGCAGCCTGTTATTTTACGGCACGCAGCATGGGCGTGTGGTCGTCGCCCGGCAGAAAGCCGACAAGCTCCACTTGCGCAAAGCCGGCGGCACGGATGGCGTCCATCTCGTGCTCCAGCGTCAGGGGCGTGTCAAAATGGACAAAAACCTGCCCGTCAAAGCCGTCACGCTGCCGCCTGCGGGCACACTCGGCAAAGGCGAGCTCTTCCATTTCGGGAGAGGTTGCGATGTAATCACACTCCAGATACACGCCGCCCGGCCGAAGCGCGCCGTGGATTTTTTCAAAGAGCGCGGTCTTTTGCGCGGCGGTAAAATGGTGCAGCGATTCAAAGGAGACCACGGCGTCAAAATACCCTTTTGCAAACGCCGTCAGGAAATAGTCGCCGCACACAAGCGTCAGGGCCTTGTCCGGGTGCTTTTGACGCAGCTTCTCAAGCATGCGCTGCGACAAATCCACCCCCGTCACCTCCAGGGAGGGGAACCGGGCAAAAATGGGGTCGAGCTCCAGCCCGCTTCCGCAGCCTAGGTCGAGCAGGGTCTTTGTTGCGTCGGGCAGCAGCTTTGCCATCCAGAGGTAGTGCGTGGCCCAGGGGGACATGTGCGCCTCATAGTCGTCAATGCGGGCATCAAAAAATGATGCCATGGCCTCGAGGGGCTCGTCCTTGGTCTGTTCGAGCCACAGCTTGAAATTTTGGGTGGTCTGATCCATAAACGCCTCACAGTACTTTTGGGAGCAGGCCCGTGAGTCCCACGAAGCTGCCCTACACGAAGCTGCCCTACGGGGGGTGTCGTCATATCAATCGGGGGAAAAACATACAATCGGATGTGAGCATACAATGGGTATGGGGCATGGACGCAGGCAGAGGCCTTGCCTTACGGCGAGGGAGAGAGCGAGGCGGAGAGCGTATCGCCCTGAAGGCCGGTGATGACGACCGGCAAAAGCTGCCCTGAGAGCCCGGGTGCCGCTTCCAGATGTACGGGGAGGTAGTTTTCGGTATATCCCCGGTAGACGCCGTTTTTGCAGTCTTCGGCCAGCATCAGGTAGCGGTTTCCTGTCTGAGAGGCCAAAATGTCGTGCCGGACGGCGTCGCAGGCCGTGGAGAGGGCCTTGACGCGCCGCGCTTTTTCGGTCCCGCCGAGCTGGCCGGACATGACGGCCGCTGGCGTCCCCTTGCGCGGCGAGTAGGGGAAGGCGTGGACTTTGAGAAACCGCGTGGCGGTGACGTATTCCACCGTCTGTAAAAACTGCTGTTCGGTTTCCCCGGGGAAGCCCACGACGATGTCGGTGGTCAGCATGACTTTGGGCAGGTACTGCCGCAGCAGCTGAACCGACCGGGTGTAGCGCGCCGTGTCATATTTTCGGTTCATGCGGGCGAGCACCTCGTCGCACCCCGACTGAAGAGAAAGATGAAACTGCGGGCAGATGGCGGGGTGCGCGGCCAGGAAGCTGGCAAAGGGCTCGGTTACAATGCGGGGCTCGAGCGATCCCAGGCGGATACGAAGCTGATTTTGCCCGGGGATGTGTGCGCACAGCAGTTCCAGCAGCTCGGGCAGCGTGAAGGTTTCCCCCTTACCGCCGCCGTAGGAGGCGATTTCGATGCCGGTCAGGATGATTTCCCGATATCCTTCGGACACCAGGGTTTCGAATTCCCGCAGAACGTCCTGCGGCGGCTTGGAGCGGATGCGGCCGCGGGCGTAAGGGATGACACAATAGCTGCAAAAGTTGTTGCATCCGTCCTGAATCTTGATGATGGCACGGGTGCGGTCGCTGCGCACGGCCGACATGGGCTCAAAGTCATGCACCAGGCCGATGTCGTCAACCGGCGGGAGGGGCGCCCCCTCGAGATGACGGCGCAGCAGGGCGGGCAGCTCGGGCTTGTGCAGGTTGCCCAGCACAAAGTCGACCTCCGGCATGGAGAGCAGCGCGTCGGGGTCCATCTGTGCATAGCAGCCCACGGCTACCACAACGGCATTTGGATTTTGCCGTTTTGCGGCGCGCAGGGCCTGACGTGATTTTTTGTCGCCCGTGGCGGTCACAGTACAGGTGTTGACCACATACACGTCGGCCTTCTCTTCAAAGGGGACGATGAGATCCCCCGCTCTTTCAAAAGCCTGCGCCATGACCTCGGTCTCGTAGTGATTGACCTTACAGCCCAAGGTCAAAAACGCCACTTTCATTGAAAAAAACTCCCATCTGCTGATTGCTTTTCTGTAAAGCCAATTATAATGCAGTTTCGTTTTTCTGACAATACCCATTGTCAAACCGCATGGAGTCTGGTAAAATAATTTGGTTAAATGAGGATAAAAACCCTCAGACAGTTTGCAGCTAAGGCTGCGTCATAGAAAAGGAATGAAGCAGGCACATGACAACCCATACCATCAGACTACACAATATTGCACAGGTGAAGGATTTTGTCAACCAGTGTTCGGGATGCAGTTTTGAAATCACGCTGAGCTCGGGGCAGGCGGTCATCAACGCCAAGTCCATCATGGGCCTGTTTGGGCTGGACCTCAACGCGCCCATCGTGATGCGGACCGAGGGAGAAGGGGAAGAGCTTGCCGCGTTTTTGAAGGAAGTGGGCAAGTATATCGTGGAAACGCAGGATTGATGGGGAGGCCCCGAGGCGTCCCGCTTTGAAAAAGGGGGGGACGGTGCGGGTGCTGACCTATCTGCCGCTTGCCGGCGGCGTGGGGCTTTTTCTCTATGGGATAACGCTGCTTGGAGAGAGCCTCGAGAGGGCGGCCGGGGCAAAACTTTCCCGGCTGCTGCGCCGGATGACACGGGGACGCTGGCGCCCCATGCTGCTGGGGCTTTGCGTCACGGCGGTCATCCAGTCGTCCACGGCCGCCACGGTGATGACCATTGGCCTTGTCAACGGCGGCATTTTGGGGCTGGAGCAGGCGGCAGGCATCATTTTTGGCGCCAACATCGGAACAACGGCCACAGCCTGGCTGCTCTCGCTTTCGGAGCTGTCCGGGGGTGGGGCTCTGATGGAGCTGCTCAAGCCCTCGGGGCTGGCGCCAATCCTGCTGCTGGTGGGCGGCCTTGCCTATCTGCTGGGCGGGGAGCGCAGTGGGGCGAAGGCCCGTGCGCTGCTGCCGCTTGGATTTGGCCTGCTGTTTTTGGGCATGGGCATGATGGAGCAGGCGCTGCTGCCACTGTCGGAAAGGGCGGATTTCCGGGCGCTTTTCATGCGCTGCGATTCCCTGCCGACAGGGATACTGGCCGGCGCGCTGGTGACGGCGCTCATCCAGTCGTCCTCCGCTTCGGTTGGAATGCTGCAGGCGCTGGCCTCCACCGGCATGGTGCCTTTTTCCACGGCGGTTCCCATCATTATGGGACAAAATATCGGCACCTGCGTCACGGTGCTGCTGGCGTCGGTGGGCAGCGGGCTCAACGCCAGGCGGGCGGCCATGGTGCATTTTTATTTCAACCTGTTTGGAACCATCGCCTTTTGCGCCCTGATTTACGGGGCAAAGGCCACGGTGGGCATCCCCTTCTGGGGTGAGGCCGTCACCAGAAGCGGAATCTCGCTGTTTCACACCCTCTTTAACGTGGTCAACACGCTTTGGATGATGCCCCTGCTCGACAGACTGCTGCGGCTTGTCGAGCGCACGGTGGGAGGGCGCAGGGCGGCAGGGCTTGCCGGGAGCAGGACTGCCTGAGGGCATGCCGCAAAAAGGACAGAAGATAAAAAAGGGGGAGCCAGGCCTTTTGGAAGCTCCCTCTTTTTGTTGCTTTGACGGCGGGGCTTTCGGAAGAAAAAACGCCGCCTACTCCTGTATGGTCAAGGTTCCGATGCGCGCTTTTGAAAACAGTGCATGGCGCTGCAGCAGCTCTTCCAGGGCCTCGCGGGGCAGATGCCGGCGCAGGGATACCGCAACGTCCATCACAGGCCCCTTTTTCCTCTGCGTCCAGATTCCGCACACCTCCCCCTGCCAGAGGACGACGCCGGGGTTTGACACCGTCTGCCACACCCGGCGCTGCCAGGCCCTGTCGTCCAAAATGACCTCGCGGTCGAAGAGCCCGAGGTAAGGGTCGTGGCCCTTGAGCAGGTGCAGCTCTCTGGCTGCGGGCGGGGGAGAGAGCAGGGCTTCAAGGTCATCCGACAGCACAAAGCGCCGCCTGCCGTCCAGCAGGACGGGCTCAAGCTGGCCTTCGGCGCAGCTCCACAGGCGCTTTGCCTGTGCAAGCGAGCAGCCCAGCCAGGAGGCAAAGCCCTGTACGCTGGCGGGAGCATAGCAGTGGACATAGCTTCGGACCAGCTGGAGCGCCGCATCCTGCGCCGGAGGGAGCGGGCGGCCCAGCCAGGTCTCCGGGGCGGTGAAGGTGGGCTGTCCGCCCTTGCGTTTTCCAAACACCACCAAGCCCATGAGGGAACAAGGACGCAGCAAAAAAGAGACAACGGCGCCGCCCACCGTCTGCCTGTCGGGGGAGCCGTACATGGAGGGCGCCTCCCACAGGGGGCGCTTGTCCGCCGGCAGGTGAGGGGCCATCCAGCCGGCCAGCGTCTGATCGAGCACGGCTTTGCCGCACAGCGTGACGCCTTTGAGCCTTGGCATGGTTTGAACCAGAAGTTCAAGCAGCCAGTCAAAGGGGAGCTGCAGAAAATCAAGGGCCAGCCCGATGCCCTGGGTATAGACAAAGGGCTCGCCGGGCTGGGGAATCAGGGCAGACAAAAAGGAGCCGCTTTGCCGGGTGGGGAAGACAACCGGCGCGCCGCGAAAGCTCCAGGCCTGCAGCAGGCTTTTGTCCTCTTCCAGAAGGCGGGCCGGGTCCTGACGCTCCAAATCCCGGATGCGGTTGTGCAGGGCGGCCTCCCACGCGCCCGGAGGCGAGTTTTGAAGCCCGCAGGCTCCTGCGATGTGCAGGGCGTCCTGCAGGCTGTACCAGGTGTCGAGGTGGTGGGCGTGCAGGCGGAACAGGCGAACCTGCTGCCTGGAGAGGGTGAACATGGAAAATCCTCCCTTTCAAGAAGGCGCAGGGAATGCGCTGCGCCAAAGTGGACAGACACAATTTATTATACCGTATGGGCAGGGCTTTGACAAATGCGCTGCCCTCCCCAAGGCCCCCAAGAAGGGCTGCGGGGGCGGACAAAAAGAAAATGTTTCCCAAAAGGTGGGGCTTGTGATATAATGATTTCAGAAAACAGGTGGAACAGCCCAAAAAGTGAAAAAAGGAGAAAGAAGTTGCTGCTGGAAAAGACGGTTTTGAAATTTATTCAGACAAAGTTTCGGGGAAGGATTGGAGATGCCGTGATGCCGGCCATTTCGGCCCTGGGAAATGCCGGGGCGGTTTGGCTGCTGCTCGGTGCGGCGTATGTATGCGTGCCCGAGGGAAGGCGGCTGGGGGCGGCGCTTTTTGCGGCACTTGCTCTGGAGCTTTTTTTGTGCAATGTCTTGCTTAAGCCCCTCGTGGGACGCGCCAGGCCCTTCCAAAGCGACGGAAGCGTGGCTTTGCTGGTCTCGAGCCCGGGGGACTTTTCCTTTCCCTCGGGGCATACGGGAGCCTCGTTTGCGGCGGCTGCCGTCATGTTTTTCGGGCGCAGCAGCCTGTGGGGCTGGGCGCTGGCGCTGGCGGCACTTATCGCCTTTTCGAGGCTGTATCTCTATGTGCACTATCCTTCCGACGTTTTGGCAGGCGCCCTGCTTGGCATTTTAACGGGGTGGCTCATGTGGCGGCTGTCGGCCTGCCTGGATGTGGTTCTCTCCTGAGTGAGAAAGGCCCGTTTCCGCCGGTTTGCAGCAAAAAAGTCTGCGGCCTCTTTTGAGGCTGCAGACTTTTTTTGTTGCTCAGAGGGAGGCGCAGACGCCGGCTTTTTAGAGGGCAGGGGAGTGGAACACACCCCATTCGCCCCGCTCAGTCGGGATAGGCAAAGGTGACAGGCAGGGTTTCCCTGGTCAGGGGGGCAAACTCATAGCCTTCGGCAATCAGGGTGTCCAGCAGGCCGGGCAGCGCCTGCGCGGTTGTTTTTTTGGCCGCCGAGTCGTGCATGAGCACAATGGAGCGCCGGTAGGCATGAATGCCGGAAAGGCAGTTTTTCGTGATGGTGTCGGCGGAAATGCTGCCGGTGGCATCGGCCGAGGAGACATTCCAATCATAATAGGAAAAGCCGCGCCGCATCATCTCGGCAATCAGCTCCTGATAAATGTCCCCGTTGTAGCCGTTGACGCTGCCCCCGGGGAAGCGGAAAATCTCGGGCTTGACCCCTGTAATTTCATAGACCTTGTCATACACCTTTTTGAAGTCGTTGAGATAGTCCTCCACCGAGGTGTAGATGCTGCGGTACTGGTGGCTGTCGGTGTGGATGCCGATGGTGTGGCCCGCCTCCGCAATCTTTTTCAGCCGG
>ERZ857998.3935-NODE-3935-length-11395-cov-2.741711_pt1 | contig 11395 bp, 16 predicted proteins | sample MGYA00519954_ERZ857998 | MGnify/ENA primary metagenome ERZ857998 (study PRJEB31778, sample SAMEA3449424) | human gut metagenome | biome: human gut; feature: human-associated habitat; material: faeces | place: United Kingdom | collected 2010/2012 ...
TTATGCTTGCGACGGCGACGGATCAGCAGTATTTGGACGCCGTGATCGTGCGCGATGAAACGGTCGCTTCGTATGCCGGCGTAACGCGCATTGCGTATGTGGCCGCGGAAGGTTCGCTGGTGCAGGAGGGGGATGAAATCGCCTACGTCTACTCAGCGGGCTATTCCGAACGGGAAATGGAGCGGCTGGAAAGCACGCGTCAGCAGATTCAGGAATACCACAAGGAGCTTTTGAGCAACATCGTGGATTCCCAGTTGGAAACTTTGGACGAAGAGGTGCTCACGCGCGCGCTGGATCTCAAGGCGCTGGTGAGCGGCGAGTCGCGCGGCAACCTTTTGAATCTCACGCGGCAACTGGAATCGGCCATGCTCACGCGGCAGGAGTATTTGCGGCAGAACAAGCGCGAAGACCTTCGACTTAACCAACTGTACGAAGAAGAGTCCAGCCATTTGAACGCGATCACTTCCTGGCGCACGACGGAAACCGCCTCGCGCACGGGCGTGGTGAGCTTTTACATGGACGGATATGAGGAACTCCTCACCGTGGACAACGCGCCGCTGCTCACCGCGAGCGATGTGAAAAACATCTTGAGCACGCAGGTGAACCAGGCGCAGCTTTCCCAGGCGATTTACCGCATTGTGGATCAGAACCATTGGTATCTGATTCTGCTCGCCAGCAGCGATGTATGGAACCCCATCAATGGGCAGGAATACAGCTTTCAGTTTGAAGGCTATGAAGACTTGATTTACAATGGCACCATCGTGGGCATTCAGCAATCCGGCGGCGAAGTGGCTGCCCTGCTGGAGGTTACCGACCCGATCGACGCGCTGATTTACCGCCGCTCGGGCAAGGTGATGATTGGCACGAACCTGTCAGGCCTTTCGGTGCCCAACGCGGCGCTGGTCGTGGAGGCGGGGCAGACGGGCGTGCGTCTGAGCGACATTCCGGGCGGCACTTTTGTGCCGGTGGAGGTGCTTTCGCGCGGCGAAAGCAATACTTTGATCAAACCCGTGGTAGAGGGGGCCCTCGCCGCGGGGCAAAGGGTGCTTTTAAAATGAGTGAATTGCAAGGCCTGAAGGAACGGTTTGCCTGGTATCAGGATCGGCTGAACGATGCGTCAGGCCGCTTTGGCGGCGTGACCATTTGCGCCGCGACGAAGACGCAGTCCGCCGAAACGGTCAACGCGGCATACGACGCGGGCGTGCGGGTCATTGGCGAAAATCGCGTGCAGGAACTTTTGCAGAAATTCCCTGCGTTAAATCGCGATTTTAGCCTCCATTTTATTGGACAATTGCAGCTAAATAAGGTAAAATATCTGATGGATACGGTTGCAATGGTGCAATCTGTGGACAGGATCGAACTGGCCCGCGCGATCAATGCGCGCGCGCTGCGCGATGGGCGGCGCATGGACGTGCTGGTTGAGGTGAGTATTGCGGGCGAGGCGAACAAAGGCGGCGTTCCGCTGGAATCGTTGGACGCGCTTTTGGGCGAAGCGTACGCGATGGAAGGGTTGCGCGTGCGCGGCTTGATGGCGGTGATGCCGGCGTGCGATCAACCGGAGGACATTCGCGGCCTGTTCCGCAAAATGCGCGCCCTGTTCGAGCGGGAACGGGACAGGGGGCACGCGCTCGATTGCCTGTCTATGGGCATGTCGCACGATTGCTTGGTTGCGGCCCAGGAGGGCGCGACGATGGTCAGGCTTGGAACCGCGCTCTTTGGCGCAAGACAGTGATGGAGGCAGCAGGGTATGGCGGGCAAAAACAGCCGTTTGAATAGATTCATGCAGATGATTGGCATTGTCGATGTGCCGCAGGACGAGGCGGACGACCGCGGCGCGTATGCAGATAGATGAGCTTGCGGGAAATACCGTAAAAATTACGCTAAATCCGTCGGATATGGACGGATACCGGGAGCGCGGCCGCAATGATGGATACGGGCGCGACAATCGATACGATTCGCCGTATGGCTATGCGGAGGATAACTTTTCCGCGCGGCAACAGCCGTCGCGCTATTCTTCGGGCGCGTACCGGCAGGGAACTGCTCCCCGCACGCAGCAGCGCACGGTTTCATTCGATGGCTATGCGCAGCGCGGCAATGTTGCGTCCATGCCGCCGCGGGGCGATTACCGACAGGAATCGTTTGCCAGCCGTCAGAGCGGCTTTGAGTCACAGCGGGCTTCGGGCGGCACGCGCAGCGAAGGCCGCCAGCGCACGGTGATTTATGCCATTCGCCGTCTGGAAGACTGCCAGGATGTGATCATTGATCTGATCGAGGGCAAAACGATGCTGATCAATCTGGAGGAATTGCATAGCGGAGACCAGCAGCGGGTGGTGGATACGCTTTCGGGCGCTTCGTTTGCCCTCAATGCGGTGCTGCGCAAGGCTGCCGATAAGATCTATCTCATCGCGCCCAGTGGGGTGGAAATCAACGACATTGGATCGATAGACAGGAGGTATTAAATGGCATACCTCGTTATCATGCAAATTGCCAGTGGCCTGAGCTGGTTTTTTCGCATTGTGACGTTTGTCATGGTGCTATACGCGTTTCTTAGCTGGTTTGTGCGGCCGGATAACGCGTTTTACCGTCTGCTCGCCCGCTTTTGCCAGCCCATTTTAGCCCCGTTTCGGCCCATTGCCGCGCGGCTCATGTATCGGGGATTTCCCTTTGACGTGAGCTATATTTTAGCGTTTTTTGCCATTCAGGTGCTGGAATACCTGGTGATGCAGGTGCTTTCATGGATTGGCATGCTCATTTAGCGGCGCGCCTGGCCGAATTGGCGGCACGAGGCGGGCGATCACGCTTTTTGGAGCCGGGAGAATCAGTGGCACTGGCGCAAAAAGCCGCGCGCGAAGCGGGCGTGGATGTGGCCTTTTGGGGCGGTTATCCCGGCGCGGAGCGCACCGTGGCCGCGTTTTATTGGGCGGAACCACCGCAGGAGTTTTCCATTGCGCGCCTGCGGGCGCAGTGGAATGGCAAATACGCGTCTCTTGGGCACCGAGATTTGCTTGGCGCACTGCTGGGTTTAGGCATTGAGCGCGAGATGTTGGGCGACATCCTGCTTTGCGAGGATGGGGCGCGCGTGTTTGTGCTGGAAGAGATCGCGCCCTATTTGCTGGTCAATTGGGATGGCGCGGGCCGCGCGAAGCTGCACGTTTGCCGCGAGGAAGGCGATTTTTCCCCGCCGGAGCCGGAAGGCGAATATTTGCGCGAAACGGTGAATTCTTTGCGGCTGGACGCGATTTTGGCCGCCGGCTACGGTCTGAGTCGCGAACAGGCGCAGCGATTGGTGCGCCAGGGCCTGGTGAAGCTCAACCACGTGGAATGTGCGCGGACAGACGCGCGCGTGGAAGCAGGCGATTTGATTTCCGCGCGCGGATATGGGCGTTTGCGCGTGGAAGAAGAACTGGGAAAAACGCGCAAGGATCGCCTTGCCGTGCGCCTGTTCCGCTATGGGCGCTGACCGGTGGGTTTGCGTAGCGGAAAAAGAGGATTTTGCGCAATGAGCGCGAATTATGTTTACTGTAAGAGATGAGCCGAAAGGAGATTGCACAATGGCCATTACCGTGAGAGACATTCGCAGCAAGCAGTTTACCTCCCAGCGCAATGGGTACAATAAAGACGAGGTCGACGATTTTCTCGACGAGCTCGCTGACCAGCTGGAAGAAATCATCAAGGAGAATCTTTCCCTCGCCAAGCAGCTCAAGGAGCGTCCGGTGGTGGAGAGCGAGCCGGTAGTCATTGAGAAGCCGGTGGAAGTGGTGCGGCGCGAGGAGCCGAAGAATGAAGTTGCGCCGGTTCCCCAGGCCGATTCGGCATACGACGAACCCAGCTATTTCAAGAATTTGGAAACCACGCTGCGGGAGACGTTGATCAATGCCCAGCGCATTGCCGATGAAACCGTGGCGGAAGCGCGCAAAAAGTCCAAGCAGATGGTCGCCTCCGCGGAAGAACAGGCCAACGCGATGCTGGCCTCCGCCAAGGTAGACACCGAGGCCGCCAAGAAAGAGGCGGATGAAATCCGCAAGGCTGCGAGCGATTACCGCGCGCGCTTTATGCAACTGGTGGAAGACCAGGTGCATATCCTTAAGTCGGACGAGTTGCTGTTCGAATAATTTCCTACGCCTTCCGGGCATACTGAGCGCGGGAGGCGGGATATGGACGGTAAGGAAAGGGCAAATGCGCTGGAGCGGCAGGTGGATCGCCTGCTTGCCGCGCTGGAACGCATGCATTTGCAGGAATACGTGGAATATGTTTCCAATCGAAAGCGCCTGCTGCTCTCGGCGTTTGTGCAGGGGATGGCGCGGGGCTTTGGCTTTGCCGTGGGATTTTCGATTTTGGGCGCGGTGGTCGTTGTACTGCTGCGCTATCTTGTTGTGGAGAACATCCCGTTGATTGGCAGCTTTTTGGCGGAGGTCATTTATGCGGTTCAAGAGAGGCTTTAGCGCGCTGCTGCTGGCGGTTGCGGTTGTGGCGCTGGACAGGGCTACCAAGCACTGGGCCATGCGGACGCTTGCACAGCCGGTGGTGGCCCTCGAAGGCGTGTTGCGCTGGCGCTATTGCGAGAATACGGGCGCGGCGTTTAGCGCGCTGAGCGGTTCGGGAACGGTTGTGTTGGTTTTGAGCGCGATTTTGCTCGTGGTGCTGGCGGCGTATTTGCTCTTTCGGCCCCGGATTCCCTGGGGCGCGCAACTGTGCCTGTGGGCGGTGGTCGCTGGCGGCGCTTCCAACCTGTTCGACCGGTTGGCGTGGGGCTTTGTGGTGGATTTTATCGAGCCGCTGTTCGTTTCGTTCGCGGTGTTCAACGTAGCGGATTGCTTTATTGTGCTGGGCGTATTGGGCGCGGCGCTGACCGTACTATTGGATCGGGAGGGCGCGAAATGAGGCTGGACAATTGCGTGGCAGAGCGTTATGGCATTACGCGTTCGCGTGCGCTGGCGCTGATCAAGCAGGGCTTGGTGCGCGTCAATGGTGAAGCGCGGCAAAAGGCAGGGTTTGAAGTGGAAGAGGGCGACGCGGTCGAGGCGGAAATCCCTGCGCCCGCGCCTACTTCCGTGGCGGCGCAGGAACTTCCCCTGCGCGTGCTCTATCAGGACGCAGATCTGGCGGTGGTGTACAAGCCGTCCGGCATGGTGGTGCATCCGGCCGCGGGCAACCCGGACGGCACGCTGGTGAACGCGCTGCTCTGCCACCTGGACGGGCTTTCCGGCATCGGTGGGGAATTGCGCCCTGGCATCGTGCACCGCATCGATAAGGATACCTCCGGCCTTTTGCTGGTGGCGAAGAATGACAAGAGCCACGTGTGCCTTTCGCAGCAGATCGGCGCGCACACGGTGGAGCGCGCCTACCTGGCCATTGTGCAGGGCGCGATGAAGGCCGAAGAGGGCGATATCGACCGGCCCATCGCCCGCCATCCCAGCGATCGCAAGCGCATGGCCATCGTGCCCGGCGGGCGGGAAGCCTTTACGCATTGGCGGGTGCTGGAACCGTTGCGCGGCGCGACATATATCGAGGCGCGGCTGAAAACTGGGCGCACGCACCAAATCCGGGTACATATGGCCTCCATCGGTCATCCGGTGCTGGGCGACCCCGTGTATGGCCCAAAAAAGCCGCCCTATCCCGTGGAAGGCGGCCAGCTTTTGCACGCTTACAAGATTGGTTTTGTTCATCCCTCCACCGGCGAATGGATGTGCTTTACCGCCGAACCGGAAGAACGCTTTCTCGCCTGGAAACGCAAACTGCGCCTCGCCAATTGAGCAGAGCGGCTCGCCCAACCGAACCATTTGCTTCGTTTGCCATTGCGGGGATCGTCGTACCCCTCCGTGGAAAGGAGAAATCCTGCGCTCCCCAGAAGGGTTTACGCGTTTTTTGCTTGGTCGGCGGCGAAGGAGACTCTAAGCTTTTTGACTTCACCGACAGCAAGCCCGGTGACGCGCGAAATCATGTCATCCGGAAGGTTCTCACGCATCATGCTTTTTGCGGTGTCGATAGCCTTGCGCTCCTCGCCAATGGAGATACCGCGCTTTTCGCCAATGGAGATGCCCCGTGCCTCGCCCCGCAATTCAGCATCCTGCTGATGAATCTGATAAATCATAAAAGCATGCCTCCATTCGTTGTCCATTTTAGCCTTGTCGACAGCTTCGTCAACAAAGCGGCATGGCGCGTGGTCTGCATTTCCAGATTGTACACGGATTTGCCATCGTCCAGATAGACGTCCAGCCGCACGGTACGCCGGTTAAAAGCTTCGTTCAGTGATTTCTGCGCGTCCAACTGAAGCGGTTCGTATTTTTTAGACGAATCGCCGGAATGTTCTGTTCCAACCTTTGACTTGCCGGTGCCGCCATCGCCCAGTTCATAGTATTCAATGCGGCTGATCTTGTGGCCGGGCAGCAGATATTGCAGGAGCTCTGTGCAGATCTCGCGATTGCACATCACGTAGGAAAACATGAAATCGTCCCGGATATCCACGCTGTCGATGCTAGCGGCGATGTCATCCAAGTGAAGATCACGCGTATCATCGCTGCTGGTGTTTCTTTTCATATCATTTTCATCCAATTCGTCCATGGCGGTTGCCTCCAACTCAGGTGAGCCTGTTAGCTCGTTCAGCGCTTCTACTTTTATTATACCACAGATACAGATCGATAGCAATTGAGGATGGCAGAATTCTTTCCCAAGACGATGCTGGTGGTTTATCGCAAGAACGGTCAGAAGGTATGATGCGATGTTCGGGTATTTCCGGCTTTACGAAAGGGGAAGACTGTTGGCGGGAGCATAGATTCGTTTTGCGGTTTTTTAAATTTTTCCATTCATACGCAAGCGGTCGCTGGATACACTAGCGTTGACGAACGTATGCCGCGAAACGGAGGAATTTGCGTGAAAAACCTGAGGCTGCTGGTGGGCATGCCAGTCATCTGCGGGGGTCGCAAGCTGGGACGGGTGGTGCAGGCGCAAGTGTCGGAGGAACTGACTCGCATGACGGGCCTGTTCGTCGACGCGGGTATCAAAGGCACGCGTTTCATTCCCTCCAGCGATGTGAGCGTTTTGGGCGATGTGGCGGTGCTGGTACGGTCGGAAGGGCGGCGCGGCGCGCGCGCGCAGTGCGGCTATCCGCGCCGCGCACTCACGCCGGATGGCAAGCACCTGGGCGCGATTTGCGGCGCTGGCGTGAACGAGGAAAGCCTGAACGTGGAGGCACTGGAATTGTCCATCGGCTGGTTGGAGGACGTCCTCACGGGCCGGCGCAGGGTGCGCAGGTTCACGGTAAACCAACCGGGCGGCGAAGTCGTCGTGATCGAAATGGATGGGGAGGAATTGGAATGAAGGGCCTGATTACGGGTTGTGTCGTGGGCGTCGCAGCGGCGCTGGCGTATGGCATGATGAACCGGCAAACGAAAAAGAAAATTGGCAATATGGTCACCCAGGCCAGCAACGCGGTAGCGGATAAGGCGAACGAAATGTTCGGCCGCTAGGCATATGCAACGCGCTTTTCGCCTGGAACCCAAAACTTGGAAGCTGATCGCACTCGCCGCGCTTGTCGCGGCGGCGGCGATCGGCTTTTGGCCCTATCTCGCGCCGGCGCTGCGCTTGTTGTTGGGCGGTGGCGCGATCGCTTTTTTGTTGGATCCGCTATGCCAGCGCCTGTGCGTTCGCCTCAAGCGCCCGCTCGCCGCAGGCGTGGCGATCTTGGGCGTGGCTGCGGCGCTCATCGGGCTGGTTTTGCTGCTCGCGCCCTTTATGGTCCGGCAGGTGGGCGCGCTGGCCGACGCTATACCGAGTTCGGTCGCTGCCGTGCGCGCGCTTGTGGAGCGAGTGGAAGGCTTTTTCCGCAATAAAGGCATTGCGCTGGGTTCCCTGGCGGCAAATTTGGATTGGAACGCGGTTTCTGGCCTGTTGAGCGGTGCGCTAGGCAGCGTAGTGGGATTTTTTGGCAATCTCGCCGCGGGCATTTCCAGCTTTGGCATGATGGTGGTGCTGGCATATTTTTTCTTGGCCGATAGGGACAATTTGCTCCTGCGCCTGGAAATGCTGGTGCCGCTGGCGCACCGCGCGTTGGCCATTCGAATGGCTGGCGCGGTGAAGCGGGAACTGCTGCTTTATCTGCGCGGGCAGGCGCTCATTTCGCTGCTGGTGGGTGCGCTCGCCTCCGTGGCTTTGCTGCTTGCGGGCCTGCCTTCGGCGTTGGTGTTGGGCTCGTTGATCGGCGTTTTGAATTTGGTGCCCTATTTTGGGCCCATTTTGGGCGGTATTCCTGCGGTGATCCTCGCGTTGGGCGGCGGTTGGCAGCGCGTGGCCTTTGTGCTGCTAGCGCTCGTGGCCGTGCAGCAGATCGATGGCGCGCTGATCAGCCCGCGCGTGATGGGCGGCCTCACGGGCGTAAGTCCAGCCTCCGTGCTGCTCGCCATCGCCATCGGCAGCAGTGTGGGCGGAATCGCCGGCATGCTTTTTGCTCTGCCAGTTTTGTTAATCCTTCGAATTTCTCTGCGAGTTTGGGCGCAAAGGCGCGAAACCGATTGAAATTTTGCTTTGCATGGTGTATAATACCGCCAGAGGCATATTTGGAAAGGCGGTGCGGTATGAACGGCGGTGCAGGGGAGACGAGGCAGTTTCGCGTGAACGATGGAGCGGACTCGGCGGAGCAGATCATCGAATTGGTGTATCAGGCGCTCAAGGCAAAGGGGCACGATCCGATTTATCAGATCGTGGGATACATCATTTCCGGCGATCCAACCTACATTACCAGCTACAATAACGCCCGCTCTTTGATTAAGCGCTTGGAGCGCGATGAGCTGCTGGAAGAACTCGTGCGGTTTTACGTGGAGAATCACGATTGCTAGCGATGGAAATGCGTTCGCTGGGCGCGTCCGGTATGCAGGTTTCGCACCTGTGCTTTGGTACGCTCACCATGGGGCCGATGCAGCGCGGTTTCTCCCCGGAAAGGGGTGCTGCGCTGCTTACGTATGCCTATGCGCGCGGGTTCCGCTTTTTGGATACGGCGGATATTTACGATACTTATCCGCACATTCGCCTCGCACTCCAAAAATGCGCGTATCGCGTGAGTACAAAGGCGTATTGCTGGGATAAAGCCACTGCCAGCGCCGCGCTGGAGCGAGCCTTTTTCGGCCTAGATCGCGAATATGTGGATGTCTTTATGCTGCACGAGCAGGAATCCATCCACACGCTGCGCGGGCATCGCGAGGCGCTGGACTATCTCAATGAACAAAAGGCCAAGGGGCGCATCGGGCTGGTGGGCGTGAGCACGCACTACGCGGGCTGCGTGCGCGCGGCGGCGGTCTTTGGCGGGGTGGATGTGATCCATCCGCTGATCAATGTGGAAGGCATTGGCATCCAGGATGGTACGCGCGCGGACATGGAGGCCGCCATCGCCTATGCGCACAGTTTGGGTGTGGGCATTTTCGCCATGAAGCCTCTGGGCGGCGGGCATTTGATCGCGGATAACGCGCGGGCCTTGCGCTATTTGCTGGACGCGCCGTGGGCGGATTCCATCGCCGTGGGCATGCAGAGCGAAAAGGAAATCGACGCGAACGCGGCCATGGCCGGGGGAGACGAAAGCGCGATGTGGGAGCTTTCCCATCGGGAGCGCCATCTTATCGTGCAGGATTATTGCGAAGGCTGTGGGAAATGCGTGGAATTTTGCCGCGCGGGCGCGCTGTCCATCCGGGACGGGCATGCCGTGGTGGACGAGGACAAGTGCGTGCTGTGCGGCTATTGCGCGCGGGTGTGCCCGCAGTTCGCGGTGAAGGTGATTTAGCGATGAAGCGGATTCTGGCGCTGGACGTGGGCGATAAGCGCACGGGCGTGGCGGTGAGCGACGAACTGGGCATCACGGCGCAGGGCGTGGAAACGATACAGACCCGCGGCCTGGAGCGCGACGCCCAGCGCGTAGCGCAATTGGCAGGGGAATATGGTACGGAGCGGATTTTGATCGGCCTGCCCCGGAAGTTAGACTACAGCGAGGGCGCGCAGGCGGAGCATTCCCGCGCCTTTGGCGATAAGCTGGCGGAAATGGGCTTTTCCGTGCGCTATGAGGACGAGCGGCTGACCACCGCCATGGCGCAGCGGGCGCTGCTGGAGGGGGACGCCAGCCGCAAGCGGCGCAAGCAGGTGGTGGATAAAATCGCCGCCGTGCTGATTTTACAGGGGTTTCTCGATGCGGGCGGGTGGCCCGAAGAAGATAAGGAGGATACGGCTATGGATGGCGAAATGGAACGGGACGATATTGTGGAATTGTACGACGAGGACGACAACCTGGTGCGCTTTGAGCACGTAATGACCATCGAATACGAAGGGGAAAACTATGTGCTGCTCGCCCCGCTGGATGAGGACGAGGAGGGCGACGAGGTGATCATCCTGCGCATCGAAGAGCAGGACGGCGAGGAAGTGTACGCTACGTTGGAGGACGATGATTTGATCAACGCGGTGTTTTCCCGCTATCTGGAGATCGTGGAAGAAGAGGACGAAGATGAAAATTAACGCGCATTTCCTTGTTTGCGCAGGGAAAACGCGGTAGAATATTTCCATACGCATGGCGGGTATGCCCGCCGCGCGGGAAAACGGCATACGAGCGATGAAGAAGAGAGTAACCTGCGTTTCTTTCCACAGAGAGCCGCGTCATGGCTGAAAGCGCGGCGGCGGGGGCGCAAGGCGAAGTTCGCTTCTGAGCTTCCGCGCCCGAAGTGGCAGTAAGGCGCGGCGGAGTGATTCCCGATATTGGAATCAAAGATTGATCGATAAAATGGTTCGATTGGATGCAAAGCGGGTGGTACCGCGTGGCTAAGGCCTCGCCCTGTTATGGGGCGGGGCTGTTTTCATGGAACCGAAGGAGCGAGGGAATATGCTAGAAAAACTTCAAAGCATTCGCGAGCGCGCGCTGGAGCGGCTGAATCAGGCGGCGGACACCGGCGCTCTGGAACAAATCCGCGTGGCGGTGTTGGGCAAAAAGGGCGAATTGACGGCGCTATTGCGCTCTATGGGCCAGCTGGCGCCGGAGGAGCGCCCCGCCATGGGTCAGAAGGTGAACGAACTGCGCGCGCTGATTGAGGAAAAGCTCGCCGAGCGCGAGCGCGCGCTCAAGGAGCGCGAGAAAGAAGCGCGCCTGCAAAAGGAAGCCATTGATGTGACGCTGCCGGTCGAGCCGCGCACGTCCGGGGCCATGCACCCGTGCAGCATCGTGCTGGATCAATTGCTCACCATCTTCACCGGCATGGGATTTGAAGTGGTGGAAGGCCCGGAAGTGGAATACGACCATTACAATTTCGAACTGCTGAACCTGCCCAAGAACCACCCCGCCCGCGACGCGCAGGACACCTTCTACATCGACGACAACATCGTTTTGCGCACGCACACCTCGCCCGTGCAGGCGCGCATCATGACCACGCGC
>ERZ857998.3939-NODE-3939-length-11379-cov-11.671406_pt1 | contig 11379 bp, 9 predicted proteins | sample MGYA00519954_ERZ857998 | MGnify/ENA primary metagenome ERZ857998 (study PRJEB31778, sample SAMEA3449424) | human gut metagenome | biome: human gut; feature: human-associated habitat; material: faeces | place: United Kingdom | collected 2010/2012 ...
TTTGTTAACCTTAAATCTAATACTATGAAAAACACAGTACAAAGATACGGACTTTCGGCTTATCTCCAAATTTATCGGGCAAAATGGGGTATCTTATAACATGGTTTAATAGAATCGGAATCCGATTAACATATAAACAGAACAACGTTAACATTTAACAGTTTTCTTAAATATATAGGAGCGAAAAACTAAGAGAGATGCAAAAGTTTTCAAACTGGTTATCGAATCTTATTAAAGAGAGTTTAAGGTAAGTAACAAATCCTCCACCCGCTTGTTTAGGATAGAAGGTAACCATCAAATTCTCATTATATGAATAGATTCGAAAATAAGGCAGTCATCATCACCGGTGCTGCCGGCGGCATTGGCGAAGCAACCACACGCCGCATTGTTTCTGAAGGCGGTAAAGTAGTCATTGCCGACCACTCCAAAGAAAAAGCGGAGCAACTTGCTGCCGAACTCACTCAATCGGGGGCTGACGTACGTCCCATTTATTTCTCCGCTACCGAACTGCAAAGCTGCAAAGAGCTGATTGACTTTGCAATGAAAGAGTACGGACAAGTGGACATATTGATTAACAACGTAGGCGGAACCGACCCAAAACGTGACTTGGGTATTGAGAAACTGGATATTAACTACTTCGATGAAGTATTTCATCTGAACCTCTGCTGCACCATGTATCTCTCCCAACAAGTGATTCCTATCATGGTGGCGCACGGCGGCGGAAATATCGTAAACGTGGCATCTATCAGCGGAATGACTGCCGACGCCAACGGAACTTTATACGGAGCCAGCAAAGCAGGTGTCATCAACCTGACTAAATATATCGCCACCCAACTGGGCAAGAAGAACATCCGTTGCAACGCCGTAGCACCCGGACTGATACTGACTCCCGCCGCTCTGGATAATCTGAATGAGGACGTCCGCAACATCTTTTTGGGACAATGCGCCACGCCTTATTTGGGTGAACCGGAAGATGTGGCAGCTACCATTGCCTTTCTCGCCTCGAATGACGCCCGGTATATCACCGGACAAACAATCGTCGTAGACGGCGGACTGACCACCCATAATCCAACCGTGGAATTATCATAAAACAATATCGAACGGTACATCACACGCCTCAAGTAGTTAAGTACAAACGGACAGCCTGCCCCGTCTATGCAGCAGAGATGATTTTAACTTCCGGTGATAAGGTATTTGCAGCTAAGTCAATCGGATATAGCAGCCCGGAGGGAAGCTACGGAAATATAACAGAGGACACTTCTTTACCCACAACTGCACTACATATCATTAAAAACATAATGATATATATCCAATAACAGGATTACATATATCATCAAAATTAAACTTTGCTGTGCCACACTTCTACCACCCCGTTGGCACAGTCGTGCCATGCCTATGTCACAGTTGTGACAGCACGTTGGCACTGTTGTGACAATGGGGTGGCACAAGCATAGCGTTTGACGGTATCCGAACAGCATATATTAATCTACATTATACTCATTATGAAAAAGCCAACATTCATCTTTATTCTGTTATCCTTCATCACAATGTATACCAACAGACAGATAACAAATATCATTAAAAGAAAGAAATATCGACAATCAAACAATAGTTTCGTTCAACAAATACTAACTTTACAACGTTTTTAATATAAAGAACGGACGGCATGATTGTTAGAACGCTACTGGATACAGATCTCTATAAGTTTACCACATCGTACGCTTATATCAAACTATTTCCCTATGCAATGGGGAAATTCAGCTTCCATGATAGAAATGAGACTGAATATACTGAAGAATTTCTGGAAAGACTTAAAAATGAAATTGATAAGCTAAGCCGATTGAGACTTACAGAAGAAGAACTGGAATACATGACACGAAATTGCCGGTTCCTTCCGAGAGTTTATTGGGAATGGCTGTCATCTTTCCGCTTTCATCCGGATAAAATCAAGATACATTTGGACGAAGCACATCATCTTCACATCGAAGTCAGTGATTTCCTCTATAAAGCTACCCTGTATGAAGTACCTTTACTTGCCATTGTATCCGAAATAAAGAACCAGTTCTTCGGCAATGTAGCCGATATGGACGAAATCTTATGCAAATTATCGGAGAAAGTGGAACTGTCCAATCAACATCGATTACGTTTCTCGGAGTTCGGTACGCGGCGGAGATTTTCTGTCCATGTACAGGAAACGGTTATCAGAAAATTAAAAGAAACGGCGCAGTATTGCACAGGCACTTCCAACTGCTATTTTGCAATGAAGTACGACATGAAAATGATGGGTACTCACCCGCATGAGTGGTTCATGTTTCATGGAGCGCAATTCGGATATAAACACGCCAACTACATGGCGCTCGAAAACTGGGTGAATGTTTATGACGGTGATTTGGGCATTGCCTTATCCGATACTTATACTTCCGGTATCTTCCTCAGCAATCTCAGCCGCAAACAGGCGAAACTGTTTGACGGTGTCCGCTGCGATTCCGGCAATGAATTCAGGTTTATAGACAGTCTGATATCCCGTTACAAAGAACTGGGAATTGACGCGACTACCAAGACTATCGTTTTCAGCAATGCCCTCGATTTCACAAAAGCACTGGAGATTCAGGAATATTGCAGGAACAAAATCCGTTGTTCCTTCGGCATCGGGACAAATCTCACCAATGATACCGGATTCGAACCTTCAAACATCGTTATGAAACTGACACAATGCAAGATGAACGTCAATCAGGAATGGCGGGAATGTATCAAGCTATCCGACGACGAAGGTAAACATACCGGTAGTCCGGAAGAAGTACAGGCATGTCTGTATGAATTGAGACTGAATTAGCTTATTTCCCTGCTATCGCTTTATCAAAACGGCTATCCATACAAGCACTGATATCCGTTGTGACAAACTTTCCTTCATAAAACAAGCTGAATATCGTAGCCGGAGTAGGTGCAGCCTGTACCTGCTCCATTGTCTCCAGTTTTATAATCGTCAAAGGAAGATTTCTTTTGGCGGCGGTTTCCTTCAAAGAACTCATCACATGAAATTCTGCAAACGGACAACGGTTGGAGAAATAAACAGTGATACCCTTTTTATCAGGGCACTCTCCTGTTCGTGCAGATTCATTAAACGTCGGATTCGGAGCATCAACATTCAATTTCTTCACTAACAGACTAAATCCAGTCGGAAGCTGTTCGCAAGCAACAAATCCTTGTCTCAACAGCCATTTGGTATCACTCATAAAATGAAACTTCTTTGTTCCTACCACAGTCACCAAACCGTCCTTGCCTTGCTGCAAGGCATCATCTATCGCAGTTTGGAGCAGAGCTTTCGCATACCCTTTTCCTTTATATTGCCCGGCTACCCAAAAGCAGTTTATCAACAGATAATTATCAGCCTTCACAGGAACCCATCCGTTTTCGGCCGGACCATATTCGATAAATACTTTCGCACGCTCATTCAAACGACGAAAAACATACCCGTTTTCAAATCGCCTCTTCAGCCATTCCTTTTTCAGGTTATAACTTTCCTGACATTTCTTATCCGAGAAAGCGCAGCAGATATGTTCTTTTTCTATATTGTCTTTGGTAAGCGTGATAAAGTCGATGTTCATGGTAACTTGTTTTTTTATTAAATCAATATTATTTAGTGGGAAGTGAGGTACGAACATAAAAAAAGGAGCAACGCCTTGCTCCAACCTTTGTTAACCTTAAATCTAATACTATGAAAAACACATTGCAAAGATACGGACTTTCCGGTTATCTGCAAATTATCCAAATAAAAAAGTATGTTTCATAACATGATTTAAAACTTTCTGAGAAATAGTACTTGTTTTATTAATACTTTTTCAAGATTTGAATCCCTTCACGGCTCTTTCCAGTCTTTCCAAAGTCAGTTCGCCGGATTGCCGCCAAAGTTGTTGTCCTTTTCTTAAAAGGATAAATGTAGGCGTTGCTTCGATGGTGTAGAAATCCGTAAGGGCAGTTTCCTGGTCTACATCTACTTCCACCACTTCGATCGTGCCTTCCATTAATTTCTTAAATTCCTCAACAACAGGTTTCATACGCTGGCAATGAGGACACCATGTTGCATAAAATTCCGCCATTACCCAATCGGCATTAGCCAGCTTCTCTTGATTCCGTTCTTCACGGGCTACTTTCTTCTCTTTCATAATTGATTACTGTTTGATTAATAATTGCTACTTCAACAATGCGAAAAGAAAGAAAGTTTAAAGGGTAAACAATAATACACACAGATTTAACTATTAAATCCACTTACATTTACCTTATTTCGTTTCTGATATCCGAACAAGCGTCCATTGCACAAAAAAGCAACTTTCGTGCAAAAAGAGAACACTCTATTCAAAATTTATTTATCTTTGCCGCCGAAATGGTTCGGAATCCGTAGCCAACGGACGACGATTAATAGGGAATCGGGTGCAAATCCCGAACAGTCCCGCTGCTGTGAAGCTCAGTTCAATGTCTTATAAATGAACTAATTTGACGCCACTGATGTTCTATCGGGAAGGCAAATAAGACAAGAGTCAGTCAGAAGACCTGCCACTTCACGTAAAACGTTCTTTCGCCTCGTGGATTAGGAGAAAGGACATCGTTTGTTAAGCCCCAAATCAGGAAAATACTGTGTTTTCATCAGGTGGAGTATGTCCGCAAGGTGGGAAGACACAAAATAAGTATGTACTTAATTTAGAAAAGTATGATAAAAAGAATCTTAGTAGCCAATCGCGGTGAGATAGCCGTGAGGGTGATGCGCTCCTGCCGGGAGATGGAAATAACGAGTATCGCGATATTTTCCGAGGCAGACCGGACTGCAAAGCATGTGCTCTACGCAGACGAAGCATATTGTGTAGGTCCCGCCGCATCTAAAGAGAGTTATCTGAATATAGAAAAAATCATCGAAGTGGCGAAAGCGAACCACGCAGACGCCATTCATCCGGGATATGGATTCCTGTCCGAGAATGCGGCTTTTGCACGACGCTGTCAGGAAGAAGGCATTATCTTTATCGGTCCCAATCCGGAAACAATGGAAGCAATGGGCGACAAGATTTCCGCCCGCATCAAAATGATTGAAGCCGGAGTGCCCGTTGTGCCCGGCACACAAGAAAACCTGAAAAGTGTGGAAGAAGCTGTGGAGCTTTGCAATAAAATCGGTTATCCGGTGATGCTGAAAGCCTCTATGGGTGGCGGTGGAAAAGGGATGCGCCTTATCCACAGCGCAGAAGAAGTGGAAGAGGCCTATACAACTGCCAAAAGCGAATCTCTTTCTTCTTTCGGTGACGATACAGTTTATCTGGAGAAGTTCGTGGAGGAACCTCATCACATTGAATTTCAGATTCTGGGCGACAAACACGGAAACGTGATTCACCTGTGCGAACGCGAATGTTCCGTACAGCGCCGCAACCAAAAGATTGTGGAAGAGACGCCATCGGTTTTCGTGACTCCCGAACTGCGTAAAGATATGGGTGAAAAGGCGGTAGCCGCGGCCAAAGCGGTCAACTATATCGGTGCAGGCACGATTGAGTTCTTGGTCGACAAGCATCGCAATTATTACTTCCTCGAAATGAACACCCGTCTGCAAGTAGAACATCCGATAACGGAAGAAGTGGTCGGAGTGGACTTGGTGAAAGAGCAGATCAAAGTTGCCGACGGACAAGTGCTCCAGCTGAAACAGAAAGATATCCAACAGCGCGGTCATGCCATCGAATGCCGTATTTGTGCCGAAGACACGGAAATGAACTTCATGCCGAGTCCAGGAATCATCAAACAGATTACAGAACCGAACGGAATCGGTGTTCGTATCGACAGTTACGTTTACGAAGGATATGAAATCCCGATCTATTATGACCCGATGATCGGCAAACTGATCGTATGGGCTACCAACCGCGAATATGCCATCGAACGGATGCGCCGCGTACTCCATGAGTATAAACTGACAGGTGTAAAGAACAATATCAGCTACCTACGTGCCATCATGGACACACCGGACTTCGTGGAAGGCCATTACGACACAGGCTTTATCACCAAGAACGGCGAGCATCTGCAACAATGTATCATGCGCACCAGCGAACGTGCCGAAAATATTGCCATGATTGCTGCCTACATGGATTATCTGATGAATCTTGAAGAAAACAGAGGTGACGCAACGGACAACCGTCCCATCAGCAAATGGAAAGAATTCGGCTTGCACAAAGGTGTACTTCGTATCTAAACTAAAAACAGCATTCAATTATGGAAATTCATATAGGAGACCGCGTAGCGGAAATAGAGCTCGTCAGCAAGGAAGACAATAAAGTGGTACTTACCATTGACGGAAAACCGTTTGAAGCAGATGTTGTGATGGCCGAAAATGGCACCTGCAATATTCTGATGGACGGTCGCAGCGCAAACGCACAACTGATTCGCCGCGAAAACGGTAAAAGCTATAAGGTAAATACGCATTATAGCAGTTTCAATGTTGAAATCGTGGACAGCCAGGCAAAGTATCTGCGTATGCGCAAGAAAGGCGAAGATGAACAGAACGACCGCATCACTTCCCCAATGCCGGGAAAGGTGGTGAAAATCCCTGTTACGGCAGGGCAGGAAAAGAAAACGGGAGATACCGTCATCGTCATCGAAGCCATGAAAATGCAGAGCAACTACAAAGTGACTTCAGATTGCCGCATCAAGGAAATTCTGGTTCAAGAAGGCGACAACATCACCGGTGACCAGACATTAATAACATTAGAGCCGATTGTATAATACTAAAAACGGATTGCATCATGGAAGAAATAAATAAAGCATACGCCACGTTCCAGGAACGTGACCGCATCGCTTCCCTCGGTGGGGGCGTGGAAAAGATTGAAAAGCAACACGAAAACGGAAAGATGACTGCCCGCGAGCGTATCGAAATGCTGCTCGACAAAGGTACTTTTGTTGAACTGGACAAGTTGATGGTTCACCGCTGCACCAACTATGGCATGGACAAAAACAAGATTCCGGGAGACGGCATCGTATCCGGTTACGGAAAGATTGACGGGCGCCAGGTATTTGTTTATGCCTACGACTTTACAGTCTACGGAGGTTCACTGTCTGCTTCGAACGCGAAAAAGATTGTGAAAGTGCAGCAACTGGCATTGAAGAACGGTGCTCCGATAATTGCGCTGAATGATTCCGGAGGTGCACGTATTCAGGAAGGAATTGAAAGCCTTTCCGGCTATGCGGATATTTTCTATCAGAACACAATGGCAAGCGGGGTGATTCCTCAGATTTCGGCTATTCTTGGTCCGTGTGCCGGAGGCGCCTGCTACTCTCCTGCCCTCACCGACTTCATCTTTATGGTGAAAGAAAAGAGTCACATGTTTGTGACAGGTCCGGATGTGGTAAAGACTGTGATTCACGAAGAGGTAAGCAAAGAAGAACTGGGCGGTGCCATGACACACAGCAGTAAAAGCGGTGTCACTCACTTTATGTGCAATACCGAAGAAGAACTGTTGATGAGCATTCGCGAACTGCTTTCCTTCTTGCCTCAGAATAATATGGACGAAACGAAAAAGCAGAACTGTACTGACGAGACCAACCGTGAAGATGCCGTACTCGACACCATCGTCCCCGCAGACCCGAATGTACCATACGACATGAAGGATATCATCGAACGGGTAGTAGATAACGGCTATTTCTTCGAAGTAATGACTAACTTCGCAAAGAATATCATCATCGGTTTTGCACGTCTGGCAGGCCGTTCGGTTGGTATTGTCGCCAATCAGCCGGCCTACCTTGCCGGTGTTCTCGACATTGACGCCAGCGACAAGGCAAGCCGCTTCATCCGTTTCTGCGACTGTTTCAACATTCCGTTGATTACTTTCGAAGATGTGCCGGGATTTCTTCCCGGATATACGCAGGAGAACAACGGTATCATCCGCCACGGTGCTAAAATCGTTTATGCGTTTGCCGAAGCTACCGTTCCCAAACTGACAGTCATTACCCGCAAGGCATACGGTGGCGCGTATATTGTGATGAACTCCAAACAGACAGGTGCAGATGTGAACTTCGCTTATCCGAGTGCGGAAATCGCAGTCATGGGTGCGGAAGGTGCGGTAAACATCCTGTTCCGCAAAGCGGATGCAGAGACAAAAGATAAAGAACTGGAAGCCTACAAGGAAAAGTTTGCCACTCCCTACCAAGCTGCCGAACTAGGATTCATCGATGAAATCATCTATCCGAGACAAACCCGCAAACGTCTGATCCAGGCACTGGAAATGACAGAGAACAAGATGCAGACGAATCCGCCTAAAAAACATGGAAATATGCCTTTATAAGTTATAGGCGATTACCTATAATAAAAGAGACTGTTTCAGTACAGGTGCCCCCACCTGTTTCTGAAACAGTTTCTTTTTTCATATAAAAAGCAGAAATGCTTTCACGCAAAATAGATAAAACTTTATACCTTTGCAGTATTACATTATGAAAAACCTGAAAATATGATTAACCTGAAATGTACATTTGCCGTCACGGCCGGATTGTGCTCATCTTTGGCCTATGCACAAAACCAACCGCACATTATCTTAATTATGACCGATCAGCAACGTGGCGACGCCATGGGATGCATGGGTAATGAATCTGTAATCTCCCCCCATCTGGACGCTTTGGCAAGCGAAGGAACGTTGTTTATGAACGGATATTCTTCGTGTCCCAGCAGTACCCCTGCCCGTGCCGGACTGTTGACCGGACAGTCTCCCTGGCATCATGGCTTGTTAGGATATGGCAAAGTTGCCCCCAAGTACAACCACGAAATGCCTCAGATGCTGAAAGATGCCGGATATTATACCTTCGGTATCGGAAAAATGCACTGGCATCCGCAACGAATCAAACACGGTTTCGAAGGAACGCTGCTGGATGAAAGCGGACGCCGGGAAGATCCGAATTTCATCAGTGACTATCGCTTATGGTTTCAAATACAAGCACCGGGAAAGAACCCGGATGAAACCGGAATCGGATGGAACGATCACGGAGCAGCTACCTATAAACTGAAAGAAAGTCTACACCCTACTTATTGGACCGGTGAAATGGCTTGTCAGATGATACAGAATTATGATAACGGCAATCAGCCCTTATTCTTGAAAGTTTCCTTTGCCCGTCCCCACAGCCCGTACGACCCGCCTCAACGCTTTCTCGACATGTATAAGGATGCACAGGTTCCCGATCCCGTCATTGGTGACTGGTGTGGGAAATACGCTAAAGAACTGGACCCCGAAAAAGCAGCCAAAGATGCTCCCTACGGCAACTTCGGAAATGAATATGCACGTCACTCCAAACGCTATTATTATGCCAACATCACTTTCATAGACGAACAGATAGGGCGTGTCCTCCAGACCTTAAAAGACAAGGGGATGTATGATAATTCCCTTATCATTTTCGTTTCCGATCATGGAGATATGATGGGAGATCACTACCACTGGCGGAAGACTTACCCGTATGAAGGATCTACGCACATACCTTATATTATTAAATGGCCAGCCAAAGCGCAAGTCGTTCCCGGCAAGGTGGATAATCCCGTAGAACTTCGTGACCTGCTGCCAACTTTCCTCGAAATAGCGGGAACCTCCGTCCCCACCGACATAGACGGACGCTCTCTGCTATCTTTGGCTAAAGGCACAGAAACGGAATGGCGCAAATACATTGATCTGGAACATGCCACTTGCTACAGTGATGACAACTATTGGTGTGCCTTGACCGACGGAAAGATTAAATATATCTGGTACTTCTATACAGGTGAAGAGCAATTGTTTGACCTTGCCAAAGATCCCAAAGAACTGCATAATGCTGTGAACGACAAGAAATATAAAAAGCTGCTGACAGGAATGCGTGCAGAAATGATCCGTCACCTCAGTGAACGGGGAGAGGAATTTGTGAAAGACGGTCAATTGGTTGTCCGTAAAAAAACGATGCTTTACGGTCCTAACTATCCGAAAGAAAAGCAATAAATATAGCCTGCCCGGATGAAACGCATCACTTTCGCCACAAATTGTATCTATCATACAGATAAAATGGGAAGTTCTCTGTGACTGACACTTAATTTATCCGTCTAAGATTGTACAATTTGCGGTGAAAGTGATAATAAGTATTTTGCAAGGAGACGTTTTTCCCTTACATCAGATGATTTCTCCTACATCAGATAAGGAGTGAGATACTTCACAAGGAAATATCCGCCGACCACCAGCCACACATAAAGTAAAAGAGCCAGTACGAAAGGTTTGGCTCCGGCCTTTCTGAATTTATCGATGCTTGTTTCTGTTCCGAGTGCCGTCATAGCCATTGTCAGCAAAAAGGTATCCAGTGTGTTAATACCTGCCACCAACTGCGCAGGAAGCAAATCGAAAGAATTGAAAGCGATGACACCCATAAAACCTATTGCAAACCAGGGCACTGCAATCTTCTGAAACTTCTGCCCTTTCTGCACTTGTCTTTTCCGCGCTCTCGCCACCAGATAGGTAGTAATCAGAAGCACAGGAACCAACATCATCACACGAATCATTTTCACTATGATGGCAGAATCCGAAATACCGTTTCCCATCGCGTCTCCGGCACCTACTACATGGGCAACCTCATGCAGGGTAGCCCCCCGTATAAATCCCCATCTGATCGGGAGTCAGTGCACAAAGTCCGTTCCGGTACAAGAAAGGATACAGAAACATGGAAATAGTACCGAAAATCACGACAGTAGACACGGACACAGCCGTTTTATATGGCTTTGCCTTGATGGTCGATTCAGCCCCCAGAATAGCGGCGGCTCCACAAATTCCACTTCCGATGGAAGTAAGCAATGCGATTCCACGGTCCATCTTCAGCAGCTTACCAAGATAGATGCCGCCACAAATAGTCACAGCCACAATAATCACATCGATCAGCATAGCCGGCAACCCGATAGCCATCACATCCTGAAAAGTCAATCTGAAACCATATAAAATGATACCGATACGCAGAATCTTCTTCGAGCAAAACTGGATACCCGGCACCCACGTTTCCGGAAGGTGGTTTCGCAGACTATTGGCATAAAGCATACCCAAAATGATACCGACAATCATCGGACTGAAAGAAATACTTCTTACAAAAGACATCTCGCCAATATAAAATGCAGCACAAGAAAATAATGCTATCAACAGGACACCGTGCAGCATGCTGCTTCTCTTTTCATTGAACATAAATGATTTGATTTAAGTGATACTTAATTATTTCTTTTTTGCAAAGGAAGACATTTTCCGGCAGACTGAATCACAGAATTTTATTATGTCGGATAATCCCTGGTTATAACCCCAAAGCGGTTATAACAAAAAAACGGCACCTCGATTCACATCGCAGCACCGTCACAACACAAACACAAAATAAAACACGACA
>ERZ857998.3943-NODE-3943-length-11368-cov-15.304959_pt1 | contig 11368 bp, 6 predicted proteins | sample MGYA00519954_ERZ857998 | MGnify/ENA primary metagenome ERZ857998 (study PRJEB31778, sample SAMEA3449424) | human gut metagenome | biome: human gut; feature: human-associated habitat; material: faeces | place: United Kingdom | collected 2010/2012 ...
GTGCGGAACCGGACAATGGACAGAGCGCCCACCATGCCCAGAGACAGCACAATATTGCTCACCACCGTCATAATCAGCAGGGTGGTAATAAGCGACAGAGCAACCAGCGTCACACCGAAGCTGGCCGAATACATCACGCCGCTGTAGCTTTTCTTATAGATAAAAAAGATAAACAATCCCAGCAGAAAGGCCAATACCATGGCGATCGCCATGTCCAGTATGGAGATGCTGGCGATATTCTCCAGAAAGCTGGATTTGAAAATATCCTGAAAGGTCATAAGGCCCTTCCTCCTCAGATAATTTTAATCGAACCGCCGGCATAGGGCGTATTTGGAGCAGGCCGCCGCCTGTCTTCCGGGTACCTGCACCGCCATGCGGACAAGCTCCGGCAAAAACGCATCGTATTTGACTTCCAATACCGTGCCAGGCTCCATTGTGCGCATGTAGAAAATCGCCGGATTCAGGAAGTCCACATTTCCAAGCCCGGTGCGAATATCCCGATCTAACGTGATACGCACATTGCCGGGCGCATAGAGAAAAGCCTCTCGGTCGTAATGGACGATGGCCTTCGGCTGCAAACCTTTCCCTTTGATTTTGCTGTAAAGCTCGATGAAAAGCGGTTCATCCGAATCCAGCAGGAATTCGGAGCTGCCCGAAAGCAGCTCCTTTACCTGTTCCTGCGTCATCCGGGCGCTGCGCTTGCCGCACAGGCCGTTTATTTTGTACTTCTTTTCCAGCCGGATGAAAGAGGTGTCCGTCCCGTAATACCGCAGCCGGAATTTTTCCCGCCGGTTGACCCCGTCGATTTTCTCCCGCAGGGCGCTGTCATAGGGTGTGTCAAAGTACAGGCTGGTGACCCGGTATGTACCGTCCGGCCCGGCGTTTTTATCGTGGGGAAACAGCTTTTTGAGCCTTTGGGAAAGCACCAGATCCTCCCGCAGGTTGATCCGGTGCTTCAGTTCATGCCGCAAGGGGAGCTCGTTCTCCGGCTTAATCGTCATAACCGGAATCCCCGTCGTCCCAATCATCGTCGGCTTCCCGGTCGTAATCGCTGCCGCCGTCGTCGTAATTGGTATCACCGTAATTGGTATTGCCGTGATCATCATAGTTGGTATCGTTGTAATCAGTGATACCGTCGTTGTTGGGACCATAGTCGGTGTCGTTGTAATCGGTGACGCCGTCGTTGTTGGGGCCGTAGTCGGTGTCGTTGTAGTCGGTCACGCCATCGTTGTTCGGGCCATAGTCCGTGTCGTTATAGTCGGTCACGCCGTCGTTGTTGGGACCGTAGTCTGTGTCGTTGTAGTCGGTGACACCATCGTTATTGGGGCCGTAGTCGGTGTCGTTGTAGTCGGTGACGCCATCGTTGTTGGGACCGTAGTCGGTGTCATTGTAATCGGTCACGCCGTCATTATTCGGGCCGTAGTCGGTATCGTTGTAATTGGTGGAACCGCCGCCGGTGGCCGGGGTTCTGCCTGGCCGTGGGCCTGGCGGCGCTGGTGCTGCGGCTGATGGGCCTTCTGGAGGGGGGCTGGCCGCTGGCGGTTCTGCTGGTGGGCGGGCTGATGTGCCTGCTGCCCCGGCAGGGGCTGGGGCGGCAGGCGATGCTGGCCGGACTGTCCCTTTTTGTTGCGGCTTTTTGCGCCCTTGTCCCGCTGATTCCCGGCCTTGTCCCGGCACAGGGGAACGGCGTCTTTCTGCACCGGCTGCGGTATGAGTCCCACCCCTCCCCCCTGCCGGAGGGGGACCTGACCCGGCCCCACGGCTCCGGCAGCCAGACGGCCCTGACCGTGACCATGGGCCGGTGGGAGCCCCTGTATCTGCGGGGCTTCGCCGCCGGAGAATACACCGGCCGCAGCTGGCAGCCCCTGGAGGGGGAGGCCCTGGCGGCCCAGGCCGACGCCCTGTATACCCTGCAAAGGGACTATTTCTTCCCCTCCACCCAGGTTTCCGCCGCCTGGCAGGACGTATCCGGCGGCGAAAGCCGGACCGTCACCGTGGCCAACGCCGGGGCCTGCCGCCAGCGGCTGTATCTGCCCTATGGGGCGGCCACGGATGCCCTGGACGCCGCCGACCTGGCCGGAGAGGGGGGCCGCGTCCCGGCAGACGCCGTCACCCTGTCCGTTTACCCGGTGGAGGACAGCTATCTCTTGCAGGACGCCCTGTCCCGGTCCGGGGACGACACCCCCTATCGCCAGGGGGAGGCGGTATACCGCCAGTGGGTCTATGACCACTATCTGACGGTGCCCCAGAGCACCTATGAGGCCCTGACCCGGGCCTTTACCCCGGAGAGCGATATGACCACCACCCAGGCCAAGGCGGCGGTGCTGGCCTGGCTTTCCCAGAGCGTCAGCTATCGCCAGGGGGCCTCGGTGTCCGGCGGCGACATCGCCGCCGCCATGGCCTCCGGCGGCCAGCAGGGCAGCGACATCCACTATGCCACCTTAGCGGCTCTGCTGCTGCGGTGCTGCGGCGTCCCGGCCCGGTACGTTGAGGGCTACGTCGTGACCCGCCAGCAGGCGGAGGCCATGGCCCCCGGCGGCACTTTGACCCTGACGGAGCAGAGCAGCCACGCCTGGACGGAGTATTATCTGGACGGCGTGGGCTGGCTGCCCTTTGACGCCGCCCCGGGCTATACGGACCTGGTGGAATACCGGCTGCCGGAAAACGGCCCGGAGGGAGAAAACGGCCAGGGGGACACCCCCGTGCCGGACACCCCCGTTCAGGAGCGGGAGCCGGAGGTCGTCCCGGAGGAGGAGCAGCCCCAGGACCGGCGGGCGGAATATGTCCGCAGCGCCCTGCTGACCCTGGCGGCGGTGCTGGCGCTGGGGCTGCTGGCCCTGACCGTCCGCGCCCTTCTGGGCCGCAGGCGGCTAAAACAGGCGGCGGCCCGGTATCAGGATCCGGACTGCCGCATGGGCTGCGGATACATCCTGTGCGCCGTCCATGACCTGCTGGGTCAGCCGGGCCTTCCGGAGGACCCCCTGTCCCCGGAGGATGCGGAGGACCTGGTGTATCTGGAGCGGGAGGTGTGGTACAGCGGCCACACCATGACGGAGGACCAGCGGCGGCGGTGCCTGGCCCTGCTGGAAAGCGCCCGCCGGGTATGGCGGGAGCAAACCCCGGCCCTGCGCCGGTTCGTCTCAAGATTTATCACCTGCAAGGTGTTTTGAATAGAGAAAGAACAAAGGAGGAAACATCACATGAGAGTTACCAAACGCCTGATGGCCGCGCTGCTGGCGTGCCTGATGCTGCTGTCTCTGCTGCCGGTTCCGGCCTATGCGGCGGACGACGGGCGCATCGCCCTGCTGGCCGTGGCCCAGGACGGCTATGTCATCGAGCCGGAGTATATCGGCTATCGCTCCGGCGACACGGTGAAGGACGTGCTGAAAAACAGCGGCCACACCTTCTCCGGCATCGACAGCGGGTTCATCACCGCCGTGGACGGCCGGACGGACAACTACTCCCTGCATTACGACGGCGACGGCTATGCCCTGGACGCCTCGGCCAAGGGACTGACGGCCATCTGGTTCACCACCAATGCCAATCAAAGCTACGGCGATGACCTGCTGCACCTGGCAGAGCGGATGGCGGCCTACAACACGTCCACCAACGGACTGAAGGACTACGCCGCCGCCAAGGAGGCCTATGACGCCGCCCACAGCGGCTTCTATGCCGCCGCCAACGCCGCGGCGGCCCCCCTGCGCACCGCCCTGGAAAAGGCCATCGACAAGTTCGAGGCCTTCCAGGCGGGCGACCGGGTGACCGTGACCATCGCCGCCACCCAGGACGGCAATGCCGTGACCCCGGCGCAGGCCACCTTCACCAGTGAGTTCGGCACCGTGACCACCGTGAAGAACGCCGGTTCCGTGCAGCTGGTGCCCGCCACCTATCAGTTTGACCTGTCCGACGGCGGCATCAACCACGTCCGGGGCACCGTGGAGGTCACCGCCCAGGGCGCAGCCGTCTCCGCCCCCCTGCCCTCCGGCAAGTGGATCAAGGAGCTCCGCCTGGGCATTGACAACCAGTGGAAGGACGGCGAGGACGTCCCCAAGTTTGACGAGACCGACGGCGGCGCCACCTTCTGGGTGCCTGACTATTCCTATGGCACCCTGTATCCCTACATGGTCCCCGGAGACGGCATTGGCACCGGTGAGGGGCAGATGAACGTCCGGGTATACCTGGCCGGGGTGGAGACCCTGCCCAAGTACGCCCGCTCCTGGCAGAGCAAGGCCACGGCGCTGAGCCGGGTCCTTCCCGGCAGCAGCCTAGAGGGCGGGGACGTGGTGCTGGAGGCCCGGTATGCCGTGGACGGCTACGAGCAGTATCAGCCCTATACCCTGCACGTTCTGCGCACCCCCAGCCTGACGGACCTGGTGGTATCCGACGCCTCCGCCCGGCTGAAGCTGGACTTTGACAAGAAAACCCTGAGCTATACCGTGGCCACCACAGAGGACACGGTGACCGTTACCGCCTCCCCCCTGTGCGCCCAGGCCAAGCTGACCGTTGCCGGGAAGGCGGCCCAGGGCGGCGCTCCCGTGAACGTGACCCTGGCCGGCTGCCAGAAGAACGGCAAGGGGCAGTACATCATCCCCGTGGAGCTGACCTTCGAGGGCCGCACCGTCACCTATACAGTGCTGGTGGAAAAGCGGGAAAGCGTTCTGGTGACCCTGGAGCATGAGCAGGATGTGACGGTGGAGCTGACCAACAACGCCGGGGCGGTGATCGCCCCCCGGCAGCAGACCGGCACCTCCGACGTGTACGCCCTGGTTCCCGGCGACAGCTACACCTATGTCTCCACCAAGAACAGCTATTTCCACACCACCGCCGCCGTGAAGGCCTCCGCCGGGCTGACGGTGCAGGTGCCCACCCCCATTGTGGAGGACTGGCTCAAGGGGCTGGACGCCAAGAGCGGCACCTCCGCCAAGGCCATCCCCTATCCCATGACCCCGGCTTTCAGCGCAGGCGTCCACGAGTATGACTTCGCCGTGGAGTCCAACAACGCCTCCTTCTTTCTGAACCGGGCCAGGACAGACAGCACCTATGTGACCACCATGGTCTATTACGGTCACTATAACACCAACTTCGCCGACAAGCTGTATGAAAAGGTGCTGACCTCCAAGGACGATGGCTACGGCTCCGTGGCCAACTTCATGGCCGCCGGCGGCCATGGCAACTCCATGGAGCTGCAGGTGGCCCAGGCCAAGGCCGTAGGCGGCGTCACCTTCTATCAGAGCTATCTCATCTCCGCCCACCGGGTCATGACCCTGAACTCCATGAAGCTGGCGGACAACAACGGCAGTGCCCTGCCCCTGAATCAGAAGGACGATGCATCCAAGGCCTTCGACAAGCTGGTGCTGGATTACACAACGTCCCTGGGCCAGCGGGTGCCGGAGATCCAGCTGACTCTGCGCCCCCTGTCCGGCTATAGGCTGGACGCGGACATGACCGTTACCGTGGCCTGCGGCGACTGGAGCCAGACCCTGACCTATGACGCGGACAACAGGCCCAACGTCCTGCGGACGGTGAACGTTCCCCTGAACACCGCCCTGCAGACGGAGACCGTCACCGTCACCGTTTCCCACAGCGAGCCCACCTCCGTAGCGCAGACCTATTCCATCCGGATCAACAAGCTGCCGCCGGTGGAGACCACCGTCACCACCGACCCCGCCGACGCCACGGTGTTCCTGACCAGCAACGTCAACGGCCAGCGGATCCTGCCCGGCGAGACCGGCACCTATACCCTGGACACCAACGGAGCCTATACCCTGGTGGTGACCCGCAGCGGCTATGTGGGCCAGAAGCTGGACGTGATCGCCGGGGAGGACAGCAAGAACATCACCGTGAAGCTGGAAAAGGCCCCGGAGAGCAGCCACAACGACATTCTGCAGCCCGGTGACTGGCCCCTGTTCCGGGCGGACAGCAACAACAACGGCGTGGTCAGCGCCCCCACCCCCATCACCGCCGAGGACGCGGTGCTGGTGTGGGCCAACAAGGTGGGCGAGGGCTACGGCGCCAGCGCCGCCTCCTGCCCCATTATTGCAGGCGGGTATCTCTACGCCTATGCCCGGGACAAGCTGCTGAAGATTGACAAGGAGACCGGCGCGGTGGTAGGCGAGGGCACCATGGTCACCAGCTCCTCCTTCGCCATCAACTCCCCCACCTATGCCGACGGCATGATCTTCGTGGCCCTCAGCGGCGGCCGCATCCAGGCCTTCGACGCGGAGAGCCTGGAGTCCCTGTGGGTGTATACCGATCCCCTGGGCGGTCAGCCCAACTGCCCCATCGCCTACTGCGACGGGTATATCTACACCGGCTTCTGGAACTCCGAGACCAAGCAGGCCAACTTCGCGGGCATCAGCGTTACCGATGAGGACCCCACCCAGACCCAGGAGGCCAAGCTGGCCGCCTGGACCTATACCCACAACGGGTTTTACTGGGCCGGGGCCTATGCCTGCGAAAACTTCGTCCTGGTGACCACCGACGACGGCGACAGCGGCTATACCACGGGCTACGGCTCCGTGCTGTCTCTGGATCCCAAGACCGGCGTTCTGCTGGACCAGCTGAAGGCCACCAACGTGGGCGACCTGCGCAGCAGCGTGTGCTATGACCCCGCCACCGACGCCTATTACTTCACCTCCAAGGGCGGCGACCTGTATCAGGTCCGCACCAACGAGGACGGCACCTTCGTGAAGGGGTCCCTGAACCGCCTGCACCTGGACAACGGCGGCAACGACGACAACACGCCGCCCATGTCCACCTCCACACCGGTGATCCACAACGGTCGGGCCTATATCGGCGTGTCCGGCGTCAGCCAGTTCGGGGCCTATTCCGGCCACAACATGACCGTGGTGGACCTGGAGAGCTTCTCCATCGCCTATACCGTCCCCACCCAGGGCTATCCCCAGACCAGCGGTCTGCTGACCACGGCCTATGAGGACCAGGACGGCTATGCGTATGTGTACTTCTTCGACAACTATACCCCCGGCAAGCTGCGGGTCCTGCGGGATAAGCCCGGCATGACCGAGGTGGACCACACCTACACCACCATGGAGACCTATAACGGCGATTCCGGCGAGGTCACCATCGAGACCGGGTATGTGCTGTTCACCCCCAGCGGCGCACAGGCCCAGTACGCCATCTGCAGCCCCATTGTGGACGGCGAGGGCAACATCTATTTCAAGAACGACTCGGCCTATATGATGCGGCTGAGCAGCCGCGTCACCGCCCTGGAGATCACCCGGCAGCCGGAGCGCACCGTCTATGAGATCGGCGAGACCTTCGACGGCGCCGGCATGCAGGTGACGGCCCTGCTGGCCAACGGCATGACCCGGGACGTGACGGACTATGTGAAGTTCACCGCCGAGCCCCTGACGGCGGAGGATACGGAGATCACCGTGTCCCTGGATCTGACCCGGCTGGACATCCCCGGCGGCCCCAACTGGGTGTTCTATCAGAATCGGGACGGCCAGACCGGCCAGGAGTGGACCTGCCCCACCGGCACGGTGAATATCGAGCTGAAGGACGGCCATGTGTACGGCCAGCCGGTGTGGACCTGGAACGACGATTTCAGCGCCTATGCCGAATTTGCCTGCACCGTGAATCCCCGGCATGAGAAGCTGCATCTGGACGCCCAGGTCACCAGCGAGGTCACCACCGGCAGCTCCTGCCTGGAGGGCGGCGTCCGCACCTATACCGCCAAGGTGGTCCTGGACGGCGTCACCTATACCGACGTCCGGACCCAGCCCATTCCCGCCGACGGCCACAAGCTGTCCGCCGTGGCGGAGGTCCCCGCCGCCTGCACCGAAAACGGCGTCAAGGCCCACTGGGTGTGCTCCGTGTGCGGCAAGCTGTTTGCCGATGCCGAAGGCCAGAACGAGACCACCCTGGAGGCCCTGACCATCCCCGCTCTGGGCCACAAGACCCAGCTGGTAGGCGCGAAGCCCGCCACCTGCACGGAAGATGGCTATACCGGCGACGAAGTCTGCACCGTCTGCGGCGAGACCGTCAAGAAGGGCGAGGTCATCCCCGCTCTGGGTCACAAGACCCAGCTGGTGGGCGCTAAGGCGGCCACCTGCACCGAGGATGGCTACACCGGCGACCAGGTCTGCACCGTCTGCGGCGAGACCGTCAAGAAGGGCGAGACCATCCCCGCTGCCGGTCACGACTACAAGGACGGCAAGTGCACCGTGTGCGGCGAGACCGATCCCAACTACAAGCCCGATGAGCCTGTGCAGCCCGAGAATCCCGGTGTCAAGACCGGCGATGAGGCTCACACCGCTCTGTGGCTGGCTGCGGCCTCCGTTTCCCTGCTGGCTGCCGCCGCCCTGCTGCTGGGCAAGAAAAAGCACCTGAGCTGACCCCCAAAAAAGTCAGGCAATAGCAATAGCCCCGGGACGCTATCGCGTCCCGGGGCTATTTGCTGCTTATGGGGGAAAAGCGGTCAGCTCAGGCGCTTTTTGCGCCCGATGGTCAGGGCCATCAGCAGGGCGGCCGGGATCATCTCATAGCCGCATGCGCAGGGTGAGCAGTATGCTCAGGACGCGTTCTTTCATAGCTTCGTTTTCTTTTCTTTGTCCTCCGGGGCCGCCGGGGCGGCGGCCTGTGCTTCCTCCGACAGGGAAAACTCATAATGCATGGCCAGGGCCTGGAACAGCTTCTGCATCACCTGCTCCGCCACGGTGCGGATATCCAATCCCTCCACAAAGCGCAGAATCTGCTGCACCTCCTCCTCCGGGACCTTATAGCCCCGGAGGCTCAGGGTCAGGAACATCCGCAGCTTCTTCTCCAGCGTCAGCGTCCCATCGCAGGGGCGGACCATGTAGCCCCGCATAAGGCCGGCGGAGCCAAGCTCCAGGGCGTAGAAGTCCTCCTCCGTCAGCTCCGGCTGATAGGGGCCGAAGATCCGGTACAGCTCCCGGGCGGTGGCCCGGAAAATAAACTCGGACACCTCGCTGTGGGTGTAGCTCTCCACATAGATCTCACGCAGGTTCTCGTTCAGCTCCGTCAGGGTCATCTGGATGGCGGTCTCCGCGGCGTAAACATAGGCGGGGGGCAGCTGCGCCCCGGTGACGTCCCGGGCCATGGAGAACTGGTTGGAGAACATGAACTCCGCCAGCTCCGTCAGGACGCCGTCCTTGGCCCGGAAGATATTCTGGAAAATGCTGTTGGACACCGCCGCCTTGTGGACGATCTCCGCCACGGTGGTTTTTTTGTAACCCTGCTCCAGAAACAGCTTGACGCAGACCGTCAGGATCCGTTTTTTGGCGGGCAGACTGGCGCTTGTGATGGTCGTAATACGCACTTCCTTCCCTATATTTGGCATGCATGCCATAATTGTAACAGAGATTTTCGGAAAAGGCAAGGGGGATTTGGAAAAAAGCACCGCGCCCCGGACGGGACGCAGGGGGCGGGTCAGAACAGGTCCAGGGTGTTGTCCAGATACAGGGCCTCCCGGACGTGGATATGGTACTCCGGGCGGGTCAGGTAGTGCAGCAGGAACTCCAGCAGCAGGGCGGTGCCCAGGCTGCGGCCCTCGATCTTGAACTGGGAAAAGCCCATGGGGAGATAAACGTCCCGGATATCGTTCACGCCGATGAAGCCGGGGTTCTCCATGGCCCGGGAGAAGCGATAGCCCCCGGCGGCGTCCGGGGCGGTGCAGCGGTGAACGGGACCCTCCAGGCCCAGGTTCTCCCGGCTGACGGACCGGTAGCAGGCGGCCCGGTCCCGGCAGCCGAAGGCGCAGCACTCGTTGCACAGAAGCTCCGTCTTGTCCCGCAGGGCCTGGGGCAGGGTGTCCAACTGGCGGAAGGCCCGGTTCAGCCGGAAATCCGCCACCACATAGCGGAACTCCGGCCGCTCCAGCTCCCGGCGCAGCAGGGAAAAATCCGTCAGCACCTTGGTGGTGGAGGAGACGAAGTACAGCCCGGGATAGGTCCGGCGCAGGTGCTCCAACAGCAGGTCCGAGTGGACGATGACTCCGTTCTGCGGGCCGGGGCTTTCCGCCAGCAGGCGGCACAGCCGGTTGCAGCGGGGGTCTGACAGGTGCTCCGGCCGCAGCAGGGAGTTGCTGAAGGTCAGCCGGGCGGAGATGCCGTATTCCCGGGTCAGGGCCAGCACCTCCCGGGGGTCCCGGTCCCCGGACCCTACCCGGCCGCCGCCCCAGATACAGTCCGCCGGTGCGCCATACAGGGAGGCGATGCGGCACCAATCGTAAAAATACTCCCGGTGCTGCCGGAACAGCGGCAGAAACACCCGGTAAAAATCGTAAAATTCAAACAGGCCCGGCAGATGATAGCAGGCGGCGGATGCGGACATGGCGAAACGGCTCCTCCCTTGTGCGGATACCTCTACTGTACCACGCCGCCGGGAAAAAGGCAAGAAAACAGCCCCCGGCGGGAATCCGCCGGGGGCTGCGTAACGAACCGTATATGCCCGGAGTCGTCTTACTCCTGGTCCTGCTCGTCCTGGCCGGGGGTCTCCTCCAGCACCTGGGCGGCGTCCTCCTGCAGGGCCTCCACGCCGGTGGCCTGCTCTTCGGACTGCTCCTCCTGGAGCTCCTCCTCCGTCACGGGGACCAGCTCCTCGGCGAAGTGCCGATAGGCGCTCAGGCCGGTGCCGGCGGGGATCAGCTTGCCGATGATGACGTTCTCCTTCAGGCCCACCAGGTGGTCCACCTTGCCCTTGATGGCGGCCTCGGTGAGGACCTTGGTGGTCTCCTGGAAGGACGCGGCGGACAGGAAGGAATCCGTGGCCAGAGAGGCCTTGGTGATGCCCATCAGAAGCTGGGTATAGGTGGCCTCCTGCAGAGGCTCGCCATCCTCCCGGACCTCGCCCGCTTCGATGCGCTGGCGGACGCGCTCGTTCTCGTCCTCCACCTCCAGGACGTCGGCCATGGCGCCGGACAGCAGGCCGGTGTCGTTGGCGTCCTCCACCCGGACCTTGCGCATCATCTGGCGCACGATGACCTCGATGTGCTTATCGTTGATGTCCACGCCCTGCTGGCGGTACACCTTCAGGACCTCCTGGATCAGGTAGTTGTGCACGGCGGAGGCGCCGCGGATCCGCAGCACGTCGTGGGGGTTCAGAGCGCCGTCCTGCAGCTGCTTGCCCTTTTCGATGACGTCGCCGTCACGGACCTGCAGGCCGGTGTGGGGCACGGAATAGGTGCGGGTGTCGCCGTCGTCGGCGGTGACGATGATGTTCAGCAGACTGCCCTTGGTGGCCTCCTCGAAGCGGACCTTGCCGCCGATCTCGGCCAGAGTGGCCATCTTCTTGGGCTTGCGGGCCTCGAACAGTTCCTCCACGCGGGGAAGACCCTGGGTGATGTCGCCGCCGGCCACGCCGCCGGTGTGGAAGGTACGCATGGTCA
>ERZ857998.3944-NODE-3944-length-11362-cov-3.409923_pt1 | contig 11362 bp, 9 predicted proteins | sample MGYA00519954_ERZ857998 | MGnify/ENA primary metagenome ERZ857998 (study PRJEB31778, sample SAMEA3449424) | human gut metagenome | biome: human gut; feature: human-associated habitat; material: faeces | place: United Kingdom | collected 2010/2012 ...
TCCCGCCACCGGCACCAAAATTGCTTCGATGCGTTATGCTTCGGAGCAATTTTTTTATTGCCCGATAGGCTCTGCCCGAAGAGTTTGAGGGTAGCAAGGCGGAATGGCATTTGCAGACGAGACCTTACTGGAAAAATCCAAATGTGTGTAATACTATTTCCTGATTAAAATCTTTGATTTTAATCAGGAAATAGTATAAGATTGCTGCGTAAAGCCTTCTAACTTTTCCTTGCATAAAACGAATGCTTGTGCTACAATAACAAGAGTCTGTCCGCCGCTCCCGGAACGTGCGTAAGGGAAGCGGCAAGAGAAACCGGGGAAAATCGACCGGTTTCATTGGAGTTTTTATTAGGGCCTATCTGAAAACCGTTAACACGCCCAAACAGCGGGTCTTTTCCGGTTTTCAGATAGACCCTAAGAGAGAGGAGAAGGAATTTTCTTGATTTTCGGCAAGCATATCAACGTCTATTACCGCAAGTACGCGCTGGCTCTGCTAACGGGGCTGCTGGCGTTGTTTACCGTGGACTACTTGCAGCTGAAGGTGCCTGAAATTTATCAGTTGGTCATCAATGGACTGAATCAAGGATACATTGTGGAAAACGGCGTGCAGGTGCCCTTTGATATGGCGTTCCTGCTGGACAGGATCTGCATGCCCATGGTCGGCATCATCCTTGCCATCGTCTTCGGCCGTTTCCTGTGGCGGGTAACGATCTTCGGCGCGGCTACTAAGGTGGAGACGGACCTGCGGGATAAGATGTTCCGCCACGCAGAAGACCTGAGCCGGGAGTATTATCAGGTGAACAAGGTGGGCAATCTGATGAGCCTGTTCACCAACGACCTGGACACCGTTCAGGAATGCTACGGCTGGGGCTTCATGCAGTTCTTTGACCCCATCATTCTGTGTTCTCTGGCCATTACCAGAATGTGGCGCATGGATCACCTGCTCACCGTCCTGTCCCTGATCCCCATGGGGCTGCTGTTCGCCAGCGCCGCGGTGGTGGGCAAGAACATGACCCGGAAGTGGGACTACCGGCAGAAGTGCTTCTCCGATCTGTCCGACTTCGCTCAGGAGAGCTTTTCCGGAATTGCCGTCATCAAGGCCTTTGTGAAGGAGGCCAAGGAGCTGATGGCCTTTGAAAAGCTGAACCGGGACAGCGAGGACTCCAACATCGCCTTCACCAAGACCTCCGTACTGATGCGGATTCTGGTGACCACCTTCGTGGAGAGCGTCATCTGCGTGATTCTGGGCTACGGCGGCTATCTGGTCTATCAGGGGAAGTTCAACGCCGGTCAGCTTATGGAGTTCATCGGCTATTTCAACGCCGTGGTCTGGCCCATTATGGCTGTGGCCGATCTGATCGACATGACCTCCCGGGGCAAGGCATCCCTGAAGCGGATCAGTGAGCTGCTGGACGCGCCCAAAAACGTTTTTGACCGCCCCGGCGTTCAGGAGCTGACGGACCCCAGGGGCGAGATTGAATTCCGCGACCTGAGCTTTACCTACCCCGACGGGGATATCCCCGCGTTGGAGCATGTGTCCTTTACCATCCGCCCCGGCGAGAGCATCGGTCTTCTGGGCAAGACCGGCTCCGGCAAGACCACTCTGGTAGACCTGATCCTGCGCACTTACAATGTAAACGACGGGCAGCTGTTCCTGGACGGCAGGGATGTGAACGACCTCTCCATCCGCTCCGTCCGTGACGCCTGCGCCTATGTGCCTCAGGACAACTTCCTGTTCTCGGACACCATTGAGAACAACATCGCCTTCGGCAAGTCCGAAACCGTCTCCGAGGAGATCCGCCGGGCAGCCAAGCTGGCGGATATTGACGGCAATATCTCCGAATTCCAGATGGGCTATCAGACGGTACTGGGCGAACGGGGCGTTACCATCTCCGGCGGCCAGAAGCAGCGTATCTCCATCGCCCGGGCGCTGATGAAGGATGCGCCCATTCTGATTCTGGACGATTCCGTGTCCGCCGTGGATACCAAAACGGAAAAGGCCATTCTGGACAATCTGCGCGCCACCCGGGCGGGCAAGACCACCATTCTCATTGCCCACCGTATTTCCACCATCGAGCAGATGGACAAGATCCTGTTCATCGAGGACGGCCGTCTTGCGGGCTTTGACACCCATGATAAGCTGTACGCGGAAAACCCCGCCTACCGCAAAATGGTAGACTTGCAGCGGCTGGAGGAAGAAGGAGGTGCGGTCAATGCGTGAGTATCTTCCCCTTCTGATCGTCTGCGCCGTCATCGGTGTGTTTACGATCCTGTTCCTTGCGGCCTATGCTGTGCTGAAGCGAAAAACCAAAGAGGAGACCAGCGAACGGCATATGTCCGACAGCGAGATCATCAAAAGACTGCTGGGCTATGCCAGACCCTATAAAAAGGATTTCGTTCTGGTGTTCCTCATTATGCTGGTGTCCATCGCCTATGATGTGGTGTCCCCCCTGCTGGTGGCAGACATTCAGGGCACCATCAAGCAGAGCTTTGAGCTTTCCCGGCTCTATTCGCTGGTTGCCGTGTACGCGGGCATTCTGGCGGTGTCCATGGTCTGCACCTATTTTCAGGCCATGATCCTGCAGAAGACCGGTCAGAAAATCCTGTCCCAGATCCGTCTGGACACCTTCACCCACATTGAGCAGCTGTCCCACGCCCAGCTGAACCAGATCCCCGTGGGCAAGCTGGTGACGAGAGTCACCAACGACCCCAACTCCATCAGCTACCTGTTCACCAACATTCTGGTGACGCTGGCGAAGAACTCTCTGGTGATCATCGGTGTGCTGGCGGCCATGCTGATCCTGAATTACGCCCTGACGCTGATGGTGCTGTGCTTTGTGCCGTTCCTGGTGATCTTTACCATCATCTTCCAGAAGTTCTCCCGCCATGTCCATCGCACGGTCAACAACGCCCGGACGGATGTGAACACCTACCTGTCCGAAAACCTATCCGGTATGAAGGTCACCCAGATATTCAACCAGGAGCAGCGGAAAATGGACGAATTTCTGGCTCGCAGCAAGCGCCTTGAGAAGACCAAGATGAACCGGATGTTCGTCTTCGGCATCTTCCGGCCCATGGTATACATGCTGTTCGTCACATCCAACCTGTTCCTCTTCTATATCGGCTGCAAGGGTTATATCAAGGACACGACCTTTCTGGGGCAAACCATTACCAGCGAGACGGTGGTCGCTTTCTATATGTATATCTCCCGGTTCTTCAACCCCATTCAGGCGCTGGCCGAGCAGTTTGATATGCTGGAGCAGTCCTTCGCCGCGGCGGAGAAGATATTCACCATTCTGGATATGGTTCCCGAGGTGGTGGACGAGCCGGACGCCATCGAGCTGAAGGAAATGAAGGGCGAGATCGAGTTCAGGGACGTGTGGTTTGCCTATAATCCCGGCGAGTGGGTGCTGAAGGGCGTTTCCTTCCATGTGTATCCCAAGCAGACCGTGGCCTTTGTGGGGGCTACCGGTTCCGGAAAGTCCACCATCCTGAGCCTGATCTGCCGGAACTATGATATCCAGAAGGGGCAAATTCTGATCGATGGCATTGATATCCGGCACATTAAGATCGCCTCTCTGCGCAGCCACTTCGGCCAGATGCTTCAGGATGTGTTCCTGTTCGCGGGGGACATCCGCAGCAACATCGTCCTGCGCTCCGACAATGTGACGGATGAGGACGTCTGGCAGGCCTGCCGGTATGTCAACGCCGACGGCTTCATCAGGAAGCTGGATGGCGGTCTGGACGAGACCGTCCGGGAGCAGGGCAACAACTTCTCCGCGGGTCAGCGGCAGCTGCTGAGCTTCGCCCGGACCATTCTGCACAAGCCCTCCGTCATGATCCTGGACGAAGCCACCGCCAACATCGACACGGAGACGGAGGTACTCATTCAGGACTCTCTGGAGAAGATGAAGAACATCGGCACCATGCTGATCGTAGCCCATCGCCTGAGCACCATCCAGCATGCGGACAACATTATCCTGCTGTCCCACGGCGAGATCATGGAGCAGGGCACCCATCAGGAGCTTCTCCACCTGAAGGGACGCTACTACCAGCTCTATACCCTCCAGTTCCGCAAGCAGCAGCTTCAGGAGAGCTGACGGGCAAATCGGATAAAAAGACATAAGCCCGGGCACGAGCGATACGACCGTTCTGTGTCCGGGCTTGCATTTTGGAACTGCCTCAATACGTCAATGTTCGCGGTCTGTGTCCGTCAATTCATACTGAACTTCAATTAAAATCTTTAGAAAAGATTTTAATTGGAGTTCAGTATTATTTTGTGCTTTCCTGCACCGCAAATTTCAGTGTCGCCACAGCGCCGCCATCGTTACAGAAGCTCGCTTCTCCCTCATGTGCCGTGGCAATCTGCTGTACCAGATGCAGCCCCAGAATGTGGGGCGCGTTGGGGTCGTCCGTACCGGAAAGATTCCGAAGAACCGCTTCCGGATACCCCGCCCCGTTGTCCCGCACCGTCAGCACGAACCGCCCGTCTGCCAGCTCCGCCGCAACCTGAATATCACAGCCGCCGGGATTGTGCCGGACGCTGTTGTTCAGCAGATTGTCCAGCGCCCGCGTCAGCAGCTCTCTGTCCGCTTCCAGCACCGTCTGTCCCGCCGGTTCCCGAATCTGCAGCCCGACGCTGTAGTTTTCTCCCAGAGAATCGCAGAAATCCGCCACGCTCTGACGGAGCCACGCGCCCATGGAGACGGCAGTCCGCCGCAGGGGCTGGGCGTTGTATTGCAGCTTGAAGGTCAGATTCAGGTCTTCAATCAGCGCCTTGATCTTCTGGCTCTGGGTGCAGATAGCGGCGGCTTTTTTCTGCTGTTCGGACTGAGGCGGCGCCTGCTGCGCCAGCTGCTCCCCGTATCCCATGATCAGCGCCAGCGGGGTGCGGATGTCGTGGGAGACCCCGGCGATCCAGTTGGCGCGGGTGGTGTCCCGGCGGCGGATCAGCTCGTTCTGCTTCTGCAGATAACGGCTGGTCTGGTTCAGCTTCTCCGCCAGCTCGGCGGCCGCGCCAGATTGGGGCAGATGGACTTCCTTCCCCTCCGCCAGCTGCCCGATTCCCGCCGCCGCCTCCCGCAAAGGCTTCGCGCCCCGCCAGCCGAGGATCAGGCAAATGGCAGCAACCAGACACAGATCGACGATCAGCAGCGGCCCGCCCCCCGACAGCAGCGCGTAGAGAATGTCATTGTCCATGTAGAAATCGAACCGGGTCATGCTCCCCTGCTCTTTCCCCGCCACCAACAGGCCAAAGTCATTGCGGTAGGCCATCACCGGGTAGTCCTTCAGATACCACCGGGAAAAAGCCGCGACCTCCGGGACGGTGTAGGCGTGGTTCAATTCCTCCGGCAGATTTTCCGACCACAGGATTTCGCCGTCGTCCCCCAACAGCATCGCCCACGCAAAATGCTTCTGCCATTCCATGTCCGGGTCGGGGGCAAAGCCGCCGTCCGTCCGGGTGAAGGATTCGGCGAACTCTCCCACCGGGAAAAAGCCCTCCTGTTGGCTCTTTGCGCCGTAATGCAGCACAACGCCGATGAGCAGCGCCCCATTGACCGTAAGCACCAGAAACGCAATGCCAAAGGCCGCCAGAAGGTAGCGGAAGATCATCCGGGAAACCGTTTTCATTTCGTCCCCTCCTTCGCCAGCTTGTAGCCAAGCCCCCTCGCCGTGAGAATCCAGACAGGCTGGGACGGCTGCTCCTCCACCTTTTCCCGCAGGTGCCGGATGTGGACGTTCAGGCTGTTTTCGCAGCCGTAATAGTCGCTGCCCCAGACCGCCTCGCACAATGCGTCGTAGGTCACGATATGCCCCCGGTTGTCCAGCAGCTTTTGCAGAATGGCGCGCTCCGTCGCCGTCAGCGTGACCGTGCCGCCCGCCGACGAAACCGTGGCGTCGCTTAACTCCACCGTCCGCTCCCCCAGTCGAAGGGCAGTTTCCCGCTGCAGCTGCCCCCGGTACGCCCGCCGGAGGATACCGGAGATCCGCAGAAGCAGCTCCTGCATCAGAAAGGGCTTGGTCATATAATCGCCCCAGACCGAACAGCCGGTCGCTGTCCGCGTCCCGGGCGGACAGAAACAGAATGGGAATGTCGCTTCTGCCCCGAATCTCCCGGAACAGGCTGAACCCGTCGCCGTCCGGCAGGTTGATGTCCAGAATCACCAGTTCCGGCAGTTCCCCGGAAATCGCCTGTCTCGCGGCCGCAGCGCTGTCCGCCATGCGTACCGCGCGATAGCCCGCCCCCGTCAGTTCTTCCTTAATTAAATTCCGAAGCTCCCGGTTATCGTCTACAACGAGGATCTTTGCGTCCTGTATCGTCTGCATAGCCCCGCCTCCTTTTCGCCCATTATATCGGCGGGCACGGCCATTTTCCAGTGTAATGCCCACAAATTAAGGTAAATTTAAGCCCAGCGCAAGGAGGCCATAAGCTCGGGGGTGTATGCTGTCCGCACCAACCGAAAAGGAGCAAGGCTATGCAAATCATTGAAACCGAACATCTCACCAAGTATTATGGGAAAACGCCCGCGGTGGACGGTCTTTCCCTGTCCGTCCCGGAGGGCAGCGTCTACGGCTTCATCGGCCCAAACGGCGCGGGAAAATCCACCACCATGAAAATGCTGCTGGGGCTGGTGAAGCCTAACAGCGGAAGCATCCGCCTTCTGGGAAAGTCCATGACGCAGCAGAACCGGCTGTCGCTGCTGCGGCAGACCGGCTCGCTCATCGAGTCCCCCGCCTGCTACGGCCATCTGACCGGGGAGGAAAACCTGCAAATTCTGGCAGAGCTGAAAAACGTCCCGGAACGGAATATCGACCGGGTTCTGGAGATCGTGGAGCTGACCGACAGCCGCCGCCGGAAGGTGCAGCAGTATTCTCTGGGTATGCGCCAGCGTCTCGGAATCGCACAGGCGCTGCTGGGAAATCCCAAGCTGCTGATTCTGGACGAACCTACCAACGGTCTCGACCCCTCCGGCATCCAGCAGATGCGCAATCTCATCAAGGATATGCCCAACCGGTGCGGCGCGACGGTCCTGATCTCCAGCCACCTGCTGGGGGAAATGGAGCAGATGGTCGATCAGGTGGGCATCATCAACCACGGCAGGCTTCTGTTTCAGGGGGAGCTGGACGATCTGCGGAAGCACAGTCAGGGCGACATCTCCCTGCGGGTGCTCCACCCGGAAAAGGCCGCGCCAATTCTGGGAAATTCGGCACGGCTGGAACGGGGCGTCTTCCACCTCCCCGCCATGGACGAAGCGCGGCTCGCGGAGCTGATAGGCCGTCTGGCGGCGGCACAGGCCGGTGTGGTGGAGCTGAACCGGGCAACCAAAACGCTGGAGGAAATTTTCCTGAGCCTGACGGGGGTGGACGTGAAATGAGAGCCATCTATGCGGAACTGAAAAAATCCCGGCACCGGCACAACGCGCTGGTGGCCGTGGGCATTTCTCTGGCCGCCCTCCTGTGGGCAACCCAGACCGGCGGCAAAAGCGAAGACGTATCCCAAGGCTACAGCGGCCTGCTTTACGCCATCCCGATCATCAATACGGTCATCATGCCTCTCGGCACGGCGGTGCTTGCCAGTCGTCTGTGGGACTTGGAAAGCAAGGAAAAATGCTGCCGCATCCTGCTGACCCTGCAAAGCCGGGCGTCCCTGTTCTTCGGGAAAGCCGCCGCTGCCCTGCTGCAAATTTTTCTGATGGTCGCCGCGGAAAGCGCGGGCATTCTGGCGCTGGGAAAATGGGCAGGCTATACGGATGCCCTTGACTGTGGTCAATTCTGGTGGCTTGCCGCCGCGACCTTCATGGTAAACGCCATGCTGTTCTTCCTCTGGCTGTTTCTCAGCGTCCGCTTTGACAATCAGGTGCCGACACTGGCCGGAGGAATGGTGGGGAGCCTGTCCGGGCTGTTTGCCTCCTTCATGCCGCCCATGGTCAGCTTTTTCATGCCATGGGGGTATTACATTCCCCTGAGCACTGCCCGCATGGACTGGGACCCGGAAACCAGAATCGTCCGCTACTACACCGCGCCCTATCCCGTCTGGCTGCTGGGCGTCACGATCGCGCTCTGTGTCCTGTTCGCCGTGATGACATGGAACGCCCTGAAACGCAAGGAGGTATAACAATGCTGATGCGCTGTATCCGCGCGGAAAACCGCAAGCTCCGCCGCAGTCCGATCTGGCTGCTGTTTCTGGCGGTTCCCGCCATTTCCGCGATCTACGGGACTTTTAATTACAGGATGAATCAGGGCATCCTCACCCACGGGTGGTACGACCTGTGGACGCAGTATACGCTTTTTTACGCCCTGTTTTTCTTTGCACCCCTGATCGGTGTATACGCGGCCTATCTGTGGCGGCTGGAGCATCGGGGACACAACTGGAACCTGATCATGACCGCCCCGGTGCGTCCCTTCGCTCTGTACGCCGCAAAATTCTGCGTCGTGGCAAAAATGGCGCTTTTGACCCAAATATGGCTTCTCGTACTGTTCCTCGTCGGCGGAAAGCTGGGCGCAGGGCTGGCGGGCTTCCCGCCCCCGGAAATTCTGCTCTGGCTTCTTCGGGGTGCAGTCGGTGGCCTGCCCATCATTGCCATACAGCTTTTGCTGTCCATGGTCATCCGGAACTTCGCCCTGCCGGTGCTGATGGCGCTGGGCGGAAGCATTCTGGGCCTGATGGCCACCACGTCAAACGCCGGACTTTTCTGGCCGTATTCTCTCATGCTCATGGGCATGAATTCCAACCGCACGGAGGATGTCATGACCGGTCAGCTCCCCGGCTTTTTCCTGAGCTGCATTATTTTTCTCGCGATATTTCTCCTGACTGCCGATGCGATTCTTGCCAAGCAGGATGTCAAGGCATAATTGCTGCGGCATATTTTTCTCCCTGCGTTCTTTTCTTCAAAACCAAAAGCGGCAGGAAACGCATTCTGCGTTTCCTGCCAATTTGTTTTTACTGCACAGCAGCCTTGTTCCGGCGCTTATTCTTCCATGTCTCCACCAGAAACAGCGTCAGTACGGAATAGGCGGTCAGCAGAACGAGGAAGATTCCGCCACTCTGCCATTGGGTCAGCCCGATACCCCGTGCCTGCGCACCCGGAATCAGCCGTGCCTGCACGAACCGGGCGACGAGGGCGTGATTTAAGTAGACGGCATAGGAGAATTTGCCGAAATTCCGGAAAATCCGCCGGTTCAGCACCGCGTTGACCCAGGATGCACCGTCATAGCAGCCCAGGATCAGAATGGGCGTGGTGATCAGAAAAATGTTGGCAAGGTCGGCGTAGGCGAAAATGGTCACCGCTGACAAAATGACCGCGAGATTGAAAAGCACCTTTTTCGCTTTCAGCCGCTCATAATAGGGCGTGGTGGTGAAATAAAACGTCAGTACGCCGATGCACAATGGCGAGAACGCCCGCAGAAGGGGCAGATAGAAAAAGCCGTAGTTTTCCCACAGATCCACCCCGGAATACAGCAGGGACTGGATCATCAGAATGGCGGCGGGGAATAGCAGCGTGCGGCTGACCCGCTCATTGCGGCACAGAAGGCCGTAGACGAAGAACCCCGCGATCACCAGCGCGGACAGCTGCCACAGGGGATAGTTGAGACTTTCGTGGAAGCGGTAAGCGCTTTGCAGGAGCAGAAGGTCGGGGATCTGGTTGTAAAAGTCCAGAGCGATAGCGCTGACCTTGTCCCAGCTGGGAGACATCGCCAGATGCACCAGACTCCTTGCCAATGTGTACAGGAAGAACGCCGCCAGAGAAAACAGATAGTGGGGATAAATGGAGGTCACATGATCCAGCGTATAGTCCCATGCGCTGTAGGACTTCCCTCCGTCGGCAAAGGAGCGGGCGTAGAATTTCTTTCCCAGAAAGAACCCGGAGATGATGAAAAACACCTGCACCGATACAATAATGATCAGCATAACGGCAAGGTGCTTTACCGTTGAGACAAATTCTTTTATTTTTCCGCTCACCCCAAACAGCAGCACCATCACCGCAAGGTTCGGAAACAGCAGCAGCGGAAGCTTCCAGCGGCCCATGGGAATCAATGCAAGCAGCAATGTTCCCACTGCGTAAATCAAAAAGATGGTCACCTTGACCGTAGGATACAGCCCAACGATCTTGTTGCGGCTCTTTTGTTGAAGTCGTTCTACATACATTTTGGTCGTGCCTCACTTTTTATCCGACAGCAGCTTCTGAATACCTGCTCAGAAATGCCATAACGATCAATGGAGCGCCCCGCACACGTTATGGGGCGCCCCATTGCGGAATTATTTACTCTTCGTCGTCTTCCACGACCGCTTTCTTGTTCTTGCGAATCCACTGCTCGCCGCAGCTGTACTTGATCAGCGTTCTCTGGGGGATCACCAGAATGATCAGGTAGCACAGGATGTGAGAAACGATCCGGTCAAATACGGTGACAATACCGTCAACGCTGAGGACCGTCTTCCAGATGTTCGCGCCCGCTGCCACAAGACCCGCGATGGCCACAGAGGAGCCGCCGTTGCCGGAAATGCCGCCGTATGCAAAGACAGAGATGGGGGCAGAGGTGCAGATGGTGCCGACAGACATAATGAGCAGCATCAGCGCAACCTTCCAAAACTTGCCGTTCGGCCACTGTGCCCGGGCGAACAGACCGGCCATCAGGCCGGTGCAGCCGTTGGTAATTGCGTAGGGCAGGAGAGTCGGGTTACGAATGATGCCGGTAAGGACATTGGTCAGCACACCGGTCAGCATGCCAACCCACGGGCCTGCCAGATAACCGGCAAGAACCGCGCCGAAGGAATCCAGATACAGAGGCAGGCTCAGTGCCGCCACGAGCTGGTCGCCAACTACATTCAGGGCAACGCCGATGGGAATCAGCAGGATGGATAGCAGGGAAAAGTCGGTTTTGATGCTGTACTTCTTTTTCTCCAGAGTTTGAGTCATTTTAAGATCCTCCTTTTTTATTCTACGCTTAACCAGCATTTGCTTATTTGACTAAGCGTTTGCTATATATAGCTTACACAGCTTTCCATAGATTGTCAAGTTGATTTTCACGATTGTACAAAAAAACGGCACATTATACAATTTCTATTGTGCTTTTTTGACATTTATCCTATTCGCGCACAGCAACAGAAGGACGGCAATATAGGATTGACTGTTCTGCATACTGATTCCTTAAAAAGCAGTTTCCTGCTTGACTTTTTGCCCCGCTCCATGTAAAATGGCACCGTTTTGTCGAACTTTTTAGAAAAACGGGGGGACGATGATGGACTGGCGAAGCAGGAGCACCCGGAAGCTGCTGGGCAAGGTCGTGACGGTACAGGTCGATCGGCCAGTCGGATATCTTCACGGCGATATTCTGTATCCCATCAATTACGGGTTCGTCCCGG
>ERZ857998.3945-NODE-3945-length-11356-cov-29.667552_pt1 | contig 11356 bp, 13 predicted proteins | sample MGYA00519954_ERZ857998 | MGnify/ENA primary metagenome ERZ857998 (study PRJEB31778, sample SAMEA3449424) | human gut metagenome | biome: human gut; feature: human-associated habitat; material: faeces | place: United Kingdom | collected 2010/2012 ...
CTTGCTGTCGCCCCTTGATTGCCTACCAGCAAAGGCGGGCGGGGCTGTCAACGGCGGCGCAGTATGCGCCGTTCATCTTGACCGTTGACTGGCTCGGCTGGCTTTGCTACTTGATAGTTACTTGTTTTTAAATGGTGCGATTAATAAGACTATCGCAGCTACAAGATAAACAGCGTACAGAGAATAAGTTACGGTGTTACTCCATGGGAAACTCATTTCGGGATGTCCAAGTGCTACGGCAACAAAGACAACAGCGACTGCCAACATGATTCCTCCGACGATTCTTGATACTTTCTTGCTCATAGTTCAATCTCCTTTCAAATCTGTGGTATGTTCCAATTTGCGTTTGGAATGCCAAGTGTAGATAAGCCATGCAAGCGATAATGCCGTTGCAATTACATACAGTCCAGTCCAGTCCATAAAGAACCTGAGTCCATAAAAGGGAATTGAGGAAAAAACACTGAGTATTCCAGTGATAAATCCCCCGATATGCAGCGCCCGTGCAATCAGTCCGGCAGCGGCAGAAACAAAGGTAATACAGCTAATCGCAAATGAAACCTTGATAAGTGGTACATATCCCCTTGACCGAACGGAGAAAACACTCCAGAAGATTACATAGAGGATGGTAACAATCAGGTTTGATATGTCTGCTCTTCCACCCATCCAAGCGCCGCCTGCGTTAATCACGAAACAACTTATGACAGCAGCCAAAGCAAGGATGATAGCAAGAACGCTTTTCTTTGCATGACGAAATATTTTCCGGCTGTCAAACTCCGGAGTTTGCAATGCAGAACAAATATCTGAACTCATTTCCTCATATAGCTTTTTGCAGCTTTCGCAAGACTGCAAGTGACCTTCAATGTCCTCAGTAGTCTGTTTGCTGCAAGCATGGTCTATATAGAGAGGCAACAAGTCCTGAACGATGTAGCACTCAATCTTTTTCATTTTTCTCCCTCCTCTAACTTGGCAGTAATCATAGCTTTGGCTCGATAGTAAGTAACTCGCGCCCAGCTATCGCTTTTTCCGAAAAGCTGGCTGATGCGTTTCAGTGGTATATCTCCCAATGCATGAAGTGTGAAAACTTCTTTATATGGTTCTTCAAGTTCATGCAGATGTTGCAGGATTCTGTCGGCAATGTCTTTGTCTGCTAACTCAGCCGCAATATCTCTGCCGCTATCGTAAAGGTCTATGCTTTCATCAATGGGGACTATTCGTTTGTTCTTTTTCATCCATTCAAGATACAAATTCTTTGCAATCTGGCAGAGCCAAACGGAGATTTTGCTATCGCCACGGAAAGAGCTGATATTCATAATTGCTCGAAACATTGTTTCCTGCGTCAATTCCTCTGATAATGTTTCATCTCGTGATAATGAAAGCAGAAAGCAATATACGGTCTTTCCGTATTCTTGATATATAGCGTCAAAATCACTCACCATCTCACCCCCTTTATAAATAAGATTGCGGAAACAAGCAATCGTTACAAACTTTTTTAGTATTTTAAGTATAGCATAAAGTCGTGAACTCTTCTAATACTGTGTCCCTTTGTTCGGAATAGCAAGGGCGGCTGCCTGTCATATTGTGGTGTTACTTTATCGCACATGAGCATTAGCCCCCGGATTATCATTTCCGTAACCTTCCAGCAGGTTGATCACGCCCCAGATGCCAAGACCGGCTCCGAGGGCAATGACGAGGGTCTGAAGTACGTCTACCGCGCTGTTGAAGAAATCCATATTTTATGTGCCGGAATCGTTTCTTTATGGTTTTTACGATGGAAACCGCAAAGCCGGAATGAGCTGGCCGCTGTGTGCGGCTGTCGATTCCGGCTTCTCCTTTCAAATATTCGGTTGTGCTTTCCTCCGACTTTGCGTTTCGCGTGTGTCTGCTGCATTGTCGGCGTCCTCCTTTACGGAATGGGTGTCTGATCTATATATAAAAATCCGCCCATTCAGGCGGATTCTGAACCTGCGGCCGCGCCCGCGTCAAAGACCTCAAATTCCTCCTCCGGCTTCAGCTTGAGCTTTGTGGAGAGGAATTTCTCGATGTCAAAGGCGTTCTTGGGATTCGCGTCCGAAAGATACTTGTAGTTGGGGTGTTTTGTGATGTCGTATTTGTCGGATAGGAACGGCCTTACGCCGCGCAGCTGCAAGATACACTTGCCGCCATTAAGAACGGCAAGCTCATCCTGACTCATCAGCTCCTTGCCGAGCTTCTGATAGTTCAGGCTGTGGGAGCGCTCACGGCCCCAGCTTTCGCCGGTGTTGAAGGTGTCAATGGTTTCCTTGCCCAGCGCGGCGGACAGCTCCTTTAATGTGGTCGGCTCCTTACCGCCTAAGAAAATGGAGCTGTCGCAGTTGCCGATGATGGTGTCGCAGTTGTCCTTGTAGAGCGCCTTGAGCTGGCTCTGTGCCTGCAAAACAAGGCAGGCGGAGATCTCGCGGCTGCGGATGGTGGCCATCAGCTTCTCCAGCTTGGGAATCTGCCCGATGTTGGCGCACTCGTCGATGAGGCAGCGCACATGGACGGGGAGCCTGCCGCCGTACACGTCGTCGGCCTTGTCACACAGGAGATTGAAAAGCTGGGTATAGATCATGCTGGCGAGGAAATTGAAGGTATCATCGGTGTCAGAGATGATGATGAACAGCGCCGTTTTCCGGTCGCCCAGCGTGTCCAGCTCCAGCTCGTCATACGCCGTGATCTCCCGCAGCTCCTGAATGTCAAAGGGAGCGAGGCGCGCGCCGCAGCTAATTAAAATACTTTTCGCTGTTTTGCCCGCCGCTAAGCGATATTTGGCATATTGGCGCACGGCGAAGTGATGCGGCTCCCGTTTTGCCAGTTCCTCAAACATCAGATCGACGGGATTTTTGAAGTCCTCGTCGTCCTCCCGCACCTCCATGGTGTTGATCATTTCGATGAGGGTGGCGAAGTTCTGCTCCTCCACCGGCGCTTCGTAGTAGATATACCCGATGAGCGCCGTGTAAAGCAGCGTTTCCGCCTTGCGCCAGAAGTCATCGCCGGATTTCCCGTCCCCCTGCGTGTTGGCGATGAGGGTCGTGACCAGCTTCAGAATGTCCTTTTCCGAGTGGAGATACGCGAAGGGGTTGTAGTGATGGGACTTTTTGAAGTTGATCGTGTTCAGAATCTTGATCTTATACTGATTCCGCTGGAGTAATTTTCCACATTCGACCACGATGCTGCCTTTCGGATCGGTGACAACGTAGGAACTGTGAAGCTGCATGAGGTTGGGCTTGATGAAAAACCGCGTCTTGCCGCTGCCGGAGCCGCCCACCACCAGCACGTTTTTGTTCCGCGCGGTTTTCGGGTCCTTGGGTCGGCTGTTCATGGTCAGCCGCTCCGTCTGGGTGAGAATGACGTTGTTGGCAAAGGTGGGGTCTACATAGGGCTTGATGTCCTCTGCGTTGCCCCATCTTGCGCTGCCGTACTCGATATTCTTCCGAAACTTCCGCGCGTTCTTCCCCTTGACGTAGACGGCAAGCCGGATGAGCAGGGCGGCGGCAACGCCCACGCACAGGTCGATGGGGTGAAAGCTGGGCAGCGCCGATTGGAACGCGGCGGCGAAGCCCTCCATGATGTGCAGCGCCTTTTGAGAGAAGTCCGCGCCGGGAGCCAGCCGCGCCGCCTGCCCCAGCTTGGTGGCAAAGAGCGCGATAAAAACGTAGGGGAGGTTGGGAAGCAGGAGCTTTTTTACGTTGATCTGTTTCATAGCTCCAGCCCCTTGTCCTTGTTCCGGGCTTTGTCCGGCGTAAGGGACAGCACCTTCGCCTTGAGCGCGCGGAGCTGCTCCAGCACCGAGGGTTTCTCCTGCGAGGCCCGCTTGACCTCTTTTGCCGTGTATTCCCGGAACGCCGCCGTCAGTGCGTCTGCGTCCCGCCCCTTGAAAAAGACCAGGTATTTCGGCGGGGACACGCTGCGGTCCTTCTTCACGGCGAAATCCACGCCGTATTTCCGTGCCACGCGCTCAAAGGACTTGATGTTGCTGTCGGTGATCTCGATATTGGATACGCCCTGATTCTGCCCGATGAGCTGCTTCACCGTCTGCTTGCCGGTGGGCTTTTCCGGCGCGGCGCGGGCTTTTTGCAGCCGCTTTTCCTTTCGGCTTGCCAGATATTTCAGAATGGCGGCTTTCAGCAGCCGCCCGGTGAGCTTTGTCGCGCTGATGACCAGCGTGACCGCTCTGTTTTCCACTTCCTCCTGCAAGGGTCATCCCTCCTTTCCCGCATAGTGGGGTGAATTGTTATGCGTCCGCCCATTCCAGCACGAAAATCACGGTCAGCACCTGCTCGGAGATGGGACGGGAGGCGGCAGATACCACCGCGTCATAGTGCAGCGGCAGCGCCTCGCCGCCGGGAATGCGCCAGCCGCCGCCGAGGGGCAGGGCTTCCTCCGCGCCGGTCGTCCTGCTCTGTGCGCCGTTGACAGAAAAGCCGATTTTACGGCTGTCCACCTTTTCTGTTGCCATATTGGTGGAAAACGGCACCAGCGTCCAGCCGTTCTCTGTGCGCAGGGTGACGGATCTGACGCTGACCGCGCCGGTGGAGCGGTTGACGATGCGGACGTTGGACGCGGCATAGACTGTGCCGGTTTTTGATACGGTCAGCGTCATACCGGCAGGGACGATGACTGAAAATCGGGTCAGCAGATAACCGCAGTCATCACAGTATCCGTCGCTGTCCCCGTCAAGATGCGCCTGCACCGCAAAGCCCTCATACCCGCAGGCACAGGAAACGGAGCGGCGATGCTCCGTGTCGGAAACGCTCTGCCACGCGCCGTACTGAAACGCATGGGCTTCCTCCGCCGTAACAACGCGCCCGCACTCACAGGTGCGGGTTCTTGTATGCTCCGTATCGCTGAATAGCGTCAGCGTGTCCAAAAAGACATGGTAGGTATAAAGGTTTCTTTCGTATCCGCACAGACAGGATTCATGGCGAGTGTGGCGCTCCGCGTCAAAATCCCGCCACGCTTCCTCGGACGTGCATTGATGCTCGGCGTACTCATACCGGCTGTACCCGCAGGTGCAGGAGAGCAGCCGCTTGTGGCGGGTGGAATAGTTCGCGCCCTCGTCGGTCTGCCATGCACCGGCAGTCAGGGAATGGGCGGCGTATTCATACTCACTGTATCCGCAGGCGGAGCAGGTCTTGGTCCTGCGGTGCTGCGTGGCAGAATCGCTCTGCCAGCTTCCGTAGGTGAAGGTATGGGCGGAATAGGACGAGGAGAGCGTCGCATTGCAGACGGAGCAGGATTGCACGGTTCGGTGCTGGGCTGCGCTGTACTGCGCGTACTGCGTTGAAACCGAATGGGAGGCGTAGCGATAGGTTCCCTCGCCGCAGTCGGAGCAGGCGTAGCTGCGCCGGTGCTGGCTGCTGCTGTAATACTCCCACGCGCCGTAAACGTAGGTGCCGTGGCTGGTGCCGTAGTCCACCAGCGCGCCGCAGGAACGGCAGTATTCATACCAGTCGCAGCCGCTCCATGAGGTACGGGTCGAGCTGTGGTAACAGACGTTTCCACCTCCACCGCCGCCTCCGCCGCTGCCGTTGGAGTAGCCGCATTTGGAGCAGACGCCGCTTCGGAAGCTGTGGGCTTCGCCGTTGACGCCGCCCGCCTGATCGTATCCGCAGTTGGAACACCAGTGCCGGACGCAATGCTCGCTGTTTGTCCACTGCTCATACTCCACCGTGTAGCTGCACGTCCGTTTGCAGTTGGAGCAGTACCCCGTCGCCAGCAGAGTGATGCCGTAAACGTCCTCAAAGTAGGCGGCGCGGCGATCCTCCGTCCAGTCGTATGCCGCGAGAGTACCCAGAACGCTGTCATATTCCGGGATGAACAGTACCAGCAGCGGCGTCAGAGCGCCGGTGGAAAACGCGCCGGGGACGATGGTAAAAGCGCCGCTGTAATAGAGCTGAATCTGCCGCAGTGAGGGGCAGTCCGCAAAGGCCGCCGCCCCGATGACCGGCGTGGTGTAGGGAATCTCCGCCATGGTCAGGGCGGTGCAGCCGGTAAACCAGTAGGCAAGACTGGGGATGGCGAGTTCCTCCATATCCTCAAACCACACCTGCGTGATCTGTTCCCGCACCGCCGCCCACGGCTGGTCGTCCGGGCTTGTGAACACGGGACAAGCCCCGCTGCCGGAGAGCATGAGCCAGCCGTATTCGTTGAGTTCCCAATGGATGCCGCTGCCCGGAATTACGCCGGAGGTATCGGTGGACTGTTCTGCTTCCGGTTCAGGCTGTTCCAACAGAGGTGTTGCCACCGGCACAGCTATTTCTTCCGGTTCTGGCAGGGATTCTTCTGTGTGTTCCGTGTGTGAAAATACTTCTTCGTGCGTGTGTCCGCAGTCCTCGCCGCACAGCTCCGTTTGTGCCGCAATCGTTTCCTCCGGCAGCCCTGCCGCCAGCGCCGTGGTGCCGAGCAGCGACAGCGCCGCCAGAAGCGCCAGCAGCAGAGCCAGCGGCTTTTTTGCTTTCATAAGCGTCATGCTGCCCCCTCCTTAATCCACGATGGAGATGGTAAATACCACGTTCGCCGCCTGTACGTCCTTGCTGTTGGGCGCGTCGCCGGACACCTTTGCGAAATAGGTGAGCTTCTGGCTTCCGCCCGCCGCGATCACAGGAAAGGCGGAGGACGTAAGCTGCACTCTGCCCGCGCCGGTTGTGACGCAGCCGTTAATTTTCAGGGCGATGGTCTTGCTGCCGGAGAAGCTGTCGTAACTCCCGACCTTGTACGCTCCGTCCGTGACGGAAAGACCCGTCACCTGCACGGAGCCGGTTTTGGCGTTGTTTGTGATCCTCGCGTTGTCTGCCGTGACCACCGTGCCGTTGATGACGTACACGGGCAGGGCGGCGGGGACGGTGACGTTGACCGCCCGGTACTCGTTGGAAACGGTCAGCGTCACCGGTACGGTGGCGGTGGTCGTGCCTGCCGCCAGCGCGCCGGTGGAAAGGGAAAACACCAGCGCAAGGGCGAGTAAAAACGCCGGGATGGTTTTTCGTTTCATAAAGCCTGCCTTTCTGCGGCAGGGGCAGCCCCCGCAAAAGGAGCCGCCCGCCGCTGTTTTGTGGTTTATTCGCTTGGCTGTTGGGTTTTCTCTTACGCCGCGGTATCCCACTCCACGATGAACACCACGTTTGCCACGGTCGCGCCGGTCGCGGCGGAGGACAGCGGGGTGACGATGGCGGCGTAGTCGATCTTCACGGTGTTGCCGGTGCTGTCACCCACGCCGGTCATGTAGCAGCCTGCGATGGGCGCGTCGATGAGTGTCTGGGTGTTGGCGTTAGAGGCATCGGTGGCCTTCTGCTGCCCGCCGCCGATGGAGATGGCAAAGCCCAGCTTGTTGCTGTCCACCTTTTCTCCGGCGAGGATGGACTTATTGCCGAAGGCCGTGAGCTTCCAACCGGAGGCTGCGGTGATGGAAACTGACTTCACGCGCACCGCGCCGTAGGAGTGGTTGACGATCTGGCAGTTGTTAGCGGTGGTCACGTCGCCGTCCTGCGACATGGCCATCGGGAGCGCGGTGGGAACGGTAACGCGCATGGCGGTGGCGGAGGGGTCGCCGCCCTCGGTGCCGTCCGAGGTGGAGCTGAGGTTGACGGGGGTGGAGCCGGAGCCGCCGGAACTGTCGATCTCCGCCGCGAACGCGGAAACGGACAGGCTGAGGCAGAGGCAGAGCGCCAGGACGAGTGCGATGAGCTTGGAGGTATGCTTCTTCATAGGTTTTTCTCCTTTCGCCTTTCGGCTTGTAAAATATATTGACCGCCTTGCGGCATGGTCACGAAATGAAAAACCGTCACTCCAGAACGGTGACGGTGATGACAGCGCCCGCGCAGCCGAGGTATTCGCCGCTGTCGGGGTCTACGTTGTAGAAAAGGGCGGTGCATTCGTATGTTCCGGCGTCAAGGTCGGCGGACAGCTTCGCCGTTTCCAGCTTGCTGCCTACGGGGATCGCGCCGGACTTGTAGATCACCTCGCCGGTGTCGTTGCGGTGGATCTCCACCACCTGCGGGTAGTTGTTGACGCTCTCGTTGACGATCATCAGGTTTCCGGCAGAGCTGCTGTTTTGGAAGGTGGGCGTGGTGTTCATGGAGATGTTGATCATGCCCTGCTCCACCTTTTCGTTGAGCGCGTCCACGATCTTGTCCGTGTCCGCCTCATTCCAGCCGCCCTCCACCGCGCCGGGGTCGTAGACGATGCCGCCGGGGGCGGGGTCGGGTGTTTTGTTGTCCGAACAGCTTCGCAGCAGGAAAACCGCCGCCGCGATGATGAGCAGCACCAGCAGCGCGATGAGCGTGCCCCGATTGCTGCCGCCGCTTCTCTGCTTATGGGGGTAATTGGATTTTGCCATGTGCCATTTCCTCCTGTTTTTACCGCATGAGCGGATAGAATGATTCTGCGTCCCGCGAGGGGGCGCGCGGATATGGGGAAAGCCGTCCTCCATGGGACGCGGCGGCTACCGGCCGCGCAGCCCGTCGCCGTACATATCGTGGTTGACGAGGGCGGAATAGTAGCTTCCGATGGTGCTGGGCGCGTTGAACAGCGACGCCAGCAGGTATTTCTTGATGTTGCGGACGTAGGTGGTGTTCTGCTTCAGGCAGTCAAAGACGTAGCCGATGTGCATGGAATTGACGCGCAGCAACTTCTCCTTCACCATCTCAGCCGGGTACTCGTCTCCTGCAATCACGATGGTTTTCTTACGGGAGCAGAGGGTTTCCGCAATGAGGTCCACCACCTCGTCAAGCTGCTCTCTGTCCTGCCGCGGGTCCTGCACCAGAATGTCGTACTCGATATTTTCTCTGACGATCTCTCGCGCTTCCTCGTATCCCATCCCGTCATATCCCGCGCCCTGCAAGGGGGCTGGGGGATAGATTGGATCAGGATTTGATGTGTCCGTAATAGATTCATCAGGAATTTCTTTTTCTTTATTTCTTCTATCTTTATTTAATTGCGCGGGCTTTTCCGTATATGGCTCGTCCGTATCCGGGGTATCCAGATACGGGTTTTCCGTATCTGGGCAGGCCGTATCCGGCAGAGGCGTATGCGGCGATTCGTAGATGGTGTACTCGGTGTCGGTGATTCTGCCTTTACTGTCACGAATCTGGCGGCGGACAAGGTAGCCTCTGGCCTCCAGCTCCTTCAGCGCCGCGCCGATGGCGTCCACGCCCTCCTTGCAGATGGCGGCAAGCCCGCGGGTGGTGTAGTCCCACTCGTCTGTCAGGGAGAGCATTTTGGACAGCAGGCCGATGGCTTTCAGCGTCAGACTGATGTCCCGCAGGTGGTAATTGGACATGACCGTGTAATTGTGGTTCTTCTCCACGCGAAATACTGCCACGGTGTTCACCTCCCCTCAGAGGGAAAAAGCAGCCCCGCAGACGGAGCGTTTCCCCCTGCTTCGCGGCGGATGAGGCGGCGGAGGGTATATTCCCGCTGCCCGCGCCTTGCGGCGATTTTCAGGGCGTCCAGCCCGAAACGGGTGATGAGCAGGGCGTTGATGAGCAGCCGGAACGCTTCATCTGGGATGATCTGCGGCTCCGCAAGGTCGCCCTGCGTGACCTCCGCCGTGTGGCAGTAAAGGCTCTTTGCCGCCATAAGCAGCGTGTAGTCATGGGATGAGATGCCGCGCCTGCGGGCGTAGCGGAAGTCGATGCCGCCGCGGAAGAAGCAGTTGAAGGTCCTGTCCGCAAGCTCCTTGTTGGAGGTCAGCAGATACAGCGCGGCGAAGAACTCCGGCGTGTCGCGCTCCTTGCGGCAGCCCAGCAGCAGCCGCAGGGTCTCCATGCGCTTCCTGTGGGCGTTGTCCTGCCACATGGTGCCGGGAAAGCTCTCCGCCAGCCGCATGATTCTTGCGGTCAGGCGCGGACGGTACGGGAACAGCTCCGCGACGGCCTCCGCATAGCCCACCGTACCGGCCTCCATACGCTCGGCAAGGCAGGGGCAGGACAGGGCGGTGCAGCCCAGCTTTTTGACATATTCCGTGCAGAGGACGCAGGAAACGTCCTCCGGCTTATACTTGAACGTGTTGATATACATGGCTTTGCTCCTCTCTGGATATGACAAAACCGGGCAAAGAAAGCTCTCTGCCCGGTCGGTGTCGTGGTTGTCTGCGGTCGTATTCGGTTATCTGGACTGGTCGCGCTGGCGCTTGCGCAGCCATGCGTCCAGCAGCTTCAGGATGGTTTCCTCCATCTTCTGCGGCGTATAGGAGCGCGGGAAGTATTTGCGCAGCTTGTCCGCTGAGAGGACGACGTTATAGCCCTCCGGCTTTTTCTGCTCCATCATGATGTCCAGCATGGTGTCGTCGTTGAGCTTGCCGTCGCGGGAGAGCTTTTTCATGCGCTGCGCCTGAGAAAGCGAGGGCGTAGCCTGCTCGCTGTCGATGGCGGTCAGGAGCATCTGCTGTTCCTCCGGCTTGAGGTAAGAAATCTCCACGGCAGGGGTCATGCCGATCTTCTTCTCGTCCACCATTTGCTGAAGCTCCGGGGTGAGTTCGGTCAGGCGGATGTAGCGCTGTACCTGAGATTTACTTTCACCGGCTTCGTCCGCAACGATCTCGACGCTGCGCTTCCCATCAAAATTGTGCCCAACTTGGTCACAATTTTCTTCGGGTAGGTTTTCAGCCTCTTTTGCCGGTCTGCCAGCCTTGCGGCGGATAGCTTCAAGCTTCATTTTATACGCCTGCGCCCGTTCGGAGGGAAGGATGTTCTCGCGCTGGATGTTGCTGTCCACCATGATGATGGTGGCTGCGTCGTCGTCCAGCGCGCGGACGATCACCGGCATGGTCGTAAGCCCCGCCAATTCGCAGCCGCGTTTGCGGCGGTGTCCGGCGATCAGCTCATAGCCGCCCTCCTCGCGTGGCCGCGCGATGGCCGGCACCAGCACGCCATGCTCGCGGATGCTCTCGGCGGTATCCAGCATGCGCTCGTCGTCCCGCACCTTGAAGGGGTGGTTCCTGAAGGGATGCAGTTCGGCAAGGGGTATCTCCCGCACCTTTTCCCGGCCTTCATCCGCGCGGCTTTCTTCGGTGGAAAACAGGTCATCGAGCGATGTCAGCCCTATGTTTCTGGCGCTGCTTTTCAAGCTCCAATACCCCCTTTGTCAGCTCTCGATAGGCCGCCGCCACTTTGCCCTTGGGGTCGTGACGGTAGATACTCCTGCCTTCCGCGCTGATCTCTGCGGCGCGGATGGAGTGGGGGATGCAGGTCTTAAAGACGCGCAGCTTCGCGCCGTAGGTATCGCGGATGAGGCCGCTGACTTCGCGGGCGAAATTCGTGCGGCCATCCACCATGGTCAGGAGGATGCCGTCGATGCGCAGGCCGGGGTTGATCTGGCGGCGCACCTTGCCAATGGTGCG